>Ga0302046_10001427_pt1 | contig 22480 bp, 17 predicted proteins | sample RVTome_11_FD_200261 | JGI IMG/M metagenome (GOLD analysis project Ga0302046, IMG submission 200261) | Soil microbial communities from uranium-contaminated site in the Upper Colorado River Basin, Wyoming, United States - RVT147D111 (version 2) ...
CCGCCAGCCGCCGAACGTCCGAACGGCCGAACGGCAGAACGGCAGAACGGCAGAACGGCAGAACGGGAGAACGGCAGAACGGGAGAGGCGATGGAACCGCGAGTGGAAGCAATCTGGATCAAGCGCGCGCGACGCGGACCGATGGACCCGGCCGAGCACGCGACGGCCGTCGCCGGCCAGGGGCTCGAGGGCGATGCCAACTATGGCCGCTCGCGCCGGCAGGTCACGATCATCGAGAAGGAGGTCTTCGACCGCGTCGGTGAGGCGCTGCCGGGTGCTCGACCGTTCATGCGGCGCGCGAACCTCATGGTCAGCGGAGTCCGGCTGCGCGACACCCGCGACCGGGTTCTCGCGGTCGGCGACGTGCGCGTGCACGTGCAGGGCGAGACCCGCCCGTGCGAGCGCATGGACGAGCAGTGCCCCGGCCTCAGAGGCGCGCTCGCCGACGACTGGAACGGAGGCGTGTACGGCATCGTGCTGGACGCGGGAGAGATACGGGTGGGCGACCCCGTTTCGATCGAAGGTATGATCGGCGAGTCGGGTAGCCGCGCGACCGGCTAGCCGCCCGCCCCGCGCACCACCGCTCCCAGCGCGTCGATCGCCGCTTCGATCTGCGCGTCACTTACGTAGGGCGCGGGCCCCAGTCGGAGGACGTCGCCACGGAAGTCCGTGTGCACGTTGCGTGTGAGCAGCTCCTCGGACAACGCGCGAGCGTCCGGGGCACGTAGCGCCAGAAAGCCTCCTCGCTGCTCGAGCGGCGCCTGCGATTCCAGCCGGACGGCCGCCGGGTCCAGGTCCAGCTCCTCGAATCGCTGGGCCAGAAGGCCCACTTGGTGCTGGCTCACCTCGCGCAGGAGCGGCACATCGAGCCCCCGCTCGGCGAAGAAGTCGAACACGGCCGCGGCCCGATACCGTGAGGTCGGCTCGAACGTGGAGCCCGCGAAGCGGGCATGCCCGGTGCCGTAGCGGACCTCGCCCGGCCGCGACCCCTCGGCGAGCTCGGCGAACTCGCTGAACCATCCCGTCACGACCGGCCTCAGACGGCAGCCGGGCGGGATCCTGAGCACGCAGTTGCCCTCGCCCAGCTGGCAGTACTTGTAGCCGCCGCCGACGACGAACGCGCGCTCGATGCCTTCGAGCGTCAACGGCACGACGCCCAGCGAGTGATAGGCGTCCACGAGCAGCTCGGCGCCGTGTCGGTCGCACACGGTGGCGACCGCGGGCAGGTCCGGAACGATCCGCCCGGTCCCGAACAGCACCGAGGAGATCAGCACGCACGCCGTACGGTCGTCCACCTCCGCCGCGACACGGCCCGCCAGCGTGCCGACGGGCTCGACTGCTACCCTGCTGACCTCGATGCCCTCCTCGGCCAGCCTGTCGACCTGCCTCCGTATCGAGTGGAACTCTCCCTGGGTGGTCACGATGCGCGGCCGCTCCTTCAGCGGCATCGCCGACAGGAGCCGAACGATCAGCGTGTGGGTGTTGGTGTCCAGAGCCAGATCTCCGTCGCAGCCGCCCATGAGCGCGCGGAAGCCCGCGCGAACGTGCTCCGACATCTCCTCGACGCGTTCCCACTTGGCGTCGACGAGCTCGGCGGCGTCCAGCCAGGCGCGCTTGTGGCCGTCGAAGCCGGTGTCCGGCCACGCCTGGTGCGAGTGGCCGGTGAGGAGCACGCGATCCATGACGCGGAACGCCGAGTAATGCGGCGCCAACGCGTTGGGCGAGGCGTAGAGCTCGCCGGCTCGCAGCGGCGGCGGAGTCGACCTCACAGCCTTGAGCGGATCTCCCACAGGTCGGGAAAGAACGGCTCGCCGATGGTGGTCCGGAGGTACGCGGAGCCGGCCGAGCCCCCGGTGCCCTGCTTCGCGCCGATCGTGCGCTCGACCATCTTCACGTGCCGATAGCGCCACTCCTGGATTCCCTCGTCGAGGTCGACGAGGCGCTCGCACAGCGGCGCGTTCTTCGGGTCGTTCCGGTAGACGTCGATGAGGATCTCCTGGATCTCGGGGGACCCTCCGATGGGCGCGGCGACGTCACGCTCGAGCGCCTCCGCCGGAACTGCGTACCCCTCCGACGCCAGGTATCGCAGGAATGCGTCCCACAGCGTCGGCGCCCGCCACCGTTCTTCGAGCGCCGTGCGCGCACGGCTGCCGACCTCGAATCGCTCGACCGCGGCCCGACTCTTGTGGCCGAGCACGAACTCGAGGGCGCGGAACTGATCGGACTGGAAGCCGCTCGCCCAATCCAGACGCTCTCGAAAGGTCAGGAACTCGGTCGGCGTCATGGTCTCCAGGATGTCGAGCTGCGCGACCAGCACCTTGAGGATGGTCAGGACGCGCTTGAGCGTATGGAGCGCGCGGGGGAGGTCGCCCTTCCCGAGTAGCCGGCGGCAGTAGTCGATCTCGTGCAGCACGACCTTGAACCAGAGCTCGTAGACCTGGTGGATGACGATGAAGAGCATCTCGTCGTGCTCGATCTCGGCGCGCGGCCGTTGCAGCGCGAGAAGCTCCTCGATCTTCAGATATCTGCCGTAGGTGATGGCTTCGGACACGTGGCTCCGGGGCTCTGTGGGCGCAAGTGAGGGGCGTCGCGGCCTTGGCCGGCTCGCATGGAGCGCATCCGCGGGCCCAACCCAAGATGACAGCCGCCCGCGACCCTCGCCACGAGGTCGACCGGGTGCGAGCTCAGCGGCGAGCGACGGATGGTGAGTGATACCACAGGTGCAGCGCAGCGTACGACCGCCACGGCCGCCAGCGTTCCGCCAGCGCTCGCAGCGCCGCCGCGCCCGACGCCCCCGCCGCGCGTTGCAGGGCAGGGTCCGACGTGGGAAACGCATCCGGCCAGTGGAGCCCGCGCATCACGACCCTGGTGGCCATCCACTCGCCCAGGCCGCAGGTCTCCACGAGGGTCCGGCGCGACGCCGCCACGTCGCCGCCCGGCTCCAGCCGCAGCGATCCGTCGGCGACCACGCGAGCGACCGCCTCCAGCGCCCGTGCACGGGGCGCCGGAACACCGAGCCCCTCCAGGACCGGCGCGCCCGCGTCGGCCACACGCTCCGCGGTGGGGGCGAGGCGATCGAGCGACGGATCGTCCGCGTCGAGCGGGTCGCCGAGCGCGCGCACGACGCGGCGGGCGACTTCGTGCGCCGCTCCGCGAGCGGGTGACGAGCCGAGCAGCAGCGCCATCGTCACCACCTCGAATCCGTCGAACGCGCCCGGGACGCGGAGCCCGGGGCAAGCTCGTACGTGTAACGCCAGCCCACCCGCCTCGAGGTGCGCGTCGACCGCGGACGGCTCCGCGTCCAGGTCGAAGAGCCGCCGCAGGCGCGCGAGCAGGGGCATGAGGGCCGGTAGCAGCGATGGCGAAATCCGGACCTGGACGTGCGCTCTCGTGAGCGCATCCAGGACGCGGACGCAGCCCGCGCCGCCCGGGAGCCGCACCGTGCGCGCGTAGCTCCGGCGCCCGATCCGCTCGACGCCGGGCATCGCGCCGCGGCGCAGGAACCGCAACAGGTCGCGCCAGGCCAGAGGCGGGCGGTACGCGAGCGTGAGGCGGAGCGACTCCGCGGTGGGGAGGTGGGGATGCCTCGCGGACCCGTCGTGATTCATTGCGACACCGCGGCGATGGGCCGACGCATCATTTCTCACAGCGCCGCGATCTCCCACAGCGCCGCGATCTCCCGCAGTGCCGCGATCGCCCACAGCGCCGCGATCTCCCGGCCCGCCGCGGCGATCCGTGGCCTGGTCCCGGCCGTTCGTCACGGCGCCCGGGCCGTTGGCCCCGGCGGCGCCGCCGTTCATGCCCTGAGCGGCCCGACGCCCGCTGCCGGACCCCGCCGCCCGCCTGAGCGCGCTCGGGCTCATGCCATACCGCTCCAGGATCACGGCGTTGAACCGGCGCAGGCTCTGGAACCCGCTTGCGAACGCGACATCGCTCATCGCGAGCTGCGTGTCGGCGAGCAGCCGCTTGGCCAGGAGCAGGCGGCGCGTCTGCGCCAACTCCACGGGCGAGACGCCGAGCGCGCGCTTGAGCGCACGCCGCAGGTGGCGCTCGCTCACGAAGAGGTCCGAGGCGAGGCTCGCTACCGAGCGTCCACTCAACGCGCCCGCCGCAATGCGATCGGCGGCGGCCCAGGCGAGGCGAGACACGGCATCGACGAGGGCGCGCCCGGGCGCCAGCTCGGGTCTGCAGCGGAGGCAGGGTCTGAAGCGCTCGCGCTCCGCGGCAGCGGCCGAGGGAAAGAAGCGGCGCCGAGCCGGGTCGGCTCGCCGCGAGGGGCAGATGGGGCGGCAATAGATGCGCGTGGTGGTGACGCCGACGAAGAACACGCCGTCGAAGCGAGGGTCACGCGCGTCGACCGCTCTCTGACAGACCTCGGCGGGAAGCGTCATGGAGCAGGCACCGGAACGGGAGTACGCAGGAACATACGCCTGGCGCCGGAAACGTTGCTGGCCGTATTCGGACGCGAAGGGGCGTGCCCGGCCAAGCACGCTCCTGAGCTCTCACGCCCCCGCCGGAGGGGCTGCACACACGGCGTCGTTGAGCGCCCCCCTCCCTTTCGCTATGCTCAAGTCGTCGAGGTCGTGTCGCGGACAGGAGCGCTCTGCGGCCCGCTGGATGGCGCCGCCGCGACTACGCCGCTTGTGGTGATCCGTCGTTCTCATGGTGATCCGTCGAATCGTGAATCGGAGCGCGGTATGACTCGTAGTTCTCCACCCCCGGCTCCCCCGCACCTCCGCCAGTTGGCGACTCCCCCCTGACATCCCGCTCGAGGAGGGCGTAGATCGGGGACCGCGTCGGCGCGCTGTCCCCGCCGGAGATCGCGCCACGCAAGGGTTCAGCCATCCTCTCACGGAGGGCCGTTCCGCACGCTGCCGCGTAGTCCGCGAAAGCGCGTCCTCCCAACCCGCCACGACGCCTCGCCCTCACCGTGCCGACGCGCGGCCGGCGGCGTGGGGTGCGCGGGCGACGGCGCCGGAACCGCGCCCGAGCATCCGCCGGGCGCGCGTGCGTACCGACTCAGGGGAGAAGAGATCGAGACGATGGGACACGAGGTATCGGCATCGGCGAGGGTCGCGAGCCGGAGCGAGGAAGGAAGCTCGTGAGCATGCTCACGCCCGAGGCGCTTGCCCGGGAGGTGGCCAGGCGCCGCACGTTCGCCATCATCAGCCATCCGGACGCGGGCAAGACCACCCTCACCGAGAAGCTCCTGCTGTACGGCGGCGCGATCCACCTCGCGGGCTCCGTGAAGGCCCGCCGGGCCTCTCGTCACGCGACCTCCGATTGGATGGAGATGGAGAAGGAGCGGGGAATCTCCATCACGGCGAGCGTCCTGCAGTTCGAGTACCAGGGACTCCGCATCAACCTCCTCGACACGCCCGGTCACGAGGACTTCTCGGAGGACACCTACCGGGCGCTGACCGCGGCCGACAGCGCCATCATGCTGCTGGATAACCGTAAGGGCGTCGAGGCGCAGACCCGAAAGCTGTTCAGCGTCTGCAGGAAGCGGCGCCTGCCGATCGTCACGTTCGTGAACAAGAGCGACCGCGTCGGCGAGGATCCGCTCAAGCTCCTCGACGACGCCCAGGCGGACCTGGGGATCCGGTGCTTCTGCGCGACGTGGCCCGTCCGGCGCGACGGGCGTTTGTTGGGGGTCGTGGACCGCAGCGATGGCACGCTGCACATCTACGCGCGGTGCGAAGACCACGGCGGCTCGATGCCCAGCGTTGTCGTCCACGCGCTCGATGACCCGGCGGCCGAAGCGGCGCTCGGCACGGACGGCGCCCAGGCGCTCCGCGAGGAGCTCGAGCTGCTCGACGTGGCCGGTGAGGCCTTCGACATGGAGGCCGTGAAGCGCGGTGAGGCGAGTCCCGTGTACTTCGGCAGCGCGCTGACGAACTTCGGGGTGGACGTCTTCCTCCGGCGCTTCCTGGCGATCGCGCCGCCGCCAGCAGCACGGGAAAGCGATCGAGGACGGGTGGACCCCGTAGCGGCTCCGTTCTCCGGGTTCGTCTTCAAGGTCCAGGCCAACATGGACCCACGACACCGCGACCGCGTCGCGTTCGTGCGCGTATGTTCCGGCCTGTTCGAGCCGGGGCTCGAGGCGACCGTCTCGCGGACCGGCCGCGTTCTCCGGCTGGCGCTACCCCAGACGTTCTTGGCGCGGGAGCGCAGCCACGGCGAGTCGGCCGTGGCCGGCGACGTTGTCGGGCTGCACGACCGCAGCGAGCTCCGTGTCGGTGACACGCTGAGCGTGTCCGACCTGGAGTTCCCGGGCGTGCCCCGGTTCTCCCCCGAGCACTTCGCCACCGTGCGCCTGGACGACGCCATGCGGCGCAAGCAGCTGGATCGCGGGCTCCGACACCTGGCCGAGGAGGGCACGATCCTGCTCCTCTTCTCCGAGTCGTTGAGCGGAGCCGTGCCGGTCGTGGGCGCGGTGGGCCGACTTCAGTTCGAGGTGCTGGCGGACCGACTCGAGCGGGAGTACGGCGTCCAGGCTTCGCTCCACCCGCTCCCCTTCCGGTGCGCCCGCTGGGTCACGGGGACCGACAGCGACATCGCCAGGATCACCGGCGGCTACGGGCGCAAGGTGGCCGAGGACGTCGACGGCCACCCGATGATCCTGTTCGAGAGCGAATGGATCATGGAGCGCACCGCGGCCGATGAGAAGCACGTGCGCTTCCACGACGTGCAGCCGGGGGCTGCCGGCCGGCGACGCGCCGGGCGTCAGGCGTGAGCACGAGGGACGACGGGACCCCTTCGACCGTGGCGCTCATACCGGTACGTATCGCCTGGGAATCGGATGCGCTTCGGTCTCGCCGTACCACAGGATGCTCACGACCCACCACCGACTCCCGTCCCAGAAGAGCTGAAACGAGTTGATGCCGCGGGCGAAAGGCTCGGGGTCGTCCTCGCGTCGCCGCGACTCGTAGGTGCTGAACGCGTGCACTATCGGACCGAACCGCTCCTCGACGCGGTGGATCTCGACCTCGAAGAAGCCGTCGCGCTCCAGACGCGCTCCCGCTCGCTCGATGTACTCGTCGGGACTCCACACGCCTCGGCCGTATCCCTGCTCGGAGGGCCCGAACGTGGGCATGAGCCGCGCGCCCCGCATGAACAGGGAGCGGAACCGGTCCCAGTCACGGGCCTCGCCCGCGGGCCCGCTGATGGCTTCGTACACCGCGCCGAGAATCGCATCCACCGAGGCCACGTCCGCGGACTGCGCGGGAGGCGGAGCCGGTTCCGGGCGGGCGGTCGCCTGGGCCGAAGCGGGGCCCGGGGCGAGCGACGCCAACAGCGCGACGCGGACGATCGGCGGCAGCCAGCAGCGGGCTCTCGTCCCCGATCCCTCGTTGGCGCTGTTCATCGGCTGCTCAGCGCACGGTGGTGATCTCGAGGACCCCGCTGCCCGTGCGCCCGCCGTAACGCATGCCGGCGATGATCGACGGCACGAACTCGATGCTCTGGATGATGTTCGGAGGAAGGTCCTCGAGCATCTCCGCGTCGGTCATGACCCCGTCGATCACCACCAGGACGGAGTCGCACGCCGGTGTGTAGGTACGGCTGCCCTCGATGCACAGGCGCATCTGGCCCGTGGTCGAGTCGCGCAGGTTCTGCACGCGCACGCCCGGGATGGTTCGAACCAGGTCACCCACGTTGCGAGCCGCGCCAAGCAGCCTCTCGATCTCGATTCGGCTGACGAAGTCGCGCCTGACACCCGCGTCGACCGCGCGGCCCAGGCCGCGCGCCCGAACGCTCACCACGAGCGCGTCGAGCTCGATGGCGTCGGGGACGAGACCGAGCTCCAGCTCCAGCGGCTCGACGTCCGAGACGGAGAACCACTTCATCTGCGACCCGTACGCGATGTGCTCGACCTCGACCAGATAGGTGTCGAGCTCGACCCTCTCGAAGCGGAAGCGCCCCTGCTCGTCGGTCATGCTGCTGCCGACCTCTCCCTCGGCCGACTCGATCTTGACCACCGCGCCGGACACCGGCGCCGCCGTCGACTGGTCCACGACCCGGCCGGTGACGTCGACGCCAGGGGAGAGCTCGAGCTCGAAGCTCCGAAACACCGGCTGATCGTTGGTGAAGGTGAGCAGCTCCACGGCCGGCGCGCGGCCGAGAAACGTCACTCGGGTCACGATCGGTTGATCACTCGGAAGACCGCAGGCCACGTAGCGCCCCGTCCCGTCGGCTTCGACAACCCTGCTCGAGCCGTCCGGCACCTCGAACTCGACGGCGGCGCGCGGAAGCGGCGTACCGGTCGCCGCGTCTCGCACCGTGCCGACCGCGATGCCGCGACGCTCTGCGTCCCCGAGGATGCACAGCCCCGGCATCAACGTCGACATCGAGGGCACGGCGAGGGAAACGCGCAGGATCCCCGCCGCGGGCATCCGGATGCCCCACGAGGGCGGAACGTCCAGGCCGATCGAGTCGAATCGCGCGTGCCGCACCGATATCGTGTACTCCCCCCCTTCGAGGCCGGGTAGGGCGAACGCGCCCTCGGAATCGGAGACGGTCACGTGCGACGTGCCGACCAGATAGACCGCTGCGCCGCTGAGAAGAGCGGCTGACGTACTGTCGAACACCGTGCCTACGAGCATGGCGCCGGGCGTGGGCTGCGCCTGTTGCGCCGCCAGGCGCTCCGGACCTGGCAGGAGCGTCAGCGACGCGACGGTGACGCAGAACGACAGGTACCTGCTGCGCCTTCCCGGCCGGCCGCCGATGAAGGGCAACGCCGGCTTGCTCTCGAGCAAAGTCATGTGACACCCGTTGTGGTCAGGCGCTCGGACGTCCCGAGGCTCGGTTGAGAATCGCCCTGTCGCTTCGAGAAGGCGAGGGCCGCAATCATGTACGAACGTGACGTATCAAGCTTGCAATGTCGCGACAAGAGCGTAGTATGCGGATCGGAAGGTCTTGGGCACCGTATCCGAGATCTCGCCGCCGGGTGAGGCCCCGCCCCCACCACCGAACCTGGCCGCGACGGATGCGTTGGGTTGGGGGCTTCATCCACCTCGAGGAGCAACCTCATGCGAATCATTCGTATGACAGTGGCGGCGATCGTCCTCGCCGCGAGCCCAGCGGTGGCGGCTGCGCAGCAGGGGTCCATCACGGGTCGGGTCACCGACGCCGACACGGGCCAGCCGCTCGAAACCGCGCAGGTCTTCATTCAGGGGACCAACATTGGTGGGCTCACCAATCAAGACGGGCGGTACCTGATCCTCAACGTACCTTTGGGCCCCCGTGACGTGTCCGCCGTCCTCTTAGGATACGGGCCGGTCACACACACGGTGACCGTGACGGAAGGTGCGGCCGCCCAGCAGGACTTCGTGCTCTCGGCGTCCGCCATCGCGCTCCAGGCGGTGGTGGTCACCGCGACGGGCGAGCAGCGCAAGGTCGAGCTGGGGAATGCGCTCGGCTCGATCAACGTCGACGACGTGCTCAATGTGGCGCCGATCACCAACCTGACCGATCTGCTCAAGGGTCGCACGTCCGGCATGATCGTCAGGACGTCGAGCGGGACGTCGGGCATGGGCAACCGCATACGGATTCGCGGTTCGAGCTCGATCGACCTCTCGAACGAGCCGCTCATCTACGTGGACGGGATCCGCGTGGAAAGCGATAGCGACAACATGTCCATCGGATCGGGTGGTCAGAGCATCAGCCGGCTCGACGACATCAACCCGGAGGACATCGAATCCATCGAGATCGTGAAGGGGCCCTCGGCGTCCACGCTGTACGGCACCGACGCCGCAAACGGCGTGATCCGCATCACGACCAAGAGCGGTCGCGGAGGTGAGGTGCGCTGGAACGTCTGGTCCGAATACGGTCAGATAAAGGACAACAACGACTACCCACTCAACTATCGCGGGCTGGACGCGAGCCAGCCCGGAACCCCGCGGGAGGAGAGCTGCCGTCCCGTCAACGTGCTGGCAGGCGATTGCACGCAGACGGGCGTATCGGCGTACACGCCGCTGTACGACTCCGAGCTCACTCCGCTTGCGACGGGCAACCGGAAGCAGGTCGGAGGGAGCGTCGCCGGTGGGGAAGGCCGCATCACCTACTTCATCACCGGAGAGTGGGAGCGTGAAGAGGGGGCGCTTCAGACCCCGGCCTTCTACTTCGACGAGCTCGCGGATGCCGGCGTCTCATCGGACGAGGCGAGCATCACCGCGCCGAACGTGTTCGAGCGCAGGACCTTCCGCGTGAACCTCACCTCTCAGGTCGCGGACAACGCGACGGCGGCCGTGCGCGTGGGGTACGTGTCGGCCGACCGCCGCTTCCCCATCAACGACAACTCTTCGGGCGGCCTGTTCCCGAGCGCCTTCTTCGGTGGCGCCTTCCCGGATCGTCCGGATGACGCCTGGGGCTTCTTCACCCCGGCTCAAGTCTTCGGCCAGCAGAACCAGCAGAACATCCAGCGCTTCACCTCCTCGTTCACGGGGACGTTCGACCCGACCTCGTTCCTGACCTTGCGCGGGACGGCCGGGCTGGACTTCAGCTCCCGGCACGACTTCTCGCACGAGCCGCCGGCCCTCGAGAGCGCGAACGACGAGGGCGCCCGCGACTCCAACTTCGCGGAGCTCTACGCCTACACGGTCGACATCGGGGCGACGGGATCGTTCGACCTCACACCGGTGATCGCGTCGCGCAGCACCGCGGGGTTCCAGTACTTCCGGGACGTCGAGCACGAAACCGAGGGCAGCGGGCAACAGCTGGTTCCGGGCAGCCGCTCGCTGGGCACCGCTGCCACGACGGACGCGGACGAGTCGACCGACGAGGACCGCACGGTCGGCGTGTTCTTCGAGCAGCAGTTCGGGTACAACGACAGGCTGTTCGTCACGGGCGCGATCCGGGCGGACGACAACTCGGCGTTCGGGCGGGACTTCGACCTGATCTACTATCCCAAGGCGTCGGTGTCCTGGGTGGCCTCCGACGAGCCCTTCTTTCCCGAGCTCGGCTGGCTGAACATGCTCCGCCTGCGGAGCGCATGGGGCGCGTCGGGCCGCCAGCCGGGCAGCACCGCTGCCATTCAGACGCTGTCGGTCGACGCCATCGCCGACCCCGACGACAACATCGTCAGCGGCGTGAACCTGGGCGAGGCGGGCAACAACCTTCTCAAGCCCGAGCGCTCCGTGGAGATCGAGGCCGGCTTCGACGCGGACCTGTTCAACGGACGTGCCGGACTAGAGTTCACGTGGTTCAAGCGGGTCACGACGGACATCATCGTGGAGGAGCCGCTTCCGCCGTCGCTCGGATCGAGCGACGACCGCAACCAGAACCTCGGCGAGGCACAGACCTCGGGCTTCGAGCTCGGCATCGGCGGGACCGTCCTCCAGACGGACCAGGTCACGTGGGACTTGAACCTCAACGGCTCGAAGCTCTCCAGCCAGCTCAACAAGCTCGGCCTCATCGGCGTCGACTTCCTCGGTACGAACACGCGCCACGAGCCGGGCTTCCCGCTGGGCGCGTCCTTCGACTTCCCCTACACGTGGTCCGACGCGAACGGAGACGGCATCATCGAGAAGGACGAGGTCGTCGTCGGTCCGGAGATGGTGTTCATCGGCCCCGGTCTGCCGCAGACGCAGGTGAACCTGAGCACGACGGTCCGCCTCGGGGACATCGCGCAGGTCTACGCGCTTGCCGACTACCAAGGCGACTACGTGTCGTACAACAACACGGAAGGGTTCCGGTGCCAGTTCGCGACCTGCCGTGCACGGCAGGACGTCACGGCACCGCTGTGGGACCAGGCGCGGCACGTAGCCCGCGACCTCGCTGACGTGTCATCCGACCACGACTATTACGAGGACGGGACGTTCATCAAGCTGCGTGAGGTATCGCTGACGCTCTTCCTTCCGCAGAGCATGGCGTCACGTTTCCGCAGCACGGGCGCGAGCCTCACGGTGAGCGGCCGAAACCTGGCGACGTGGACGGACTACACCGGAGTGGACCCCGAGCTGAATTCCGCCGGGGGTGGGGACAACTTCGGCACCGGCGAGTTCCTGACCCAGGGCATTCCGCGGTACTTCACCGCTCGACTCAGCCTCACCTTCTGACCTTTCTGGAGATGCGAACCATGCGAATCCAAGCAAGAGGAACGGGAGTGGCGGGCCGGCGGTCGAGTCGGAAGCTGACCGTGTGCCTCACACTCTTCGCGCCCGTGGGACTGGGCGCCTGCAACTCGCTCCTCGAGGTGACCGATCCGGACCTCGTCGTCCCGGAGGCCATCAGCCAGTCCGAGCTGTTCTGGGGCGGGGCGATCGGCGACTTCATGGACGGCGTCAGCAGCAATGGCGGCATGATCGTGTACGTGGGGATGTTCACGGACGAGTTCGAGCTGAGCGGCACGTTCCCCACGCGCCTCGAGGTCGACGAACGGAGCATCCAGGACACGAACGGCACGATGGAGGGCGCCTACCGGGACCTGCACGCGGCACGTGTTGGTGCCGAGAACGCGGCCCTGCTGCTCACGGAGGAGTTCGGCACGGACTCCCGCATCGGGGAGATGAACAACCTGGCCGGCTTCACCTACATCTACTTCGGCGAGGTCTACTGCTCCGGCGTGCCGTTCGGCAGCAGCCCGGTCGGCGGCGATTTCACGCAGGGCACGCCGGCGACGACGGACGAGACCTTCCAGCTGGCCATGGACCGCTTCGACGCCGCGCTCGCGACGGCCGACGGGTCCACGACGCAGCAGCATCTCGCCAACATCGGCAAGGCGCGCGCGCAGCTGGCGCTGGGCCAGTTCGCGGCGGCGGCCTCGTCGGTCGCCGGTGTTCCCGACGACTTCGTCTACCTCGTTCGGCACGACGAGAACGCGGCCGGCGGCGACAACGGCGTCTACAGCCAGAACGTTCTTCAGGGCCGTTGGACGGTCGCCGACGGTGAGGGCACGAACGGCATAGCCTTCCGGAGCGCGATGGACCCGCGCCTCGAGTGGGAGCTCGATCCCGACGAGGTCGGGTTCGACTCCGAGACACCGCTCTACCGTCAGCTGATATTCACGAGCCGGAACGACGACATGCCGCTGGCCAGCGGGCTCGAGGCGCGACTCATCGAGGCCGAGGCCGAGCTCGACGACGGCGACTTCCCGGCGTGGCTCGGCATCCTCAACCAGCTGCGTGCCGACGCCGGCATGGCGGGAGACCTTGCGGACCCGGGCACGACCGACGGCCGCGTTCGCCTGCACTTCGATGAGCGGGCGTGGTGGCTATACGCAACCGGTCACCGCCTCGGCGACCTGAGGCGGATGATCCGCCACTACGGATACGCCGAGGACGACGTGTTCCCGACGGGAACGCACTTCAAGGGCAGTGACTACGGAAACCAGGTGGTCTTCCCGATTCCCGAGCCCGAGACGAACAACCCCAACTTCACGGGCTGTCTCAATATGTCGGCCTGACGGCTCTCTTGGCGGTTGGTAAGACGAAGGGGGGTGGCCCGACGGGCCACCCCCCTTTCGTCAGCCCTGTGGCAGCCACCTCGAGCCCCTACGGCACGGGCGATTCGCTCCGATTGAACGGCCTCACGTCTCCGTTGGGGAGGAACTCGAAGACGTTGCCCTCCCAGCCACCGAAGCGGAGCACACGCCGGGAAACCTGGCCCGCGGCGTCGTGGGTACCGGGGAAGTAGAGCTGAGCGGTGTCCGACGCGATGACCACTGTGTCGGCGTAGGCTGCGAACTCACGGCAGAACGGGCGGGAGCTGTGGACGAAGGTTCCCGCCGGCCCGCAGGCCATCAGCCAGATCTTGGTGAAGTAGCCCTTCAGGGCGCTCACCCGTGCGACGTTGCCGACCTGCAGGGTCTCCCGACAGAGCTGCAGCCCTTCCCCGCCGCGAAGGTCGACATTGCTCGCCTGGTCGTACGTGTGCGTCATGAACCCGTGACAGGCGATGGCAAGCTCCGTCCCGCTGGCGGTGGCGGCTGCCTTCACGCTGTCGAACGCCTGGGCGAGGGGAGTGGCGCCGTCCACTCGCACGACCGTTCCGAGGCCGGCTTCCACGACACCGTCCAGGCGCTGGTCGTGAAGGATCACCGTCGGCATCATCACCTCCGCGTTCGGGACGAATCACTCGACGGAGCGGCGAGCGATCAGGCGCGAGCCATCACCGATGATACTCACCGGCCCATATCGCGGAGCACAATGTATCGACCCGCCATCTCACAATGCCATGCTGACACCCACCGCGACGAGCACTCCCGCGGAGTAGACGAGGGACGCGGATGCGTTGAGGCCCGGATCGGGGTCCCAGAACCTCCGGACCGAGCGGTTGCCCTCCATGGATTCCTCGGGCGCTTCCCAATCGATGGCCAGGCCGATCTCGGCGGTGCGCGCCCGAAGCGCCGCGAGGATCACGCCTTCGTCGTGGAATCCCGAGGGGCTCTGGAGCGTGACGATGCTCGTCTCGGGCGGCATAGTCTCGACCTCCAGCGTCACTCCTTCGGGAAAGCTCAGGAGGAGGGTGCCGAACTTGGCCCCGTCGAACTCGCTCGTCACGGCGCCTTCGCATGCGACCGGAGCGCCGTAGTGCTCCAACGCGAAGCGCGCGAGTCCGTCGTACGAGGTTACGCGATCACGGAGCTCGCCGATCCACGGGTCGACGCCGGGGCCGTCGCACGGCTCGATCGTGGGCCGCGCGAAGGCGGCACCGATGCCGATCGATCCGAGCAGTCCGATCAGGCCAACCAGTCCAAGAAGCCCGCCCGCGGCGCGGTGCCCGTGCACGTTCGTCGCCCCCTCCCCAAGGAATCGAATCTCCTGCCGCGCGACGACGGCCACCTCGCGACGCCGCCGCCAGCAATGATTGCTCGAAGGCGTGGGCCGCCGTCAAGCCATTCCTCGTGAAGCCGCCTACTCCCCGCCGAAGCGGAACTCGAATCGCGGCGTGTAGCGCTCCACCGACCGGTACGGGTCGGGCCACGGGAGGTCGTAGCCGAGCATGTGCGCCGCGTGGCGGGTCCAGTACGGGTCGAAGAGGTGCGCGCGGGCCAGCAAGCAGAGGTCGGCGCGGCCCGCGGCGATGATCGTGTTCACGTCCATCCACGAGGAGACGTTGCCGACGGCCATCGTCGCGATGCCGACCTCGTGCCGGATGCGGTCGGAGAAGGGGGTCTGGAAGAGCCGGCCGTAGACGGGCTTCTGGTCGGGCACCGTCTGCCCGGCGGAGACGTCCAAGGCATCACAGCCGTGCGCCTTCAGCAACCGCGCGACCTCGACCGCGTCCTCCGGCTCCATGCCACCCGGGGCCCAGTCGACCGCGCTCACCCGCACGCTCATCGGCTTGTGCTCCGGCCACGCGGCCCGGCATGCGTCGAAGACCTCCAGCGGGAAGCGCATCCGGTCCGCCAGCGCCCCGCCATACTCGTCCTCCCGCTCGTTCGTGAGCGGTGAGATGAACGACGCCAGCAGGTAGCCGTGGGCCATGTGGATCTCGAGCAGGTCGAAGCCGGCCTCGCCCGCATAGCCGGTCGCCCGCGCGAAATCGGCAACCACTTGGTCCATGTCGCCGCGGCTCATCTCCCGCGGCGTCTGGCTCCGGCTGGGGAAGTAGGGAATCGGGGACGCGGACACGAGGTCCCAAGCACCCTCCTCCACCGGCTCCGAGTCGCCCTCCCACAGCCGCTTCGTGGCGCCCTTGCGGCCCGCGTGGCCGAGCTGGATCGCCATTTTGGCGGGCGTGTGGCCGTGCACGAAGTCGACGATGCGCTTCCACGCCGCCACATGCTCGGGCTCGTACAGGCCGGCGCACCCGGTCGAGATGCGCCCCTCGGCGGAGACGTCGGTCATCTCGGCGTACACGAGCCCCGCCCCGCCCACGGCCCTGCTGCCGAGGTGCTGCATGTGCCAGTCGCCCACCGTCCCGTCCCGGGCGTAGTACTGACACATGGGCGATACGGCCACGCGGTTCGGCAGCACGAGATCACGCAGCCGAAACGGGGTGAACATGGGGGGTGGAGGCGGGTCGCGGTGGAGCCGCACGCCGCTCTGCTCCTCAGCCAGACTGGCCACCCAGGCGTCCACGCGGGCCAGAAAGGCGGGGTCCCGGACGCGCAGGTCCTCGTGGGTGATGCGCAGGCTGCGCGTCAGCAGCGTGAACGCGAGCTGAACGGGCTCGAGCGTCATGTAGCGCTCGGTGGCCTCGAACCACTCCAGGCTCGCCTGCGCCGCGCGCTGCAGCGACTCGACCTGCGGGCGCCGCGCGTCCTCGTAGCTCGCGAGCGCGGCGGCGACATCGTCTCCACGGTCGCCGCCACCGCGCCCGCGTCCACAGCCGGAGCGTCCACCGCGTGAGCGCTCCCGCGCGGCGAGCGCGTCCCGGAGCGCGATCGCGTCCAGCATGCCCATGCGCGTCCCGGAGCCCACCGAGAAGTGCGCCGTGTGCGCCGCGTCGCCGATCAGCACCACGTTGTCGGTGAACCAGCGCCCGCACCGGATGGTCGGGAAGCTCCGCCATGCGCTACGGTTCGTCACCAGGTCGTGTCCCCCGAGCTCCTCCGCGAACAGCGCGCCGCAGAAGGCGCGCGTCCGCTCCTCGCTCGCCCGGTCCATACCGGCGGAGCGCCACGTCTGCTCAGAGCACTCCACGATGAACGTCGACCCGCCCGGCTCGTACTGGTATGCGTGCACGCGCCACAGGCCGTGCTCGTCTTCGCGGAAGTAGAACGTGAAGGCGGGAAACGACTTGGACGTCCCGAGCCAGACGAAGCGGTTCGGCCTCCAGTCGAAGGTCGGCTCGAACCGGTCCGCGAGTTGCGCGCGCAGCGTGGAGTTCACGCCGTCGGCGCCCACGACGAGGTCCCAGCCGGCCAGCTCGTCCAGGCCGGCCACCCCAGCCTCGAACCGCACGTCCACGCCCAGGTCGAGCGCGATCTCCTGGAGCGTCGCGAGCAGCGCGCGGCGGCTCATGCCGCTGAAGCCGTGCCCCGTCGAGCGCACGAGCTCGCCGCGGTAGTGGACGTCGATGTCGTCCCAGCGGACGAAGTGATCCGTGATCGCGCGGTACGTCTCCTCGTCCGCGCCCTCCACCTCGGCGATCGTCGCGTCGCTGAACACCACCCCGAAGCCGAACGTGTCGTCCGCGCGGTTGCGCTCCCGCACGAGGATCTCGTGCGACGGATCGGCCCGCTTCATGAGGATCGAGAAGTAGAGGCCGGCCGGGCCGCCCCCCACCACGGCGATCCTCACGGGTCGCCCTCCGGCGGCTCCGCCCCCTCTCGCGCGTCAGCCACCATCCTTCCGGCGATGATGAGGTGCTGGATCTCGGTCGTGCCCTCGTAGATCCGCAGCGCCCGAACCGAGCGGTACAGACGGTCCACGGGATGGGCGGCGAGCACGCCGCGCCCGCCCAGGATCTGCACGGCCTCGTCGACGATGCGCTGCGCGGCCTCGGTGGCATACGCCTTGGCCATGGCCGCCTCGGTGGTGATGCGCTCCGCGCCGAGGTCCTTCTCGTAGGCCGCGCGGTAGACGAGCAGGCGCGCCGCCGTCAGCTCCATGGCCATGCGGCCGAGCTTGTCCTGCACGAGCTGCAGCTCGGCGAGCGGCCGCCCGAACTGCCGGCGAACCACGGCGTGGTCGAGCGCCTCGCGCAGCGCGCGCTCCGCCATGCCGCAGGCCGCGGCGCCCACCGTCGGCCGAAGCTGGTCGAGCGTGGCCATGCCCAGCTTGAAGCCCTGACCTTCGCCGCCGATCCGGTGGCTCGCGGGCACGCGGCACGCCTCCAGCGCGAGCTCCCCGAGCGGGTGGGCGACGCTCATCACCTGGGGGCCGACGAAACGCAGGCCCGGCGCGTCGGCCGGCACGACGAATGCGGAGATGCCCCGCGCCCCCGACCCGGGTTCGGTGCTGGCGAATACCACGTAGTAGTCCGCGATGCCCGCGTTGCTTATCAGCCACTTGTGGCCGTCTAGGACGTAGTCGGCGCCATCACGTACCGCCCGCGTCGTCATGGCAGCGACGTCGGAGCCCGCCTCCGGCTCGGTCATCGCGAACGCCGACATGACCTCGCCGCTCAGCGCGGGCTCCGCCCAGCGGGTGCGGAGCTGCTCGTCGCCGGCCAGCAGCAACGGCGTGATGCCGAGCCCCTGCAGCGCCCAGACCGCGTCGGCGAGGGGGGAGGCGGCGGCGACGGCCTCGCGAGCCAGGCAGCACGCGCGTAGGTCACGGGTGCCGATCGGTGCCAGGACCCCTTCGCCTCCCAACACGCCCAGGAGGTCCCTGGCCTCCTGGCGCGCCGCACCGTCCGCGATGACCTCCGGTCGCGCCGCGAGCTCGCGCGCGGCGAACGCCGCTACCGCGGCCCCCCACTGATGGTGATCGGCCTCCAGGAACGCGCGTATGGTGTGCGTATCGGACATGGGACTGGCAGGTTACTCGAACTTCGGGTCTCGTTTCTCCACGAATGCCTCGTACGCCTCCCGGAAGTCGGGGTGCAGCATCAACGCAGCCTGGATCTGCGCCTCGGCCTCGAGAGCGCTCGTGAGGTCCATGCTGGCCTCGCGGTTGAGCGCGTCCTTGGTGATCTCGAGCGCGAACGACGGCCCCCGGGCCAGCTCGGCCGCGAGATCGGTGGCGGCCGACAGCGCCTCGCCGTCGGGCACCACCCGGTTGTAGAGCCCGATGCGGTGCGCCTCCGCGGCCCCGATGAACTCGCCCGTCATGAGCAGCTCGCTCGCCTTTGCGAGCCCAACGATGCGGGGCAGCATCCAGGCGGCGCCCATGTCGGCGCCCGACAGGCCGACCCTGGTGAACAGGTAGGCGATCTTGGCCGACTCGGCGGCGACGCGCATGTCGCAGGCGGTCGCGATGACCGCGCCCGCTCCGGCCACCGTACCGTTGAGCGCGCCGATGACGGGCTTGCGACAACGACGGATCGACAACACCAGGTCGCAGGTCATGCGCGTGAAGTCGAGGAGCTCGTGCATGTCGCGCTCGAGGAGTGCGCCGATGATGTCCTCGACGTCGCCGCCCGAGCAGAACGCGCGTCCTGAGCCCGTGAGGATCACGACCCGCACCGCCTTCTCGTCGTGGAGCGCGTAGAACGTGCGGCGGAGCTCGTCGTAGACCTCGAAGGTGAGCGCGTTCAGCCTGTCCGGCCGATCGAGCGTGAGCGTAGCCACACCGGCGTCGATCGAGCACAGGAACGATTGAGGCTGGAACAAGAGTCTTCGTCCTCTCGCGGACGATCAGCGCCCGCGACGACAGGGACGCGTGGCCTACGCGCCCCCGTCGGTGATGATGGCCGTGACCTCGATTTCGACCTTCGCCCTCGGGTCCACGAGTCGGGTCACCTCGACCAGCGAGATCGCCGGAAAGTGGCTGCCCATCCGCTCCCGGTACACTTGGCCGATCTCGGCGCGGCGCGCGCGATACGTCTCGATCTCGGTCACGTAGATCGTCATGCGCCCGATGTCCGGCGCGCTCCCTCCGGCCTCCGCCACGACGCTCATGCTCTTGGCGAGCGCGGCCGCGAACTGTTCGGTGAAGTCGTCCGAGGCCATCTCGCCGTCCGGTCCCACGGCGTCCTGCCCCGCCACGAACAGCACGCGCCCGCCGACCGGAGACAACATGCCGTTCGTCCACCCGCGAGGTGGCCCGAGCGCCTCGGGATCGATGTGCCGATAGCTCATGCGACGGCTCGGCCGCTCACGCGCTCATCCACTGGCCCGACCCGTCCAGCACGAGCATGCGACCGTTGTGCTCGCCGCGCTCGTCCTGGCACAGGCCCGCGATGGCCGCGGCCACTTCGCTCGCGCCGATCAGGCGGGTCTGCCCGGATTGATTGAGGATCGCCTGCAGCGCCCACTCCCGGGGGTTGCCCGTATGCTTCATGATGCGCTCGATGGTCTCCTCGGTGAGCGGCGTGTCGACGTACCCCGGACAGACGGCGTTGACGGTCACGCCCGTGCCCTCCGCCTCCGCCGCGACCGCCTTGGTGAAGCCCACCACGGCGTGCTTGGCCGCGGTGTACGCCGCGATGTAGCGGTCACCCTGGAGCCCCGCCATGGAGGCGACGTTCACGACCCGGCCCCAGCCCTGCTCGACCATGCCTTGGAAGACCGCCTGGGTGCACAGGAACGTGCCGGTGGCGTTCACCGCCAGGATGTGGTCCCACTCGGCCAGCGTGATACGCCCGAGCGGGTTGGAGGTCGCCGTGCCGGCGCTGTTCACCAGGATGTCGACGCGCTGCATCGCCTCGCGGGCCGACAGCGCCATGTCGCGAACCTGCAGCGGCCGGGTGACGTCGCACTGGAACGCGAACGCCTCGTAGCCGCGCTCGCGCAGCCCGGCGGCCACGCCGACGACCTCCTCCTCGTTGCGGGCCGCCACCAGCACCGAAGCGCCCGCTTCGGCGAGCGCGGCCGCGGTGGCGGCACCGATGCCGCTGCCGCCCCCCGTCACCACGGCACTCCTACCCTGAAGGCTCACGTAGCCTCGTCCAGGGTGGCGAGCACGGCGTCGGCGAGCAGCGCCCCGAGCACCCGTACCGTCGCGCGGCCCTCCTCCGCGGTCGCGTCGGCCGGCCAGCCGAAGTACGCGCGCGGGCCGCCCGCATCCTCGAAGCTCCCCTTGCCCTCGCCGATGGCCACCGACAGCGAGGCGGGGTTCGGCTCGAGCCGCGCGGCCACGTCGGCACGAAAGAGCCCCGGCTGCTCGGCGAGGACCACGCTGCCCTCGAAGCGGCCCGCGTGGCAGGCGCCCGTCCGAAACTCCTCGGTCAACCGGTCGGCGACGGCGCGCCGGGTGAGGTCCACGAAGATCACACGCGCTCCGGCTCCCTGTCGGCTCGCCGCGTCGCGGAGCGCGCGCAGGTGCGTGGGATCGAGATGCGCGTTCGCGATGGCCAAGGTCCGCACACCGTGCCCGGCCAGCGCGCTGGCGATGCGTCGGACCAGCGTGGTCACCGCGGCTCCGTCCACGTCGATGGTTCCGGGAAAGCCGCTCGCGAACGCCGCGGCCGTGTACCAGATGGGCGGCAGCACGAAGACCGTGAGCCCGCCGGAGTCGAGCCGCTCAGCGCAGGAGCGCGCCATCGCCTCGGCGATCACCACGTCGGTGCCGAGCGGGAGATGAGGCCCGTGCGCCTCGACCGCTCCGACCGGGAGAATCGCCACCGATCGCTCCCGGTCCGCGTCGCGGACCTCCTCCCAGGTCATGTCGGCGAAGCGGTGGACGGGCATCAGGGGCTCATACACGGGCTCTGGGGACGGGCGGGGCGGATCGGCATCGGGAACCGAGGGGTGGGTCCTGGGCGGGCGGCGCTGCGGGCGGGACGGTCGTTTGACCGGTATTCTAGCGATCCCCTATCGTGGCGCACCACTTTCGCGTTGCGGCCCCGCCACCCGAGGCGGCGCCGCGGGACCGGCCAGATGAGCTTCTCGCCTCCCGAGGCCTTCAACATCTTCGACTACTACCTCGGCCGGCGAATCGCCGAGGGATCGGCCGGGCGGCGCGCGATCCTCACGGACCACGGAGCGCTCACCTACGGTGAGGTCCACGAGCTCTCCGGGTGCTACGCGTCGCTCCTGCTGGAGGCGGGGGCGAGACCGGAGGAGCGCATCCTGATCGCGTTGCGCGACGGGCCGGACTACGTCGGCGCGCTCTTCGGCATCCTCCGGATGGGCGGCGTGGCCGTGATGGTGAACCCGGACCTGAAGCCCGATCAGATCCGCGATCTGTACGACTACACGCGAGCGCGGGTCGCGCTCGTGGCGAACGAGGTCGCGCCGGCCTTTCGCGACGCGGCCGAGGAAGCGGCACACGCGCCCTTGATGATGGAGGTGGGCGGCCCCGAGGTGCGGCGGTCGCTCGCTCGCCCGCACGCCGAGGTCGAGCCGTTCGCCTCGCACAGGGACGACGCGGCCATCTGGCTGTTCAGCGGCGGAACGACCGGGAGCCCCAAAGCCGTCGTTCAGACGCACCGCTCCTTCGCCAACACGACCGAGCTGTACGGCAAGGGCGTGCTCGGCATGCGGAGCGATGACATCACGCTCTCCGTGCCGAAGCTCTTCTTCGGCTACGCCACGGGCACGAACCTGTTCTTCCCGTTCGCCGTCGGCGCCACGGCGGCGCTCTTCCCCGAGCGATGCACGCCCGACACCCTCTTCGAGAAGATCGCCGCGTTCCGGCCGACGATCCTGGTCAACGTGCCGACGATGGTGGGTCAGCTCGTCGGCCACGAGCGTGCCGCCGAGCAGGACCTCTCGTGCCTGCGGCTGACTACCTCGGCGGGTGAGGCGCTCCCGGCCGCGCTGCACCGGCGGTGGGACGACGTCTTCGGCACGCCGCTGCTCGACGGGCTCGGCACGGCGGAGATGTGGCACGTGTTCATCTCCAATCGGCCCGGCGACGTGCGACCCGGCACGCTCGGCAAGCCCGTCCCGGGCTTCGACGTGAGGGTTCGGGACGAGTCGGGCCGAGATCTCGGGCCCGACGAGGTGGGGTGCCTCTGGGTTCGCGGCGACTCCCTGGCCGTCGGG
>Ga0302046_10001429_pt1 | contig 22464 bp, 28 predicted proteins | sample RVTome_11_FD_200261 | JGI IMG/M metagenome (GOLD analysis project Ga0302046, IMG submission 200261) | Soil microbial communities from uranium-contaminated site in the Upper Colorado River Basin, Wyoming, United States - RVT147D111 (version 2) ...
TTTTGGTAGATGTCTTTGGGGGGATTCCCGGGACGAGAAATCCCGGCTCAATTGAATATAGACGAACTGCACGAGCTGAGAACCGCCTGCGGCGTATGAACCCTGACGAATCTTCAATTTCGGTGAGTTGGAAGCGTATATCGGCTGGGTACTCCCTCAAGCCATTTCGTAAAAACGTTCTGCATCGACAACGAGCAAATCAAGGCAATCGTGCTTTGACCTGACCACATCGTCGAAAGGATCCAGCACGAGTTGTTGATGGATCATGCATTTTTGCGTACATTTCGTTCGGAAAGGATCCAAACAGAATGATTACACCTTCGGAGTTTTTTGAATCGCCGCGTGAATGGTCTCTCTTGAAATATGAGATCTTGGGTGGATATGTGTCTCAGTATTTGCCGAAGGTTAATCGGAAATATGGGTCGGCAGTTATTGCTGATTTGTTTGCAGGTAAGGGTAAGTTCGACGACGGAACAGACGGTTCACCCCTGATTGTTGCGAAACACGCAAGAACATATAGACACCTATTTGGCTGCTCAAACCAGGTCATTCTTGCAGAACAGGATCAACAAATTCGCTCAGAACTTGAGTTCAACCTTGCTGAATATATTGAACAGCGGATAGTTTTCGTAATTCCTGGAGATGCAATTGACGTTGGGCAACAGATCCTCCAGCGAATCAAGCCGGGAATCCCACTGTTTGTTTTCTTGGACCCATTTGGGATCAAGGGCCTCTCGATGCCGCTTCTCCTGCAGATTTTCAACCGAGCAAGACAAGAGAGCACAGAAGTTCTTGTTAATTTCAATCATAGGGCAGTTGCAAGACTTGTTGGCATATCTCGCCACACTGCTTCAACTAATCCCCAGGCACGAAGTAATGCTTTGCGCGCGGAAAGAATCTTGACCGATTGCCTCGGTGGAGAATGGTGGAAAAAGGTCTGTGCTGAAGCCGGAAACATACAACAACAAGTGGATAGAATACGATCTCGCTACACAGCTATATACCGTCAGCACTTCAAATGGGTCGGCACCATTCCGATCAAGATGGCCTTGGATGATGGTGAGGCAAAATATTTCATGATTTTTGCTTCAAGGAGTCGTGTTGCATTTGAATTGATGAATGATACAATGCGAAAATCCTATCTAAAAGCTGCCATAAAGGAAATCAAGAGCACGAATCAGGGAAGTCTGTTCGAGGAGGGCAGTGGCGAGGACTTCCTACCGTCCAAACTCAATGCTGATATCCCACGGCTGTCTTCGATCATCATGAATGAAAGTCAGATTTTGGCAAGCTCAATGAAGCCTTTTGTTGGCGAACGCGCAAATGTCAGGCTCACAAGACCTCAACTTCGAGGAAGGCTGATGAGACGCCTTTTTGGCCGATATGCCTCTGGAGAATACAACGATGGAATAAAGTTGCTGCTGAAGGAAGGAAAGCTTCTATCAGAGACTGGAAAATCACGAATTTCAGATGATGTTCACATTCGATTACCCGAAATACCACAAGAGAACCGCCTTTCAGCTTAATCGCCATGTCGCAGAATTCAACCATTGAATGGACCGATGCAACGTGGAATCCTGTTACAGGTTGCACGAAAGTGAGTCCTGGCTGTAAGTTTTGTTACGCCGAGGTATTTGCAGAACGATTTCGAGGCGTGCCTGGACATCCTTATGAACAAGGATTCGAACTCCGCCTGTGGCCGGAGCGTCTTGAGCTTCCTTTGAAATGGAAACCCCGGCGAATTTTCGTGAATTCAATGTCGGATCTTTTTCACGAACGGGTTCCAGACGAGTATATCTCCAAGGTATTCGACGTCATGATTCAGGCGGATCACCACATATTCCAGGTGTTGACGAAGAGGTCTGAACGAATGGTAGAATGGACAAGAAAGCGATTCAGAGTTGTAAATGAGAAGAAGAATGACAAACCAACTTTACCGTCACACATTTGGCTCGGTGTTTCTGTTGAAAATCAAGACTATGTCCACAGAATATCGGATCTCCAAAGAGTGCCAACGCGAGTTCGTTTTCTTTCGGTCGAGCCATTGCTGGGCCCTGTTTCGTTAACCCAGAAATTGCTCCGTGGAATCCATTGGGTTATTGTTGGAGGCGAAAGCGGTCCGGGCGCACGTCCAATGAAACCAGAATGGGCACTGGATATCCAAAGACAATGCGGAAAATACGAAGTCCCGTTCTTTTTCAAACAATGGGGTGCGTTTAACAGAGACGGGAAACGGGTCGGGAAGAAGAAAGCAGGACGAAGATTGAACGGTAAGACCTGGAATGATATGCCAGTGATCCTGAGTTCGTCAATAGCTTGATTCTCTTCCACCATTTCCCCAAATTCACTCAAGGACTAGAATGTGCACCACGATAAGGCCCGGCATGATGAGTGTTGGGCCTTTTTTTGTTTGAGTCACTCATGAGGTCAAGTTTGACTTACGCCGAGCATATAAGCTATTCGAAAGACAGCGTGTAGGTTGTCACGCGCTGTTGTGTAATTTTTGCAGGCAATTCTTTTTTGTATATTACACGGAAATAACGTCAAACTGCAATGTTCATCTGGAAACCATACAATCAATAGTTTGACCACCAGATGACTGAAAGCGAAGCGGAAAATGCCACAAATGAAGAAGGCGAGAAGGGAAACGCGAGGAATGCCAACCAAGCCGTTGAATCGAAGCTTGGGAGCCGCGAGGGCGACCAAGCAGGACGAGCTAGCGTCGCGAGCGGGACGAATCAAGATGGCAAGAGAAGGCTCAAACAAATATCTGCACAAGGCAAAGAGTGAGAAGAACGATGAGTTTTATACAATACTTGCCGACATCGAAAAGGAACTCAGGCACTACAAGAAACACTTCAAGGATAAGACCGTCTTGTGCAACTGTGATGATCCCAAGGTTAGTAATTTTTTCGTTTACTTCTCTTTTAACTTTGGGCAGCTAGGGCTGAAAAAACTGATCACCACCTGCTACAAAAATTGCGACGCCGATCTGTTCAGCAAGCACACGGAGGAAAATGGAATCTACCTCGAATATGACGGCGACAAAAACGACAACCGCGTCCCCGATCCGGAAGAAATCGGCATCCACAAGTTAAGAGGCGACGGCGACTTCCGCAGCGAGGAATGCATCAAGCTGCTCAAGCAAGCGGATATTGTCGTCACGAATCCACCGTTTTCGTTGTTCAGAGAATATGTGGCACAGCTGGTTGAGCACCGCAAGAAGTTTTTGATAATCGCAACTTGGAACGCGATGTCGTACAAGGAAATTTTTGAGCTTGTGAGGGAGAATAAGATTTGGATTGGCATAAACAGCAATCGCAATTTTTCGGGGTTCATTGTACCAAAACATTATCCGTTACATGGAACGGAAGCTCGGGTTGATGAGCATGGGAACCGAATAGTATCCAGCAATAACACTTGCTGGCTTACAAACATGGATGTTGCTAAGCGCCACGAAGAATTGATTCTCTACAAGAAGTACACTGAGACCGGATATCCAAAATACGATAACTATGACGCAATTGAAGTGAGCAAGACGGCAGATATTCCGATGGATTATGACGGCGCGATGGGCGTCCCAATTACGTTCTTGGACAAATACAATCCGGCCCAATTCAGCATCTTAGGTATTGATAGGCCTTTGGTTGAGGAACTGACTGGTAAGGTGAGCCGCTTTCGGTTGAATGGAAGGGAAATTTATGCACGGGTCGTGATCAAGAACAAGAGGCCGACCAAATGAAAATCGAACTCAAAGAAATCACCATCAAGAGGCTCTCCGACGGCTTCGAGGACAACGCCGAAGCAGGCGTCGTCGCGTATGGGGGCAAGCTCGACATTCGTCCGCCGTATCAGCGGGAATTCATCTACAAAGACAAGCAGCGGGATGCGGTGATCGATAGCGTTCGAAAGGACTTCCCGCTGAACGTGATGTACTGGGCGGTGCGCAAGGACGGTCATTTCGAGGTGATCGACGGTCAGCAGCGCACGCTTTCAATTTGCCAGTACGTCAACGGGGACTTCTCTATCAACGGGCTGGCGTTCCACAACCTGCAAGACGATCAGCAAAAACAGATTCTAGATTACAAATTGATGGTTTATTTCTGCTCCGGGACTGACAGCGAAAAGCTGGATTGGTTCAGAACCATCAACATCGCCGGCGAAGAACACACAGATCAGGAGTTACGCAACGCAGTCTATGCCGGGCCGTGGACTGCGGACGCCAAGCGATACTTCAGCAAGACGGGATGCGCGGCGCAAGGCCTGGCGAGCGACTACATGCGCGGAAGCCCGATCCGGCAGGAGTATCTCGAAACGGCGATCGAATGGCGCTCGGAGGGAAAGATTGAAGAGTACATGTCGAAACATCAGCATGACAAGAACGCGACCCCGCTGTGGCAATATTTCCAGAAGGTCATCGGATGGGTGGAAGCGACGTTTCCAGAGTATCGCCGAGAGATGAAGGGCGTGCAATGGGGAGTCCTGTACAATCAATTCAAGGACAATGAGTTCGACACCGACAAGCTTGAGAAGCAGGTTGCCAAGCTGATGAAGGACGACGATGTGGAGCGGAAATCGGGAATCTACCCATATGTGCTGGATGGGGATGAAAGACATCTGAACATCCGCGCGTTCTCCGATAACATGAAACGGGAAGCGTACGAGCGGCAAAAGGGAAAGTGCGTCAAGTGCGGGAAGAAGTTTGACATCAGCGAGATGGAAGGCGATCACATCAAGCCTTGGCACGAGGGCGGAAAGACCATCGCGGCGAATTGCCAGATGCTGTGCAAGGAAGACAACAGAAGAAAATCGGGGAAGTAAGAATGGCCTACAACAACGCGAGATCACAAAGCAAACCCACCGAGCCCGCAACACGATAAAAAAAGACAACCCCACCCGGTTGTCCTTTACTGCAATCACAACCCCATCTTCGTCCTGCCTATAGAAAGCGTCGCCGCAATTGACCGAATGTCTTCAGTTTGAAATGGAACTTCCTTGACTTCAGCAACGATTGCGACCGCATCTTGGACGCATCTCAACATTACTTCTTTGAAGTTGTCCGCGCCTTCCCATTGTACCCATTCTCCTTTCGTTCCACTGGGTTCAGAACGTCAATTCAAAATCGAGGGGTGATTTTACTCTCTTCGGTGATTGGCGTTTTTCGAATGAGAATCTCTGAGCCAGATCCAAGTTTCCGCATTCGATTGCCTCATGCACAGAAACGTTCGCAACAATAGGGTAGGGGTTGGGTGTCAGATAAACGAAAAAAAGCCCGGGTTCTTGCCCCGGGCTCGCGAACTCCTGATGCCGACACTGTTCAAATCCCGACGCCGGCAGTGAAGTAGAAAATCGGAGCGAATGTCACCTCGATATCGGCGTTTCCGCCCGAGGGCTGGGAAAGGAATCCGAATTCGCCAAAAAGAAGGACTCCCGGAAGGGCCTTCTGAACCTCTACGCTTACATTGATCCCCAGGGCGCTGATCTCAGCAGCTTCGATGTCCGATGTGGTAAAACGATAGCCGATGTTGAGACCCGGCTTGATGGCAACGTCAGGCGCCAGGAAGAAACGCGGTTTGATGCCCGCCCCGAATTCGAACATCGTGATGTCAATCCCGTCTTGGGAATAGGGGGAGAAATTGAAATACCCGCCAAAGGCAAACTTCGGCATGAGATAGGAATCCGCGAAGATCCGCAGCAAGAAAGCCCCGTCTTTCTCAACATCGAATCCCTGAATGACCACGTTGCCTCCGAACCAGTACCCCGCACTCACTCCAAGGTCTAACGTCTTTCCCTCAAGGTCGGTGGAAGACATCTGGAACACCGGGGAAGGGCGGGCGATGAGAGACGTGCTTTGCATCTCCTGGGCCGCGGTCCCCGTTGGCAGGACGGCGGCGGCAAAGAACAACGACAAAAACAACCATGGCGCTGATTTCATGACTCCCTCCTTGATTGTGATGGGTGTCGGTTCCGTCGGGAACCAACGACAGGGTGAAAATAAGAATTAAGCCAGTAATGTCAAAATGAGACAGGAGAACTTTTGCGGGTTGATTGGTGGATTCGGCGATTTACCCGTTTTGCAACCACAAAAAAAGCCCAGGAGAGAGACCGGGGAGAACTCAACGTATTGGGTTGTGGGCTAAGCCCGCTACAACGTATTGCCTCCGATAAGAGCTTTCCGTATCTTTATAAAAGTATGGAAGAAATCAAGCTCAGAAAGAAAGTCTTGCTGGTCGGGGACAAGGTCTTGATCACACCCGACCGCGACCAGGACCGCACGGAACACGGGTTGTATCTTCCGCCGGGCGTGAAGGAAAAGGAAAAGGTGCAGAGCGGCGTTGTGGTGCAGGTGGGACCCGGCTACGCAGTTCCCAATCCGCAATACATAGACCAGGAATCCTGGTCCACCACTCCGAAGGATCCCGTAAAGTATATCCCGCTTCAGGCCGAGGCCGGCGATGTTGCCGTGTTCTTGCGGGATTCTGCGATCGAGATCGAATACGAAGGCGCAAAGTATTTTATCGTTTCGCATTCGTCCATTCTTATGCTTGTGCGGAGGAGCTCGTTCGAGGGATTGGAGCCGCGGGATCAGTGACGCCGGAGGCCGACCTGAGAATATTCACCTACGAGAATGTTCTCAGGCAGATTCAAACCGCTGATTACCGAAACGGCTATTTCACGCTCGAATTCTACGCTTTAGACAACGGAAAGCCCTCGAAGGAACCAACCGGCAGGATCGCTCGTTTCTATCTGTATCCATCTGGAGGAACCCTCAGAGACGAGAACTTCCAGCTGATCGTTTACGATTCCAGATTTGATACATATCGGGGATTCAAGCTTCCCGACGGCCGAGAATGATAACAAGGCATCTGAACGTGGGCTTTTTCTTTCCTCAATAACTAATAACCTAATAACGAATAACTATGTACGACATTCTGATTCAGCGCATGCGCGACGAAGTAACCAAGCTCGGCGCAAAAGAACTCCGGACTGCCGAAGAAGTGGATGCAACGCTGCCCGCGACAAAAGGTACGACGCTAGTTGTCGTGAACTCGACGTGCGGTTGCGCGGCGGGAGCTGCCCGGCCGGGACTGGCTCTTGCACTACAACATGACGCAAAACCGGATAATCTTGTGACCGTGTTTGCCGGTCAGGATCGCGAAGCAACAGCCAAAGCAAGGGAATACTTTACGAACATTCCGCCCTCGTCGCCCTCATTTGCGCTGATGAAAGACGGCAAATTTGTGCATATGGTTCACCGGCATCAGATCGAGGGCCACTCGCCGCAACAGATCGCCGCGCAGTTAACGACAGTATTCGACACATACTGCAAAGAGGAATCGAAAAAGGCGGTCTGAATGAGATACTGACGTGCAGGCATGAAAGCCCGGTGATGAGCCGGGCTTTTTTTATGCCGCCAGGGACAGAGCGGGCGGGATCAGGGCAGAATGTAGAAGGACCTTTCCAGCAGGAAAAAGAGGCTGAACAATATCAGCCAAAGGCCGAAGAGTGCGGCAAAAACAATCGGTACCCTTTCCCGGTATATATGGGAACTCCTGACCGACACCGCCGCAAGGAACCACAGCAAAAACAGGTCCACCCGTGCAGAAAGGAGATGAAGTGGATCGGACGGATCAAAGGAATCAATGAAAAGGAGCGGCGAAAGAAAGAACCATTCCATACCAAGAAAGAGCCTGAAAGCCGCATAGACAATCATACCGATGACAATGACGCCTGTAGAAACAAAGACGGAGAATGTGAATGGCAAAAACTCACTCCAGTTTCCGGTAATGCTCGAAAGAAGAATCCAACCCACGAAGTGAAGAAGCAAGAGGCTTCTGACAACAACCCAGAGGGATTCGAGGGAGACCCAGGCCCGAAATACGGGGTTTTGAGTTACTCTCCTGGTCATCTCAACCGTTCTCTCAAACGCCGCGCGCTGTTCAGTGCTTGACGCACGTTCCAGCGCCTTCGCACTCACGCGCTCGAAATACGCCTCGCTGGAATAGATCCAGAACAAACAACCAAACACTGTGGCAAGCAAAATGATCAGAGGGAGAAGGTATGCGGAGGTTGGAAGACGGGCCGGAATCTGAGACCAGGGTGAACGCGGATTGGGGATCGGATGAAAATACTGACTCCACCAGGTCGGAGGAGTGGTTTGCTCGGCTGTGAGATCCGGAGATGGTGTTGTCACCGGAGGTCCTTGCGATGAAAGAGATATACTCCTGCGCCCAGGGAAATAATCACGTACGGAAGGCCGCGAAGGAAAACACTAAAGTCCACCCCTCCTGAAAGGATGGATCCTAATGTCACGAAGTTCATGGCCCCCGTGGGAGGCAGCAGAAGGGACAGGGTATGGACAACCGGTGGGAGGGTGAAATTTCCGGCCATGCGGCCAACGTAGAAATACACGATCAGGGAAAGGATTGAAACGCCTGTCTGGTTCTCCACCAACATTGCCGTAAAGGCGGAAAAAGCAAAGATTACACCGAACTCGAGTGAAAAGGAAAGGGGTGCAAGCAGTACTTCCGTCGGCATATTCCCCGACGATTTATAGAAGGCGATGCACCACAGTATCACCGAGAAAGCCAGTACCAGCACGGTGACGAGGATCCATAATCCCAGGAATTTGGAGAGGAACAATACAGAACGCGAAACCGGTTTGGTCAGTATGACTGCTGTAAGTGGGCTTTGCAGCATTCCCAAGTGCGTCGCGGACCCACCGATGATAAAGAGGAACATCAGGAAGTACACGAGGATTCCCGAAAAGGACCTCAGAAACTCCCTGCTCATAATATAAACCTGATCCTCGATCATCCTGCCAAAGAACCCAAGGCCGGTCAGCACTTCATTTTCATACCGAAGTTCTATGCCGAAAGAAAAGAGAAATACGGCTGTCAGTTCGATCAGGGCGGCAAAAAGGAAGAAAGGCTGTGTGAGATTTTCGTGAATCGTTTCTTTGACGACGGTGAGGTTGATCATTTGTTAAGATCGGAAATATGTTCGAGGAACACGTCCTCCAACGTTGTCTGCAACGGCTTAACGGCGAGCGGCGTAATGGCATGTGATTTGAGCGAGGACAGGAGATGTTGGAGGTCATCCGCTCCTTCAACTTCCCGGGTCCAAATGCCGGCAGTTTTCGCGTGATGCCAGGCGCGTTCCTCAGGCGGAATCACCGCGATTTCCACCTGAAATCGTTGATGAGGGGGAAGCAAGTCGGACGAACTCCCGCTCGCAACGAGTTTTCCGCGATGGAGAATTCCGAGCCGGTGAGCCACCAGCTCGACTTCGGACAACAAGTGGGAATTCAGCAGAATGGTCACGCCGGATATGGCCAACCGAATCAAGAGATTTCTGATCATCCTGCGGCCGGCGGGATCAAGTCCTTCCGTCGGTTCGTCGAGAAACAGAAGCCTGGGCTGATGCAGAAGGGCCTGAGCGATCCCGAGCCGAAGAACGTTTCCCTTTGATAACGTCGAAACCCTTCTCTCAGACAGGTCCGTAAGGCTGAGTTCTTCCAATTCCGCATTGACGCGTTGGTTCAATATTGTTCCCCTCAGCCCGCTGAGTTGTCCCAGATAGTGAAGAACACCACGGATCGTCATCGACCCAGGGGCCGAAAACAACTCCGGGAGGTAGCCAACATGGCGCTTCCATCCTGAGGTTCGGGCAGGCTCACCAAATAACAATACTTCTCCGGAGTTTGCCCGGACCAGGTCAAGAAAAATCTTTGTCAGCGTCGATTTCCCCGCGCCGTTCAATCCGAGGAGTGCAAAGACCTGACCCTCGCCGACGGACATTGAAACATCCTGGAGGGCATGCACGAATTCGCCTCGTAGTCCGATGCGGTATGACTTGGAAACCGATCGAGTTTCAAGGATGGGAGCCATACCGTTCCTGCAGCAGGTGTGTGAGAAACTGGATTCTTTGCGGGTCTATCGGAATCGTCTCCGAGAAAAGAACCCTTCCGGAGGGACTGAGAATAAGTACAGAGCTCTTTTGAAATTTCAGCAGTTGAAAAATCGAATCGGGAGCAATCAAGACGGGGAATCCAAGTTCATTTGCCTTGGCCCAGCCATTCAGGCGGGACGGATCATCGGGATCCGCAATGTCGCCCGGTTTGAAGAGTGCGATGACTCCGCGGGATTGTTCCTCGCCGAAGTGAGTTGGAACCATCTGCGATATCATCATGAAACTGTCGAAACATGGGGGACAATTGAAATCGGGGAAATGCAGAAGGAAAAGCACACGGTTTCCCGGCGTGTATCGTGAAAATTCAAGATCGAGGTTCGCTACATGGGACATCACTGGCTGGATATCCGCCGCCCTGACAGATTGGTCATCTCGCATCATCCAGGCGAACGCCGAAAATTGGATGTAGATCAACACAGCCGCTGATCCGGCGAGCGCCCATGCTCTCCCCTCGTCAGTCCCGGGCCTTTCAACGGTGAAAGTATTCCAAGAAGAACGAACAAGTTGAAGAGAATGATGTCGAGGACGATTTCGGCGCGATTCGAAAGGGCGATGTTCAGCAACCCGAAACAATGACACTGGATTTCCCTTCCCTGGATCACAGCTGAGGCAAGCACCCAGAGAAACACGGCGAGGAGAAGGCAAAACAGGACGGACACGGGAACGACCATAAAGCGAGCAATAAGGGCAATGCCCCCAAGTATTTCCACCGCCATCAGTACAGCCGCCAGGGCGATGGAGGCATCCGGTGAGAGATAGGTAATGCCGGAAATGGTCCCCGCGAATTCACCAAGCACGAAGATCTTACCCAATCCCGCAACGATGAACACGATCCCCAATGCAATTCTCAGGACCAGTTCAGTTCCACGCAGAAACGGTTGTGCGGGCCCGACCGACATGGTTCACGGTTCCATTCGATAGACAGTTACCCGGGTCCGGTTTCGTTCAATGGAGTAAAGCCGGTTGTCCGGTCCGATTTCAATCAAACTGCTTGGTTCAGGAAGTACTGCGAGGGAAACGAGATTACCCGCCCGATCGACCCCAAACACATCCTGCCGGGGGGAGTGGCTGTACTCCCCCGCAAGAACGTAAATAGCTTCATGCTTGTCAACAGCGATCCCGGCAAAAAGATTGTCCTCGGGAACAAGCAGTCCTTCGGAGAACATCTCCGACGAAATCCGCTTTTTCCCAGGTTTTCCAGGAAACCCTGCAACCTCGAAGCTATCGATGAATGTTCCGTCGATCCCCCAAATCTCAATTTTGTTTCGAAAACTAAATAGAACAACGATCCGGTTTGACGGAGAAATTGTGAACATGAACATATTGTCAAAGGGGTCTGACGTTGCACTATTGAACTTTATGGTTTGCTGAATTTTTCCGTCTAACGAGATTCTTATCAAATTGTCAATGGGGCGGTCCTGAAGGAGCCCGACCCAAAGCTCTCCCCGGGAGTCGAATCGAAGGTCCAGGATGGCCCCCGGGACAACGATTGTCTTTCGATACTCCAGATGGGTGGAATAGAGGTGAATTCTGTGCGAAGCGAAATCAGCAACAGCAATGATGTCGCCGTGAGAAGCGACAGCTGCGGGGCCGTGAAACTCTCCAGGGTTGTTCCCACGCTTTCCGGTTTTCCCGGTTTTTCGCCCCCTCGCGTCGAATCTGACAAGTTTGTAGTCCAGTTTGTCTGAAACAACAACAGACCCATCGGAGCAAATTGTCAGGTCTTGGGCGTTGAGAAACCGGGACTCACTCGTCGTACCAAGAGTCTGTCGTGGGTTCAGTTGAATGATATTGATTTGGCCCTGATGTTGCGCGGAGAGCGAGCCAAGGAGGAAGCATGAGATCATTATCATAAAAAAAGGCGCCTGGTAGATTGGTCAGAGGTCGTGGAGAAAAACCGGGGCACAGAGGTTCCTGTGCCCCGCCGGAAACGGAATCATGCCCCACAACCGGCATAGCCGATCAGGCAGCCACCATAGCAACCGGACCTCAGCAGATCCGAACTGTATGCCCCCTGGCAGTCCCCATAACACCCCATCAGTGCTGTTGTGCAATACGCCGGCTTCGCTTCGCTCTGCATCGGAGCGAAGGCGGAGAGTGCGAGAACAATCGCCACGAGCACAGTTATCTTTTTCATGATTCCTCCTGATATGGATTGTGAAAGAAAGGAAACGTGAACTATGACAACGGTGCGAATATAGAACACGGCCTGACAATGTCCAAATTTGAAACCCGCCAAAAGATTTTTCTTAACGCGACAAAATGGTCGCATGTCCTGTGAATTCCGGATCCTTTGCCTCGGGATCACTATCCAATCCAAGCGGAGCGGCCAGGCGGATAAACTCGGGGACCGATTTTAGTTCCAGTTTACGCAAAGCCCTCATTCTGTAGCTTTCAACCGTGTTGATACTCAGCGAAAGCACCGCGCCAATTTCTTTCAGGGCATTTCCGTGAACAGTCATTTCAAGAATCCGACGCTGATTCTCGGTCAGCGTATCAAGGAGTTTCTTCCGCCGAAGTATTTCTTGCCTCCTTTCCGTCAGGACTTGTCTTACACCCCAAATCTTTCTTAGCCTACCCCTGTCGAATATTCCAATACACGTATTTTCAAAATATAGTGAATCTCCATGGCGATTGATCTCGTTTGAGATTGCCCCATGAAGAATCCGGCAGCCTCCGCGAAGAAATTGGTTGAGGATATCGTTGTCGGTGGAATCCGGATGGATGAAGAGTTGTGATGCAGGAGTGCCTATCAGGTCCCCCGGGTCCCGACATCCACACATCATCGCAAAGCTTTTGTTGCACCGCGCCAGAAACGTATGCCGGGAAAGGTGCACGTATTGGTGATTGAGAGGCAGGCTGACGGGCATCGGCCTCCTGAGTGATGCCATCCATATCCCGGTACTTGATTCCAGAAAGAACAAACGCCAGAAATCCCTTTCCGCAGCGTTCATTACTTCCCCCTTTCCCCCGTGACTTTGAGTGGTTGAACAGCCCCTCCGACCTTCCCGGTCCCGTGAAACGGGACAGGCCGGATGGGGCCCCGGGCCGGCATTCAGCGTGTGGAATTGTCGCCGAGTACTGAACGAACAGCCGCGAGGACTTCTTCAGAGCCGTAAGGTTTTACAAGAAGGGCAGATGCACCCTCGTTCATGAGCCGGTAACGTACATCATGACTGAAGAAATTGCCCCCAACGATTATTTTGATATCCGGGGTGAGAGCCCTTAGACGACGCATCAAATGCACACAATCAGCGTTTGGCACGGTATTGCTGCACATCACCAACCGGATTTCAGATGTGCGAGTGCCATACATCGCCAACCCTTGTTCTTCGTTAGAAGTCACAATAACCCTGTAGCCGCAGTCCTCCAGGAATACTTGAAGGACGTGGCGCATCAAGTCATCGTCTTCCACAATGAGAATCATTGAATGATCCCCCGAGGACAAATCTACGTCATGATGGCTATCCGGATCCTCGTCGTCTTCCACGCTTTCCAGAGGGAGGTGTGATGCGGGGTCTCGCCATCATCCCCTCACCCAGGGCATTGGAAAGATCCTGGGATGGAAATAGCTCCTGAAGGGGCCGTCTCAGGGAATTACAGATTCTGGCCGCCTCCGAAATCGTGGGTTCATACCCCTGATTCGTAATGCGTTGGAGCCGTTGATAGTTGATCCCCGTTGATTCCGAGAGCCATTTCAGCTTCCGCCCGTCTTCCCGAAGAATCTCCTTCAGCAGGCTCCCCCTGCCTTTCTTGTTTGCGGTTTTTTTCATATCATTTTTGGTCAAAAATAACCGCTCCCTAATATAATGAATTGTTATATCGGTGTCAAGATGTGGCACAATATTTTATAGTGAACGAAAAGCAGAACATAGCGGGGCGCCTACGGGAGGAAATTCTGCGAAAGTTCGGATCGATCAAGGCCTTTTCAGAGGCGATCGGCAAGACTCAGCAGTATGTCAACGTGTATCTGTCGGGAATCAACTCGCCCGGACCGAAAGTGAGAAATTTGCTGGAAATGGCTGGGCTTGATGTAGCGTTCGTTATGACAGGGAGAAGGGAGGAGGAAACGAGCTCCGAACAGAAGGAACTCAGAGAAATCAGGGCAGTGTTGATTGAAAAGGGGATCAGGAATGCGGGCGAACTTCGTCAGAGACTTGAGAAACAAGAAGCATTGACGCGCCTTCTGGGTCAAGAGGCCTATACCATGATTATCAAGGCGGCCGTGATGCGCGACAGGAGGGCTAAGTATAAATCAGGGAAAAAGCCTGCTCAATAATTTAATGAGTCTGTCAGAAGAGACAGGAACAAGAAAGGGCTCCCGGTTTACAGGAGCTCTTTGTGTTTACATCAACGGTTGGGAGCTTCAGCTAAAGGCCGATCCGCTTTATGTTGTGAATCTTTGAATTCTGAAAATCCTGATTCAGACAATATGCCCCTAATTAAACAGCGCTCCCTGTTGAATCCAGACCGCTGTTCTTCCAATCAGAGAATCCGGGACGCCCGATGTGAACCAAGGTCCTCCCAAAGGCATCCGTCCGACACTTGCCGTACCCCGCATTGCCCTGATAATCTCACTGCTGGTAGAATCGCCGGGAATAATGACATTCGATCCGTAGATGACACCGCCAGCGCGCAAGCCGGCATACGTCGATTGGTTGAATCCGCTCGTGGGACTGGGCCCGGTATGACATCCGGAGATCGCACACCCGTAGTTTAAAATCGGCCGGATATCGGCGGCATACGATACATTGGCCGAAATGAAGCCGGTGACAACAAGGGGAATACTGTTGCTGATCCTTGAACCGACGTTTACGCGGACGGTGATATTCGCGCCGATGTTCGGAAGTTTGACCCGAATTTCAATATCGCTCCAGCTGATAATAACTGCAGTTGAGCAATCGGCCAGCAGTACTTCGCTGGATGATTGCACCCCTCCGAAATTCGTTCCGATAATGCGAATCGTGTCGCCGACTGCAGCAGGACTCGGACTGACAGAGGTCACGACCGGGGCCTCAGTCGGAATGCCTGAAGTGCCAAGATCCTTGCAACTGAGGAGGGTTCCTGTTATGCCGACCACTATGAACATCCGGTGAATACTCTGCATGCGGATTCCTATGAACAATGATGAAGAGAGTAACAAAGAAAGATGGTATGCCAAAATGAACACCCGCACCGTCCGAAAAGTTTCATATTGAGTCTGAGAATGATGGGTCGTACATTCATTCGGGGTTGGGAAACCATTCAAGGGACAGAACTCAATGCAGTCCGTCAAGTCATCCCTTATTCATTCGATTGCCCCGATGGGGTCAGACGCAAAGGGACCCCATCCCACTCTTATTCTGCTGCACGGCCGCGGGGCAAATGAAAGCGACCTGATGGGATTGACACCGTATTTTGATCCTCGCCTCCTCGTTATAGCTGCTCGCGCGCCTCTCGCGTTCCCGTACGGCGGATACACATGGTACGAAATGCTGAGTGTGGGCACGCCGGAGCCGGCTCAGTTTATCGAGAGTTACGCCCGTCTTGTTCAGTTCGTCGACGATGTGCGCCGTCATTATCCCGTTGACCCCGCCCGGCTGTTCCTCCTGGGGTTTAGCATGGGGGCAGTGATGTCGTATGCGTATGCGCTCACAAAGCCCGATTCCGTTCATAGCATCATCGCTCACAGCGGTTATATTCCCGAAGACACACCGCTGGTTTTTCAATGGAACAAGCTTCAAGGGAAAGGAATCTTTATCGCGCACGGTGAATTCGATCCGGTGATCGGAGTGCCGTTCGCCCGCCGCGCAAAAGAATTGCTCTCCGAAACCAGGGCAGACCTTGAGTACAAAGAGTACCCCATTCCGCACACGATGAGCGAAGAGAGCGTGACGGATTTCAGTTCCTGGCTCCGCACACGGATGGGGGATCGCTGACGGTGGGACAAAAGGGCAAAAAGAGAACGAAGACATCCGGGTTTGGCGTGTCCGGAAGACGCAGTCACGATGCCTCGCGCTTCTACAAAAGCCGGCTCTATCATAGTCTTCACAGGGGACCTTCGAAGAAACAGTCCCGTGAATCGGGCGGCGAGGCAGCTTTAAACCAGGTCTACTGCAAGAGCAGCGAATCCATGACGGAGTTGCCCGACGGGAGCGTTCACCTGGTGATCACTTCTCCGCCGTACAACGTCAGCAAAGAGTACGATGCCGACCTCACTCTTGAAGAATACCGCGCCTTTCTCGGCCGGGTCTTTCGCGAAGTGTTCCGTGTCCTTGCCGCCGGAGGGCGGGTCTGTGTCAACCTTGCCAACGTAGGCCGAAAGCCTTACATTCCGCTCCACGCCTATCTTGCCGAAGACATGATCGCTCAGGGCTTTGCCATGCGCGGGGAAATCATATGGAACAAAAGCAGCAGCGCGGGTCCTTCAACGGCGTGGGGAAGCTGGCAGTCGGCCAGCAATCCTACACTGCGCGATGTTCACGAGTACATCCTGATCTTCTCAAAGGATGATTTCACCAGGCAGGGTGTTCACGGTAAGAGCACCATAACCCGCAATGAGTTCCTTGAATACACGAAATCCATTTGGACCTTTCCTGCCGAATCGGCCAAACGCGTCGGCCATCCTGCCCCGTTTCCCGTCGAATTGCCCCGCCGCCTCATTCAGCTCTATAGCTTCGAAGGTGACATCGTGCTTGACCCGTTTGCGGGAAGCGGAACATCGTGTGTCGCGGCGCTCAAAACAGGGAGGCAATACGTTGGGTATGAAGTTCATGAGCCGTACGTCGAGATTGCAAACAAGAGAATTGCGGAAGTCATTCAAATGGGAAGGGAAGGGTCATGAATGTGCATGAGGTCGTACGCTTCGCGAGATCAACGCGGTCGTTGAACGATTTGCCGCTTGCGCCACTTCTTATCAGGCTGATGGTGGGCTGTGTGTTTGTTTCCGAAGGGTTGCAGAAATTTCTTTTTCCTGATCTTGTCGGAGTGGGGAGGTTTATCAGGATCGGTATTCCAGCCCCGGAATTCTTTGCCCCGTTTGTCGGGATCGTAGAAATAACATGCGGTGCGTTGGTGCTGGCCGGTTTTTTTTCGCGTCTCGCTGCTCTTCCCCTGATCATCAACATGCTCGTGGCAATTGCGGCAACAAAGATCCCCATTCTCCTTGACGAGGGATTCTGGCCGATGGCTCACGACTCGCGGACGGATTGGTCCATGCTCCTTGGGTCAATGTTTCTCATGATCGTCGGAGCAGGCCGTTGGTCCCTGGACGGGATGAACCGGCGCAGGGCCATGGACGGGGACGCATGAGCGCATCGCTGCGGGAACTTGCCGTCCTGTTTCTGAAGTTGGGGACCATCGGCTTCGGTGGGCCCGCCGCCCATATCGCCATGATGGAAGATGAAGTGGTCAAACGGCGGCAGTGGCTCTCCCGGGACGAGTTTCTGGATTTGTTGGGTGTCACGAATCTCATTCCGGGACCCAATTCCACAGAAATGGCAATTCACATCGGTCTTCGCCGGGCCGGATGGAAAGGCCTCGTCATTGCCGGGGTTTGTTTTATCCTCCCCGCAGTTCTCGTCACCCTCCTTTTTGCTCATCTGTATGTTGTCTATGGCTCGATGCCGCAGCTTGGATCCGTCATCAACGGGATCCGCGCAGGAGTGCTTGCAGTGATCGTGGCGGCCGTTGTCCGACTTGGAAAGCCATTTCTCGGTAAGCGGTTTATGATCTTCATTGGCGTGCTCGCGTTGAATCTCTTTGGTATCGATGAAATCCTTCTTTTGTTCGGGGCCGGAGCTGCCGGCCTGCTGTGGACGTATACCCGGCAATCAAAGGATGTCCGCCTTCCGGCGTTCCTTCCCGTTCCGGCCTGGAATCTTTCGACGCTGATCCCTGCATTCGGGACGGGAATGATGGTCGGGGCCACATTGCCGGAACTCGGATTGTTTTTTCTGAAGATCGGCTTTGTGCTGTACGGCAGCGGTTACGTGCTCTTTGCGTTTCTCGAGTCCGGACTTGTCGAAGCAAGACATTGGATCATGCAATCCCAACTCCTCGATGCCATCGCTGTCGGACAAGTTACGCCGGGACCTGTTCTCTCCACAGCGACCTTCCTGGGCTATGTAATCCTTGGTTTCCCCGGCGCCGCAGCCGCCACCGCAGGCATCTTTCTTCCGTCATTTCTCCTCGTTCTGGCTGTAAGTCCTTTTGTTCCGAGACTCCGGTCATCACCGCTGGCGGGCGGTTTTCTCGATGGCGTAACGGCCGCCTCGCTTGGGCTGATGCTGGCGGTAGGCACAGTCTTCGCATCAACGACGCTCAACGATACCGTTTCGTGGGGTATTTTCGCCGCCGCTGGTCTGGGCATCGTTTTTCGAAATCTCAACAATATCTGGGTGGTCGCCGGTTCGGCTCTTGCAGGCTGGATTTTCGGTTTTCTTTGACTCTCCGATTCACGTTGAAATCAACCCAACAATCGGGTATCTTCATCTCTCCAAAAACCCCGGGAATTCTATGAAACGATCCGCCATTGTCCTGCTGTTTCTTGCTGCGTTGCTTTCATCCTTCTCGTGCGCCCCAACTCCCGGCGCCGTCGACGAACGGCTTGCAGAATCCCTGAAGCCCGTTCGTGAAGAATTCGCACCCGATAGACGGGTTGCGGTGTTCACTGTGACGCCGGAACGTCATGGACGCGTTGTCGTTGCAAAAGGCGAAGTTGATAATCCCGAGGCAAAGAATAAGGCGCTCGAGGTACTGCGGGCGGCAGGGGAAGAGGTCCTCGACAGCATTCTTGTTCTTCCGGACCCCGCTCTCGGCAACAACACCTTCGGCATCGTGACGGTCAGCGTCGGGAACATGCGAAGCAAGCCCGGTCATCCGGAGGAACTCGGGACACAGGTGCTTATGGGGATGGTTGTCCGCATTCTCAAAGAGCGACGCGGCTGGTGCTTCGTCCAGTCGCACGATAAATATCTGGGTTGGCTGGAAGAAGGATCAATGAACGTTACTCACGAACAAGGGGTCAAGGAATGGCTTAAGGCCCCCAAAGTGATCACGACCGGTTACTTTGGCATCGTTCGCCAGCGGCCGGACGTGAAAGCTCTCCCGGTCACGGATGTCGTGACGGGGGTGTTGCTTGGCCGGGGGAAGAAATCGGGTGGCTGGCTGGAGGTGAGTCTCCCGAATGGCCAGACGGGATTCATTGAGGCATCGGTTGTCCGGGAGTATGACGCGTGGAGGCGGTCGAGAAAACTCAACAGCGAGAATGTCGAAGCGGCCGCGAAATTGTTTGTCGGTGTCCCCTACCTTTGGGGTGGAACGTCCGCGAAAGGATTTGATTGTTCCGGGTATACCAAAACGGTTTTTCGCCTGAACGGACTGGAATTGAACCGGGATGCGAATCAGCAAGCGCTCATGGGTGAAGAAGTTCCCGTCGGGGGTGATTTCAGCGGATTGAAAAAAGGGGACCTGTTGTTTTTCGGAAGAAAAGCGAGCCAGGAACGTCCCGAAAGGATCTGGCATGTCGGGATCTATCTGGGCGAGAAGGAATTCATCCATTGTGCCGGCCGCGTGCGGATCAACAGCTTTGACGAAACCGCTCCGCACTATGATCCTGACCGGCTGAATACGTTTGTTCGGGCCCGCAGAGTGATCGGCATTTCTCCCATTCCCGAGGTGGGGTGACCGCGTGCCGCTGATTACAGATCCGACCGCGGTTGGCATCTACCTTGTTGTCCTCATAGGCCTTCTCCACTGGTTTGCTCAGGCGAAAGTTCTTGCTCCGTTCTTCAAGTACCTTCCTCCGGCCATCTGGGTATACTTTCTGCCCATGCTCTCATCGAATACGGGAATCATTCCGCAATCAAACGACGTGTACGACTGGATACGCACCTACCTGCTTCCCTCGGCACTGGTACTGATGCTCCTTGCCGCCAACATTCCGGCGTTGATTCGCCTCGGCGGGAAAGCGCTTGCGACTGTGTTGACAGGTACCGCCGGCATCATTATAGGAGCAATTATTGCGTTTGCCTCGCTGCACTGGTGGCTTCCGCCGGAGTCGTGGCGCGGGTTTGGCGCGCTGGCCGGAAGCTGGGTGGGTGGGAGTGCAAACATGGTCGCAGTCGCAGCAAGCGTTAACACACCGGATTCCATGATGGGCCCTCTGATCGTGGTTGACACGGTTGTCGGGTACGGGTGGATGGGAGTGGTGATTGCCCTTGCAGTCTTTCAGGAGCGAATCGATACCCACAATCGCATTGATCGCTCGATCGTGGAGGGGTTAAATATACGGATGAAGGAGATCGACCTTAAAGGACGAAGGCCGATCACGTTCGTTGATGTTACGCTGATGATGGCGATCGCATTCGGAGGCGGGTATGCGATGCTGCAGCTCGGCAAATTGTTGCCGGATGTCGGCGACGTGTTGAACTCGTTCGGATGGGCGGTGATTCTCGCGACGGCGTGCGGCATTGCTCTTTCGTTTACGAGAGCCTCACAGCTCGAGTTTGCCGGTGCATCGAACCTCGGAGGTTACCTGTTCTATTTCCTCCTCGCTTCGATTGGTGCGCGCGCGGACCTCAAGGGAATTCTCAATGCCCCGCTTTTTCTGCTTGCAGGGGTCATCATAATCGCAATCCACGCCTCATTTCTCGCAACAGCCGGCCGTCTATTCCGGGCTCCCATGTTTCTTATTGCGACGGCTAGCCAGGCAAACATCGGTGGACCCGTCACCGCTCCCATTGTTGCCACGGTGTACCAAAGTTCTCTGGCAGTGGTTGGATTACTGATGGCTGTTCTGGGCGGCATTCTGGGAACATTCGCCGGCTTGCTGGTTGCGCAGGTCTGCTATTGGATTTCCGGATAATATCCCCCTCGCTGTTTGTTGCGGGAACCGCGGTTGATTTAGAACATTGCGTCTCGTATCTTCATTGTTGAATGCGGTCAAGGGTCAAAGGATGCCATGAGTGGTCAGAAGCAAATTCTTATTGTTGACGACGAGCCGGTATGGCTCAAGGTGTTGGGGCAGCTGCTGCAGACGAAGGGGTACACCGTCCGGGAAGCAGCCAGCGGCGCCGATGCACTCAACACCCTCAAGAGCTATGAGCCGGATCTGATTCTCCTCGACGTCCGGATGCCCGACATGAACGGCTTTGACCTGCTGGACCATATCAAGAAGCTTCCCAAGCTGGCAACCAAGCCGGTGGTCTTTGTTTCGGCAATGGATGATTTCCACGCGAAGAAGGTGGCGCGTGAACTCGGAGCTGCGGACTACATCCTGAAACCGATTGACGAGACGGAAGTGAACAATGTCCTCGAGAAGTACCTCCCCCTGTAGCCCCGGTCTTTTCCATTTTCCGATTCCGGCATGAGAAACTGTCACCGCCGATGAAATTCTTTCCCAACATACGGAGGTTCCGGGCAACCCTCGGTCCTGTTGAACAGGCCCAAATCGTCGCTTCCACCGCGGTGGTGGTCGCCATGGTGACCATCGTGATGGTGAGGGTGTTCAGTGATTACAAACTTGGATGGTACGATTTTGTCAGTGTCATCACCGTCGGAATCTTCGGTTTTCTCATCGTCTATTTCACTCTGAACTACGGCCGCCTCCTGGAAGAACAGAAACAGGAGGTCATGGCCCTCAACGCGATCGCCGAGGCGGTGAACCGGGCGGTCGAGATCGGATATCTGCTCCAGAATGCACTCCAGGAAGTGCGCGATGTTCTCCAGGTGGAGTTTGGCTGGATCTATCATGTGGAAGGCGGAAAGCTCATGCTGAAGGCATCGCGCGGTGCGGAGGAAGGAGTGAGATTCGTTGTCGCGCCTGGTGCGCCGGCGAACGATGCGTCTCTTTACTGGATCCATTCAGCCCGTATTCTCCGTCATCCGGGAAAAAAAGAAGGCGAATGGCCGTACGGGGGAATCAAGGCATGGGCTTCGGTGCCGATCATGATGAAGGATACGTTTTCCGGATTGATCGTTGTCGGAAGCAAGAACAGAGAATCCTTTGGGGAAAAACAACTCGACCTCATGGCAGCGTTTGCCAATCAAATCGGTGTTGCTCTCGAAAACGCGGCGTTGTTTGAACGTCTGCGCCGCTCGGAAGAGCGGTACATGGATCTGTTTGAGCACTCGCCGGATATGTATCACATCGTCAACCGGAACGGTATCATCGTAAGCTGTAACCAGACAGAGGCAGATCTGCTTGGATACCGCAAGGACGATCTCGTGGGTCAGTCGATTTACAAACTTTATCCCCCCGATTATCACGAAGAGGCCAAGAAGCACCTCGACCAGGTTTTCGATCGGGGAATGGAAGTAACAGGCGTGGAGGAGCAGATGGTGAACAGCAGGGGGGAATTGATCGATGTCAGCGTCAGCACCTCTATTCTCTACGACGAGAACCGGCGTCCGGCGTTTATGAGGGCGGTGGCGCGGGACATTACGGAGAAGAAGAAACTGGAAGCGAAGATCATTCACGCGCAACGGATTGACAGCATTGGAAACCTTGCC
>Ga0302046_10001430_pt1 | contig 22449 bp, 19 predicted proteins | sample RVTome_11_FD_200261 | JGI IMG/M metagenome (GOLD analysis project Ga0302046, IMG submission 200261) | Soil microbial communities from uranium-contaminated site in the Upper Colorado River Basin, Wyoming, United States - RVT147D111 (version 2) ...
GTCTGGGTGCACCTGTTCGACAACACTCTCAAGAGCCGCGCCAGCATCCAGGAAATGGTCAAGGACGTGGCGGCCGCGAACGCGAACCTGCTGATCGTCGAGGTCGTGCGCCGTCAGGACGCCTACTACACGTCGAGCGTCCTGCCCAGGACGACGGACCCGAAGCTGGAAGCCGGGCTCGACGTGCTCGACCATGTGCTCGAACAAGCGCACGTCCGCGGGATCGCCGTTCAGGCCTGAGTGCCGGTGCTGCCGACCCACCACCCCGCCTACGCGGAGTTCGACCCGCCACCCAACTGGATGTGCCACGCGGACTGTGGCGGGAGCCTGCTCGCCTGCCGCCGGGGTTCGCCGCGAACGTGCGTTGATCCACGGACGCATATCGTTTGTCCCGCAACTGTGCGCTGAGGAAGCCATGCTCGTCCGTCGACTTGTCTCGTCTGCCCATGTGGGCGGTGTCTGCCTCACGCTGGCCGCTGTGGCGCTGCTGGCTCCGGCCGCGGCCGGCGCCCAGGACGGTTCGACTGCCGACTACGCGGCGACGATCCGTCGTGACGTGGTCGGCGTCCCGCACGTGACGGCCGACGACTACGGGGGACTCGGCTTTGGGATCGGCTGGGCGTTTGCCAACGACAACATCTGCACGCTGATGGACTTCACGGTCACCGTGAACGCCGAGCGGTCAAGGTTCTTCGGGCCGGACGAGACCTGGACCTTCCACGGCAACGGCACCGTCAACACCAACCGCGAATCCGACTTCTTCTACGCGCGCGTGAACCAGAGCGGGATCATCGAGGAACAGCTCGCGAAGCCGCCGCCGCACGGACCCCTGCCGGGAGTCTTCGAGGCCGTCCGCGGCTACGTCGCCGGCGTCAACGCCTGGCTGGCCAGCGTCGGCGGCGCCGACGGGATCGCCGACCCGCGGTGCCAGGGTGCAGCGTGGGTGCGCCCGCTCCTGGAGATGGACGCGTACCGGCGCTTCTACCAGTTGGCGTCCCTGGCATCGGCGGGCGTGGCGATCGACTACATCGGCGGGGCCCAGCCGCCCGGCGCCGACACCGTCCCGAACCTGCTGGAGGATCTGTCCGGTGTCAGCGCGGCGACAGACGCCGACCTCGTCCCCGGCCAGGCAGCCCTGGTGGACGAGCTCGGGTCGCGGCTGGACGGGATCCTCGGGATCGGCTCGAACGCGTACGGCCTCGGGTCCGAGGCCACCGTGAACGGCAAGGGGATGGTGCTCGGCAACCCGCACTTCCCGTGGCAGGGCGGCGAACGGCTCTACCAGCTGCACCTGACGATCCCGGGCGTGCTGGATGTTGCCGGCGCAGGCCTGTACGGGGTGCCGCTCGCACTGATCGGGCACACCGCCGGGGTGGCCTGGAGCCACACGGTCTCGACGGCCTTCCGGTTCACGCCGTTCGAGTTGACGCTCGTCCCCGGTTCGCCGACCACCTACCTCGTTGACGGGGTCCCGACCGAGATGGAGCAGACATCGGTGAGCATCGAGCTGCCGGATGGATCCACGGAGTCACGGACCCTGTACTCGACGGTGTACGGGCCGGTGATGACCGGCGTGTTGGGGCTGCCGCTGTTCCCGTGGACGCCCGTCAGGGCCTGGGCGCTCGGCGACGCCAACACGCACATGCGCTACCTCAACCACTTCTTCGAGAAGGACCACGCCCAGTCGGTGCGCGAGATCTTCGAGATCCAGACCCGCAACCAGGGCGTCCCGTGGGTCAACACCATCGCCGCCGACAGCACCGGCGAGGCGTACTACGCCGACATCTCGGTCGTCCCGAACGTGCCCGACGACGAGGCAGCGGTCTGCAACACCGTCCTCGGCGCCGTCACGTACGCCGTGCTTGGCCTGCCCGTGCTGGACGGGTCGAGGTCAGCCTGCCAGTGGGACTCGGACCCCGACGCCGTCGCGCCCGGGATCTTCGGCCCCGACAACCTGCCCCATCTGTTCCGCGACGACTACGTGACCAACGGCAATGACTCCTACTGGCTGTCGAACCCGAACGAACCGCTGACCGGCTTCGCGAGGATCATCGGTGACGAGGAGACCGAGCGCACGCTGAGGACGCGACTCGGCCTGATCATGGTCTCGGAGCGGCTCGCGGGCACCGACGAATACGAAGGTACGAAGTTCACCCAGCCGCAGCTGCGCGACCTCGTGCTCAACAACCGCCAGTACGCGGCCGAGCTGGTCCGCGACGACCTGGTGTCCTTCTGTGCGTCGCTTCCGGGCGGCCTGGCCGTCGGAACGAGCGGACCAGTGGACGTGTCGGAGGCCTGCCCGGTGCTGGCGGCGTGGGACCTGCGCGACGACCTGGATTCTCCCGGCGCTGTCCTGTTCCGGCGGTTCTGGAGCAACCTGCGTGGCCTCGATCCCGGCCAGGGCCTGGTCAACGTCGGGGACCTGGCCCACCAGCTCGGCCTGCCCGATGCGCCGTTGCCGAGCGTGGACATCCCGTGGATGACGCCCTTCGACCCATCCGACGCCGTGCACACGCCAGCCACGCTGAACAGTCTCGACCCGCGCGTCCAGGCGGCGCTCGCCGATGCCGTGACTGACCTCGCCGGCGCCTCGATCCCCCTCAACGGCACGCTGCGCGAATGGCAGTACGAGATGAAGGGTGACGAACGCATCCCCATCCATGGCGGGCCGGGGGTGCTGGGCGTGTTCAACGCCATCAACGTCGGTTGGAACCCGACGGCCGGCTACCCCGACGTCTCGCACGGATCCAGCTTCATCATGGTCGTGAACTTCGTCGACGGCGACTGCCCGGTCGACGCCAACGCCATCGTCACCTACTCGCAGAGCGAGGACGTCACGAGCCCGCACTTCGCGGACATGACGCGGATGTTCTCCAACAAGGAGTGGAATGACATGCCGTTCTGCGAGGACGAGGTCGCCGATGCCACCCGAACGGTGCTGCACGTCCGCAGCGACTCGGCACCTGACGACGACACGCCCGCGACCGGCGCAGGCCTCGTCGCGGTCGGCCTGGCCGTCCTTGCCGCAAGGCTGACGCTGGCCCGTCGTCGATCGCCTGGCCCGCGGTTCACCGACAGATGACCTCCGGCCGGCTGGTCGGGTGGACAACCCGACCGAATAACGTTGCAGTCCTTCCCCCAAGGTGATCACCATGCCCAGGGCACCCAAGGGCCTGATCAAGTCCGCGGGGCGGGTCGGCGCCGCTGCGCAGAACGCCCTGGAGATCGCCCGCCTCGGCGGCCTCGAGACGGACGAGGAACCCTCGCCCCACGACGTCGTTGCCAGCGAGCGGGTCTTCAAGCTGCGCCGCTACTTCCCGGCGGACTCCGAGCCCGGCGCGCAACCAGCCGTCCTGCTGGTCCCGCCGATGATGCTGTCTGCCGAGGTGTGGGACGTGTCGCCGACCACCAGCGTGGTCGTGCGCCTGCACGACGCCGGACTCGACGTCTACGTGGTGGACTTCGGTTCCCCCGAGCACGAGGAAGGGGGACTGGAGCGCACGCTCGCCGACCACGTCGTCGCGGTCAGCGAGGCCGTCGGGAAGGCAAACGAGCTCACGGGGCGCGACGTCCACCTCGCCGGCTACTCGCAGGGCGGCATGTTCGCGTACCAGGCGGCGGCGTACCGGCACAACGGCGGGATCGCCTCCCTCGTCACCTTCGGCGCAGCGGTCGACGTCACCCAGGTCACCCCGTTCCCGGTTCCGCAGTGGGGCATGGACATCGCCGCGGCAGCCTCCCAGCGCATCTTCCGGGACCGCTCCCTGCCCGCGTGGCTGTCCCGCAACGGCTTCAAGCTGTTCGACCCCGTCAAGGCCCTCCAGAACCGGCTCGACTTCATGATGCAGCTGCACAATCGCGAGGCGCTGCTGGCCCGCGAAGGGCAACGGCGCTTCATGGAGCAGGAGGGCTGGGTTGCCTGGCCCGGACCGGCGCTGGCGGACTTCATGAGCGAGTTCGTGGCCCAGAACCGGATGTTGTCGGGGGGCTTCCCAATCGAAGGCCAGATGGTGGCGTTGGCCGACATCACCTGCCCTGTCCTCGCGTTCGTCGGCACGGTCGACGAGATCGCTCCACCGACCTCGGTGCGCGCCATCGCACACGCCGCGCCCCGCGCCGACCTCTGGGAGAAACCAGTCGAGGCCGGCCACTTCGGCCTGGTGGTCGGGTCGAAGGCTCGCACGACCTCGATCCCGACGATGATCGAGTGGATCCAGGGCCTCGAACAGCTCGGGACGCCCCCCGCGACCGTCGAACGGATTCCCGAGCCCGAGGATGCCAGCGACGGGTCGGCCACCACCCAGGTCAAGTACGGCGCAGAGCTGCTGGCCGACGTCTCGAAGGGACTGGCGAAGGACGTCGCCGGCTCGATCGGGCGGGCAGGCCGGTCCGTGCTGTCGCTCGCCGACGACGCGCTGTGGCTGCTGCCGCGGCTGGCGCGGCTCGAACGCGTCCGCAAGGACACGCCGATCTCGCTCGGGCTGATCCTCGATGAGCGGGCCGCGACGAACCCCAACGACACGTTCTTCCTGTTCGAGGGGCGTGGGCACACGTACGCGGACGCCAAGCGGCGGATCGACAACATCGTCCGCGGCCTGATCCACGTCGGTGTCCGGCAGGGCGACCACGTCGGGCTGCTGATGCACACCCGCCCGTCGGCCATTGCGGTCATCGCCGCGCTCAGCAGGCTGGGGGCCGTCACCGTGCTGATGCGTCCCGACGGCGATCCGACCGTCGAGGCTGAACTGGGTCACGTCACCCGGGTCATCACCGATCCTGAGCACGGCGAGACGGTCACCGGCACGCTCGGCGTCCCGGTGATGGTGCTCGGCGGTGGCGGCGAGCCCCGCGAGCTCGGGTTCGGGCTCCTGGACATGGAGCGCATCGACCCCGAGGAGGTCCGGCTGCCGGCCTGGTACAGCCCGAACCCGGGACGCGCCGAGGACCTCGCGTTCATCCTGTTCACGGGACGAGACAAGGACACGCATGCCAGCCGAATCACCAATCGGCGCTGGTCACTGTCGGCGTACGGCACCGCCTCGGCCGCGGCGCTGACCGCCAACGACACCGTGTACTCGGCCACGCCGGTCCACCACCCGTCGGGGATCCTCGTCGCGGTCGGCGGGGCGGTCGCCGGCGGCTCCCGCCTGGCGCTGTCGTCGGATTTCAAGCCCGAGACGTTCTGGCAGGAGGTCCGGCGGTACGGGGCGACCATCGTGTCGTACACCTGGACGCTGTGCCGGGAGCTGGTAAACGCCGATCCCGATCCGGCCGAGCAGCACCATCCCGTGCGGCTGTTCGTCGGCTCCGGGATGCCTGCCAACCTCTGGCGCCGGGTCGTCGACCGGTTCGCGCCGGCACGGGTGCTCGAGTTCTACGCATCCACCGAGGGCACCGCCGTCCTCGCCAACGTCAGCAGCAGCAAGATCGGTGCCAAGGGCCGGCCCATCCCCGGCAGCGCCGAGGTCGCGCTCGTCCGCTACGACGTCGCGACGGGCCGGCCGATGGTGGGCTCCGATGGGTTCGCCATCACCTGCGGGGTCGACGTGCCGGGCCTGCTGCTGGCGAAGGTCGACCGCGAACGCGGAGCGCTGGCGGGCCGGCCGCTTCGCGGTGTCTTCGAGAAGGGCGACGCCTGGCAGTCGACGGGCGACATCTTCCGCCGGGACGGCCAGGGCGACCACTGGTGGCTCGACGACGCGAACCGCCTGATCCTCAAGAAGGACGGCCCGGTCGCGAGCGTCCCGATCGAGGACTACCTCGGGGAGCTCGAGTCGATCGACCTCGCCGTCGTGTACGGCGTCCGGCGCACGTCCAGGAAGACCACCCAGGACATCGCGGTCGCGGCCATCGTGCCGCGACCCGGGCGGACCATCGACCCGGGCACCGTCGCCGCGCACCTGGAGCTGGCCGAACCGGCGCTGCGTCCCGACATGGTGCTGCTCGTCGACGAGATCCCGCTGACGACCTGGTATCGGCCCAAGAAATCGGCGCTGATCGCCCAGGGCGTTCCCAGGAAGAACGACCCCCGCATCGTCTGGAGCGCCACGTGACCGTCCGCCCGCTGCCGATCGTTGTTGTCACCGCCGTCCTGCTCGCCGCCTGTGGGAGTGACGGGGAGGAGTCGCCGTCCCCCGGCGTCACGGCCACGGCGCTCGATGACGGCGGCACGGCGGGCCCGGGCTCGTCGCCCAGCCCGTCGACGTCACCGACGACAGACGCCCAGACGGACGCGACATCGACCGACACGCCGACCTCCGCCCCGGACCCGACCACGCCGCCTGTCAGCCAGCCGAATCCGAACCCGGCCGGTGTCGATCCCGAACCGATTCCGGCGGGTCGCTACGCGTACACGACCAACGGCTGGTCGAAGCTCGCGGGTGGTTCGCAGCAGAACCTTCCCTCGACGACATGGCTGGTCGCCGCGGCGCCGTCGGGCAGCCGGCAGAACGTGACCCGCGACATGCGTGACGGTGACGGCTTCGGCCAGACCGTCCGTCGCTTGATGGAGTACGGCGACGACGGCTTCCTGCTCCACGAGATCGAGACCAACGCCAGGGTGCAAACCCTCCTCGGCCCCGTCAGCGACACCCGGAAGCTCACGACCTCGCCGCCGGGATCGCTCGGCGCACCCGACAGCGAGGTCGGCTGGACCAACACGTTCACGATGTCCGGCGACGGCGTCACCGCGAAGATCACCGCCAAGCTCGTGCGGTTCGAGGACGTGACCGTCGGCGGTCAGACCCTCCGGGCCGCCGTCGTGACCCAGGACGTCACGTTCACCGGCGAGATCGAAGGCACCTCGACGGCCACCACGTGGTTGCGCCCCGAGGACCTGCTGGCCCTCAAGGAGACGTCGAGCACGACGGTGACCAGCAGCGGGATCACCCAGGAATCCCAGTACAGCGCCACGCTGAAGAGCCTCACGCCTTCCTGAGTCTCCGGCGGACGAGCGCGCCGGCAAGGGCGAGCGCCGTCAGCGCCGCGACGTCCACCCCCCCGCCCGTCGTCGGCGTGGACCCGTCCTCGTCGACGGCGACGCCACCGTTCGGGTCCGGCAACCGACCACCGGCTCCGGCGGCACAGGACGAGCCAGCCATGGGCGCCACCCACCGATCGTCGTCGACATCGAAGCTGATCTGGCGCAGGTAGTCCTCGGGGTCGTTGATCCACAACAGCTCCGGTGGGTTGTCCAGGGCCTGCATCTCGGATCGGAACAACTCCTCGTACTGGTCCTGTCCGGCCGAGATGACCGGCGCCCAGGCGTCCGCGTGCGACGGGATGAACAGCTTGGGGTGGACATGCTCGACGTACAGGGCGGGATCCTGGAGACCCGAGACCGGCTGGTCGAAGCCGAGGATCGCGTTGGCCATGACATCGACACAGGTCGCGAAGGCGTCCAGTGCCGCCCGAACGTCGGGATAGTCGAAGATCGGGCCTGACGAGTCGCCCAACAGCAGCGAGAAGTCACCGACTCGCAGGTGGTACAGCCACGTTCCACCCTGGGGGTCGCCAAGGCTCTCGAGGAACACCGCCAACGCCTCGGGATCGGTGTTGAGGTGCGTGATGTACGGCACGGGGTCGAAAACAGGGATGAACGGGTCGAGCTCGTTGCTCTCCGAGGGCGGCGTGGCAGCCGAGTGGACGTGCTGGAGGATCGAGATCGGCGGCAGGTCCTCGAAGAGGCGCAAGGCCTGCACCGTGCCGGGTGCGGGCGAGGTCATGGTCCCGGTGATCGCGCAGGTGAACGCGTCCGCCAGGCCGTCCGCCGCCGCATCCTCCTTGGCGGTGTCGCAGATTTCCTCCGAGCCCACGACGACCGCTCCGGTCCGCCCGGCGACCCAGCCGACATCCGCGGCGTGATCGAAGTGCCCGTGACCGACCAGGATGGCCTCCGGCTCGAGTCCCGCAAGCTCCTCGCGGCCGATGGGGAGGTAGTCGGAGTGGACGCCGATGATCTCCCAGGCGTCGAAGAGGAACAAGTGGTTGGCGGCCGTGACGACGAACGACGAGACGCCCACCCAGTGGAGGGTGACGCGATCGGGATCGTCGTGGTCGGCACCGAGCAGCTCGTTTCGGAGGGCGACGGCGGCGGCCGACGGGGCCGGATCGGCCGGCAGCGGCGCGAACTCCGCGATGGGAACGCGGTCGGGAGCCTGGGCGGCCGCCGGCGTCCCGATCGCAAGTGGGGCGACAAGGGTCAAGGCGAACAGGCTGGCAGGCAGGCGAGCGTTGGCCATGGGAACCTCCCGGGGAGGGGATTCTGCACGATGGTGGCAGACTGTGGCGTCGGTCGTCGGGTTGGTGCTCGGTGTTGGTGGAGATCCTCGTCGGCCTCGTGGTGGTCGCCGCGATCACCGGCATCGGGTTCGCGTGGCTTGAGCGCAAGGTCGTCGCTGAGGCACACGCCCGGGCCGAGGCGGCGCTGACCGAGGCGTTCGGCGCGTCCGTGCACGTCGACCTTCGCGGCCGGCCGATCCTGCTCCACCTCGCCCGCCGGCACCTGCCGTCGGCCCACCTGTTCGTCCGGGAGCTGCCCATCAGGCAGGGGTCGGCCGTGCTCGCGCGACTCGACGTCGAGCTCACCGGCGTGCACCTGCCCCAGCGGGGGTCGGGCGGCCCGATCACGGCGGACGCCGGCAGGTTCGTGGCACGGCTGGACGAGGACCAGGCCATCGCGCTCGTCGAGCTGCCGCCCGGCGCCCGGATCCTTCGGCTGACCCAGCGCGGGTTCCGCCTGGCGTCCTCGCTGCCCGGTGTCCGTGTCGATGCTCGGCTCGACATCCGCGACAACGCCCTGGTCGTGCGACCGGACCGGGGCCTGCTCACGACCCTGCCCTGGCCGCCCGAGCTGATCGTTCCACTCAACCGTCTCCCGGCTGGCGCCCGCATCCAACAGCTGCGCATCGAGGGCCGAACCCTGGTGATCAGCGGCGCCTTGGACGGGCAACGCCTCACCGAACGGCCCGGCACCTGACGCCCCTCGCAGCTGGTATGACCACTTGACCACCTGAGGGGTCGGGGGTAGGCTGCGCCGATGCCACTCTTCCCCGTCTCGCGCACGTCACTGACCGACGAGGTGTTCGGCCAGCTGGCGGGCGGCATCCTTTCCGGCGACCTCGTCATCGGCGAGGCGCTTCCCTCCGAGCGCGCCCTGGCCGACGCGCTGGGCGTGTCTCGTCCGGCCGTCCGCGAGGCCCTTCAGCGGCTCGCGCAGGCACGACTGGTGGCGATCCGCCAGGGCGGTTCGACCACCGTCAAGGACTGGCCGGCCGCGGCCGGCCTCGACCTGCTCCCCCACCTGCTGGTCGCCGGCGACAGCCTGGACCCGTCGGTCGTCGAGTCGATCGTGGAGGTCCGGCAGCTGGTCGGGCCCCTCGTGGCCCGTCACGCCGCCGAGCGGTGCGACGACGAGGACGTCGAGGCCCTCTCCGACAGCGTCGGCGAGCTGGCCGTGGCTGACGACGACAGCAGCCGCCAGCGGATCGCGCTGTCGTTCTGGGACCGGGTCGTCGTCGCGGCCGACTCGATCGCGCTGCGGCTGATGTTCAACGCGCTGCGGGATGCCTACGAGCCGCTCCTGGACGCGACCGGCCCGCTGCTCCACGACGAGGTGACCGACGTCGACGGCTACCGGGCGGTGGTCACCGCGTTGGCCGACCGGGACGGCCAGGCGGCCGAGGCGGCCGCCGCTCGGCTCCTGGCACGCGGATCGAAGGCAACGCAGGCCTTCCTGGCACGATTGGAGATCGGATGACGACCGCGACGGACCAGGTCGACGTCGGAACCCGTCGTCGGAGCATCACGCTGGCCGAGGCCTGGAGCGTCTTCTGGCGCAACCCGTCGCCGACCTTCCTCGCCACACTCCTCGCCGGCTCCGTGGGTGCACGGCTGGCCGTCGGCGACTGGAACGCCTGGGACCTGTGGGTGCCCCTGCTCATGATCGGATTCTTCCCGTTCCAGGAATGGCTCACCCACGTGATCCTGCTGCACTGGAAGCCGGTCCGAATCGGTCGGTTCACCCTCGACCCGTGGGTTGCCCGCAAGCACCGTGAGCATCACGCCGATCCGCGCAACGTGCCCCTCATCTTCATCCCGCTCAAGACCCTGCTGGTCGTGTTCCCGATGACCCTGTTCGTTGCCCTGGTCGTGTTCCCGACGCTGGGCCGTGGTCTCACGTACCTGGCGACCGCGGCCGCGACCGGCCTGGTCTACGAGTGGACGCACTATCTCATCCACTCCGAGTACCGGCCGAGGTCATCGGCGTACCGGGCGATCTGGCGCAACCACCGGCTGCACCACTACAAGAACGAGAAGTACTGGTTCACCGTGACCACGGCCAACACTGCCGACGTCGTGCTGGGCACCAACCCGGACCCGACCACCGTCGACCGTTCGCCCACGGCCCGGAACCTGCTCGGCACGTAGTCGCCCGCCTAGTTCATCGCGGGGTCGTCCGGCATCGTCGCCAGCAGGCGATGGTCGACGCCCGCCCGCGCCATGACCCGCGACCAGAGCGCGTCAGGGTGCTCGGTCAAGGTGTCCTCGGCGCGGGCCGGGAACGGGACCCACGCGTCCTCGGCCAGCTCGTCCTCGAGTTGGCCCGGCCCCCAGCCCGCATAGCCAGCGAAGACTCGGATCGACGTGAGCTCGGCCGCGGCGAGGACCGCGTCGGCGGCCAGATCGACCACCCGCAGGCCCCCGATGACCGGCTCCCAGCCTTCGGGCAACGTGCCGGGCGCAATGCCGCCGAGCGCGATCACCGCGGTCGGCTCGACCGGGCCGCCGACGTGCACGACGCCCGGCGCGGCTGCGAGGTCACTCCAGGCCTCGAGCAGCTCGCCCACTGGGGTCAGTGACGGCCGATTCAGCACGATGCCGAGCGCACCTTCCTCGGTGTGGTCGAGCAGCAGGATGACCGTGCGGTGGAAGTTCGGATCCATGAGCGACGGCGCCGCCACCAACAGGTGGCCGCCGAGCAGCCCGTCGGGAACCAGGGTCATCGTCGTGGCAGGCTACGGCCTGCATGGGGAGTTCCGGTTTGCGTCAACGAGCCCTGACCGCGGCGCTGGTCGTCGCCGGCGGGCTGGCTGCGGCGGGCCTCGCCTGGGGCGCCGCGACGCTGGTCCGCGGCCCGTCGCCGTCGCCGACGGGCCTGCACACCATCGTGGAACCGACGGGGTCGTCGGCACCCGGCGATCCGACAGGCGTTGCCTCGCCGACGTCGGACCTGCCGGTCGTCAGGCCGGTGGTGTTGGCCTTCGCCGGTGACGTCCACTTCGAGGACTTCCTGCGTGAGCCGCTGCTCGCCGACCCGGACGGGTTGCTGGGGCCAGCGGTACCGCTTTTCGCCGGAGCCGATCACGTCGTGGTGAACCTCGAGACGGCCGTGACCACCCGCGGTACCCCGTGGCCAAAGATGTACAACTTCCGGTCACCGCCAGAGGCGTTCACGGCGCTGCGGGCCGTGGGCGTCGATGCCGTCACGCTGGCCAACAACCACACCCTCGACTATCGACTCGAGGGGCTCGGGGACACGCTCGAACACGCCGAGGCGGCCGGGATGGCCACCTTCGGTGCCGGCCCGGACCTGGCGTCGGCACTGGCACCCCTGTCGGTCACGATCAACGGGCAGCGAATCGCCTTCCTCGGCGCGGCCGAGGTCCTCACCGACGAGGCCTGGGTCGCCCGCGACGCGATCGGCGACCAGCCGGCCCGCCCGGGGATGCCGGGCGCGCAGCCCCGCCACCGGGAGGCGTTGTTGGCAGCCGTCGCCGCGGCTGCCGACGGGCACGACGTGGTGGTCGTCTACCTGCACTGGGGCGAGGAGCATGTGCACTGCCCGGGTTCCCGCCAGACCTCGCTGGTGGGCCCGCTCGTCGCCGCGGGCGCCACGATCATCATCGGCGCACACCCCCACGACCTCCAGGGCTACGGGTTCGTCGACGGTGCGCTCGTGCACTACAGCCTCGGCAACTTCGTCTGGTGGACCCGCGGCCCCGGCGACAGTCGCTCGTCGGAGACCGGGGTCATGCACGTCCGGATCGATCCCGACGGCACCATGACCCCCGAATGGCGGCCGGCCCAGATCACCGACGGGATCCCGGCCCCGGTGCCCGCAGCGGACGAACCTGCCTACCGGGCGCGGATGGACCAGTGGATCGCCTGCGCGGGCTTGTAGAGGGTCAGACTGGCGAGGCAGACCGGGGCCCGTCGCCACCGGTCGGCGCCGGCTGGCGGCTGACGGGCGTGGCGCCCCGCGCCAGGTTGGCGAACTGGGTCAGGTGGTTGAGGAATGCCAGGTGGACGGTCCTCACCGGGCCGTTGCGGTGCTTGGCGACGATCAGCTCGGCCAGCCCCTGTGCCTCGGAGTCCTCGTGATAGACCTCGTCCCGGTAGATGAAGGCCACGAGGTCTGCATCCTGCTCGATTGAACCGCTTTCACGGAGGTCGGAGAGGACCGGGCGCTTGTCGGTGCGGCCCTCGGGCTGGCGGGACAGCTGCGACAGCGCAACGACAGGGACCTCGAGGTCCATCGCGAGGCGCTTGAGGCCACGCGAGATCTCGGCGACCTCCTGCTGCCGGTTGTCGACGCTGCGATGGCTCTGCATGAGCTGGAGGTAGTCGACGATGACCAGCTCGAGGCCACGCTTGTGCTTGAGCTGCCGGCACTTGGACTGGATCTCCATCATCGTGATCGACGGGGTGTCGTCGATGAACAGGGGAGCGTCGGACATGTCCCCGAGCGCGTCGGCCAGCTTCGTCCAGTCCGACTGGTCCAGCCGGCCGACCCGGATCCTGGTCGAGTCGATCCGTGCCTGCGCGGACAGGAGCCGCTCGACGATCTCGCGACGGGACATCTCGAGGCTGAACAGGATGGACGGCTTCTTCTGGTCGACCGAGACGAACCGCGCAATCGAGAGGGCCAGCGAGGACTTCCCCATGGCGGGCCGGGCCGCGACGATGATCAGGTTCGACGGCTGGAGGCCGGCCGTGAGCCGGTCGAGATCGACGAACCCGGTCCGCAGCCCCGTGACGTCGTCGTCGCGGTCGGCGCGCTGTTCGATCGCGAGGTAGGCCTCGTCGAGCAGCTCCTTCAGCTCGGCATAGTCGTTGACGGTGCCCTGCTCGTTGAGCTTGAAAACGAGGCTCTCGGCGTGGTCGATGACCGCCTGGACGTCGTCCGTGGGCTCGAACCCGAGCTGGGCCATCCGGCCGGCGACGTCGATGAGCCGCCGCAGCATCGCCTTGTCACGGACGATGCGGGCGTAGTACTCGGCGTTCGCCGCGGTGGGAACGGACTGGGCGAGCTCGTGGACGGCGGCAGCGCCACCGACCTCCCCGAGCCGGTTGTTCGCCTTGAGCCATTCGGTCAGCGTGATCGAGTCGATCCCGGTGCCCTGGGCCCGCAGGGCGAGGATCCCCTCGAACAGCGTCCCATGCGCCGACCGGTAGAAGTCGTCGGGGCCGAGGAGGGCGCTGACGTCGGTCGCCGCACGCTGGGACAGCAGGCAGGCGCCCAGCACGGACGCCTCGGCCTCCAGGGAGTGCGGCGGCACGCGTTCGTACCCGCGGCCGGTGCCGCGTTCCTGTGACGAGCGTGGGGGAAGGTCCTCGTCCGATGGACGCAGTTCGTCCATCGCTGCTCCTTCCCGCTAGCTGGTCTCGTCGTCCCTTGCCATGGCGTCGTCCTCGTCGGTGCCGCCCTCGTCGGCTGGCGTCTCGGCAGCCTCGGCATCGTCAGCCTCGGCGTCGTCAGCCTCGGCCTCGGCGGCCTCGAGCTGCTGGGCGGCCTCCAGCGCTGCGGCGGCAAGTTCGTCCTCGGCTGCCGTCGTGGCGTCGTCGGCTGCCTTCCTGGCGGCTTCCGCGAGCGCGTCGGCCTCGGGTGTGCCGGCAAGTGGTGGCGGCTTTTCGGGCCCCTTGGCGACGGTCTCGGGCGTGACGAGGCCGTCGACGTCGACGACCTCGACCTCGACGTCGGCCGTGACCTGGGGGTGGACGCGGATCGGCACGATGTAGGTGCCGATCTGCTTGATCGCGTGCCGCAGGTCGATGCGCCGCGCCTCGATGTCGTGGCCGCGATCCTTGAGGACCCGGGCGATGTCCCGGACCGAGACCGAGCCGTACAGGTGGCCACGATCGTCGACCCGGGCCTCGACGCGAAGCGTCCGTGCCTCGAGGATCTGCTTGGCCGACGCGGCCGTGTCGACAGTCTTGGCCTCGTGCGCCTTGCGGGCACGGGTGAGCGCCTCCGCCTCCTTCATCGCGCCGCGGGTGGCGAGGATCGCCATGCCACGGGGGATGAGGAAGTTGCGGCCGTAGCCGTCGGCGACGGTCACGACGTCACCGGGCAACCCGAGGTTGTCGACCTCCGCCTTGAGGATGATCTTCATCGCTCGACTCCCGTCCTCAACGCGTCGTGTACGGGATCAGCGCCATCTCGCGCGCGTTCTTGACGGCCTCGCCCAGCCGCGCCTGGCACTTGGCACAGGCGCCGGTTGTGCGGCGTGCCTTGAGCTTGGCTCGTTCGTTCAGGAACGGCTTGAGGAGCGAGAGGTCCTTGTAGTCGATGTACTCCAGGTGCTGGCGGCACATCGGGCAGGACTTCTTGCGGGGCGGCTTGCGCCGCTTCGACTTGGTGGTGCGTTGTGCCATGGGCTCACTTTCGTGTTGAGGGCGAGGTCATCGCCGGCACGGGATCGATGTCAGAACGGAACGTCGTCGTCGGCGGGTGGTGGTGGCAACTCGCCGCCACCGTCGTCGCTGGCGCCGCCGCCGTCGCTGCTGGTTCCGCGACCAGAGGTCTTGGAGACCTGCGCCCGTGCCCAGCGCAGTGACGGGCAGATCTCGTCCGCCTCGATCTCGGTCACCCAGCGGGTGGAGCCGTCCTGCGCCTCGTACGACCGCTTCTTGATGCGGCCGATGACGACGACGCGGTCGCCCTTGTGGAGCGATTCGGCCACGTTCTCGGCCATGTCGCGCCAGGCGTTGACGTCCATGAAGACGGTTTCCTCGCCCTCGCGGCCGTCACGGCCCGTCCACTTGCGGTTCCAGGCCACGGTCAGGCCCACGACGGGGACGCCGCCGCTCGTGAAGCGCAGCTCGGGGTCATCGGTCAGGTTGCCGATGATCGTCATGAAGTTGGACTCGAATGCCATCCGGTGCTCTCTCGTTCGTTGTTCGGGGGGTCGTGGAGTGACCGGCGAACCGACCTCAGGCCGGCTTCATGACCCGGACGTCGGGCCGGAGCGTCTTGAAGCGGACGACGTTGTCGGAGAGCTTGAGCTGGCGCTCGAACTCGGCCAGTCCCTCGGTGCCGATCTCGAGATCGAGCACGCCGTACCAGCCGTGCGTGCGCTTGTTGATCTCGTAGGCGAGCTGGCGGAGTCCCCACCACGCCTCGTCGACGATGTTGCCGTCCTGGTCCGACACGATCTGCTTGATCTGGTCGAACTGGGCGGTGGCGTCGGGCTCGTCGAGCGAGTCCGCGAGAATGACCATCGTCTCGTAGCGGCGCATGCCGCACCTCCCTCGGTCTGTCGGCCCTGTCAGTCGCGATCGCGCGTGGCGCGATCGCCGTACAGAGCGGGGGTGCTTCCGGGCACTTCCCTGCCGACGGGCCGCCGGATGGGGAAGGGCCGACCAGATGGTCGGCCGCCGGAGCAGCGGACCGTACCGGCCGGGACACCGGTGCGACAACCTGTCGGTCACCCCACGCACGGGACCGTACGCCCCTGCTGTGACACCCGACCATCGGCCTGCGTGGCCCTGTGGACGCGCGCCGGCCGACGTCAGGCGGCCGGTGGGGCCTCCCACGGGTCGCCGAACAGCACCATGCGTCCGAACATGCCCGCCCACAGGCCCAGCACGCCGAGCGCGACCAGGATGCCCAGGCCGCGAGCCAGCGGACTGGGGGGGCCGGGAGCGGCGACAACGACCGGGGCCGGCTTCGGCAGGTCGGGTTCCTCGACGAACGGTTCGAACTCGAGGCCCGTGGTCGGGCTCTCGGTGGCCGTTGGGGAGGGCGTCACGTCCGGGGAGGGCGGGGGGACGGCAACGGTCGGCGCCGAGGCGATCGGGTCGGGCACGGCGGGTGGCGCAGGCGTCGGCTCCGGGTTTGCCGTTGGTGTCGGCTGCGGTGTGGGTTGCGGGGCCGGCGTCGAGGGCTCGGGCGTGGGAGTCGGCGATGGCCCGGGCGCCACCACGGTCACCGTCGAGACCATGCCCTGCCCGCCGTGCACCTCGCACCGGACGGCGAAGGTGCCGGCCCCGGTGAACGTGTGCGAGAACGTGGAGCCGGGCCCACCACAGTTGCCCTGCCGCAGCAGCGGGCCACAGTCGTCGTGGGAGCCGAAACCGCCCTGCTCGGAACGGACGGAGTGCTGGTTGCTGCCGGTCCACAGCCAGGTGATGGTGTCGCCGACGACGATCGTGACCTCGGCCGGGTTGAACTGGTTGTCCTCGAGGCGGACGGTGGTCGTGGCGGCTCCGGCGTCGCCGGGCAGCACGAGCAGCCCAGCCAGCAGCAGGAGCGGAAGGAGCACACGAAGCCGAGCAGCCACCCGCGCGACGCTACCGGCGAGCGGGACGCCCGGGTTTCGCTCGAGCGCCGTCGCGCCGCGACGACGACCGCGCCGGGACCCGGGTGCTCACTCGAAACGGGCGAGGTGGTAGCGCTTCTTGCCGACACGGACCACCAGCATGGTCGGGCTGGCAAGATCCTCGGGGCCGACGACCCTGCTTTCGTCGACAATCGGCACGTTGTTGAGGCGGATCCCTCCGCCCGTGACCAGGCGGCGGGCCTCGCTGTTGCTGCTGGCGGCTCCGATCTCGCGGAGCAGGTCGAGAACACCGATCTCGCCCAGCCGTGCGCGCGGCAACGTGACCGACGGGGCCGCCTCGAAAGCCGCGTCGAGGGTGGCATCGGCGAGGTCGGCGAACGCCTCGTCGCCGAACAGGATCGCCGTGGCCCGCTCGGCCTCGACCACGCCCTGGTCACCATGGACGATGCGGGTGGCCTCGGCGGCCAGGACAGCATGCGCCGCGCGCGTGGCCGGATCGGCGAGGTGAGCCCGTTCCAGCTCGGCGATCTCGTCGAGGTCGAGAAACGTGTACAGCTTCAGGAACCTGACGACATCGTCGTCGGGCACGTTGCGGAACCACTGGTAGTAGGTGTACGGGCTGGTCATGTCCACATTCAGCCAGATGGCCGTGCCGGTCGACTTCGAGAACTTCTTGCCGTCGGACCGCTCGATGAGCGGCCACGTGATGCCAAATGCCTCGGCGCCGTGCAACCGCCGCACCAGGTCGATGCCGGCCGTGATGTTGCCCCACTGGTCGGTCCCGCCGCCCTGCAGGATGCAGCCTTCCCGTTCGTGCAGGACGGCGAAGTCGAATGCCTGGAGCAGCTGGTAGCTGAACTCCGTGAACGAGATGCCGTGCTCGCGCTCGGACAGGCGCTTGCGGACCGACTCCCTGGCGATCATCGCGTTGACCGAGAAGTGCTTGCCGATGTCACGGAGGAACTCCAGCACCGTGACGTCACGGGTCCACTCGTCGTTGTCCACGAGCAGGCCGCGATCCGGGGACGACAGGTCCAGGAGCCGTTCGAGATCGCGCCGCAGTCCGGCCAGGTTCTCGGCGATCACGTCGTCGTCGAGCAGCTGCCGTTCCTCGTCCTTGAACGACGGGTCGCCGATGCGCCCGGTCGCGCCGCCGACCAGCGCGATCGGCCGATGCCCGGCACGCTGGAGGTGCGCCATCGCCATCACGCCGACGAGGTGGCCGATGTGCAGCGACGCTGCCGTCGGGTCGATGCCGACGTAGAAGGTCACCGGGCCCGCGTCGAAGGCCGCACGCAGCCCCTCCTCGTCGGTGACGTCCGCGACAAAGCCGCGCGCACGCAGGTCGTCGAGGGGACTGGTCGAACCCATGACCCGGGGACAGTAGTTCGTGGTCGTGGCCTAGCCTTCGCGCGAGCCGGACGATCGACCCCATGCCGCTTCCTCGCTTCCTGCTGCGCGCGCTGCACGCGACACGCCGGCCGGTCATCGACGGCGAGCTGACCGTTGCAGGCCTGGCAGGGCCGGTCACGGTTCGTCGTGACCACTGGCACGTTCCCCACATCGACGCGACCACCACGCCTGACGCCTGGTACGGCCTCGGGTTCTGCATGGGCCAGGACCGGTCGTTCCAGGTCGAGCTTTTCACCCGCATCGCCAGCGGCCGGCTGTCGGAGATGATCGGCGCCGACGGCCTGCCGATCGACCGCTTCACCCGACGGCTCGGGGCCCGTCGCCAGGCCGCGAAACAGCTCGAGACGCTGCACGCGGATCGGCGGACGGTCCTCGACGCCTTCGCCAACGGGCTCAACGCCGGCAGGACCACGGGCAGCACCCGCCGGCCGATCGAGTTCCTGCTCCTGCGCCACGATGCCGCACCGTTGTCCGCCCTCGACATCGCAGCGACCCTGAAGCTCAACGCCTTCCTGCTGTCGGCGAACTGGCAGACCGAGCTGGCCCGCCTGCTGGTGCTGGCACTCGACGGGCACGACGCGCTCACGGACCTCGACGTGCTGGGCACCCACGAGGTCCCCGTGACCTCGCCCCCCGCCGGGACCGAACGTGCCGCGGGCTCCGTCGCCGACGAGCTGGCGCTGCTGTCCTGGTACGTGCCGACGACCGGCGCCTCCAACAACTGGGTGATCGGCGGCCAGCGGACCCTGTCGGGACGCCCGCTGGTCGCCAACGACCCGCACATGCCGGCCATGCTCCCCTGCCCTTGGTACCTGGCCCACCTGACCACGCCGGACTGGCAGGTTGCCGGCGCCGCACTGGTCGGGACGCCGGCGATCGCCGCCGGCCACAACGGATTCGCGGCGTGGGGGACGACCTCCGGCCACGCCGACGACTCGGACCTGTTCCTCGAGCGGCTCAGCCCGGACGGATCCCGCGTCCGCACCGCAGACGGCTGGGGGCCGACCGAACAGGTCACGGAGGTCATCGGCGTCAAGGGCGCCACCGACGTCGTCGAAACCGTGATCGTCACCCCTCGCGGACCGATCGTGTCCGACGTGTTCCAGCTGGACGCCAACCTGGACGAGGCGACGGGCACACCGGACACCTCGGTGGCGGCGCTGTCCCTCGCGGCGGTCGCGATGACCGACCACGGCGACGTCGAGGGCTACCTGACGGCGCCAGACGCGCGCTCCTTCGACGAGCTCCGGAACAAGTTCGCACGGTGGCCCGGCATGTCCTTCAACGTGGTCTATGGCGACGCCGACGGCCACATCGGCTGGCAGCTCGTGGGTGAGCTGCCCGTGCGCCGGCAAGGTCAGGGGAGACTCCCACTGCCCGGCTGGGACCCGACGGCCGGTTGGGAACCCGAGCGGCTCCCGTTCGACCGGATGCCCCACGACCACGACCCGGACCGCGGATGGCTCGCCACGGCCAACAACCAGCCAACCGGCGACCTCACTGAACTCGGCGTCGACTTCATGGACGGGTACCGGGTGGCCGCAATCGGCGAGGCCATCGAGGAACGAGACGACTGGGACGTCGACCGGACGTTCGCCCTCCAGCGAGACACCCGCTCGCTGCCGTGGAAACAGATTCGCGATGCCGTCCTGGCAACCTCGGTCGTCGACCCACTGGCCCGTGACGCACTCGACCACCTGCGGGCCTGGGACGGACGTGTCGCCGCCGATTCGCATGCCGCAGCGATCTTCGCCCTGTTCTGCGCCGGGATGACCCGGCGCATCGTCCGGGCCCGTGCGCCCCACGCCGGGGCCTGGCTGCTCGGACGATCACCGGTCCCCGACCTGCTGGACCATGCCCTGTCCGGGCTGGTCCGGACGTCGCACACGTGTCGGCTCCTGCTGACTCGACCCGAGGGCTGGTTTCCCGACGGGTGGGATGCCGAGATCGAGTCCGCCCTGGTGGACGCCGTCACCGACATCGTGGAACGTGCCGGACCCGGGGCCGATTGGGGGAGCGTCCGACCCGTGCACCTGGAGCATCTGGTCGCCCGATCGGCCCCCGCACTGGCACGCGTCTTCAACCGCGGGCCTGTTCCCATCGGCGGTGACAGCTGCACGATTCCGCAGGCGGCCGTCGTTGCCGGCGCACCCTTCGAAGCTCCGATGGGCTTCCCGAACATGCGCATGGCCGTTCCGACCGGCGACTGGTCGGCCGCCCGGTGGGCCCTCGCCGGTGGCCAATCGGGCGACCCAACCTCCCCCCACTACGACGACCAGGTGGCCCCGTGGCAGGCCTCGGGGATCCCGATCGCGTGGACCTCGGACCAGGTCGCGGCGGCGGCCATTGCGACGCTCACGTTGCGGCCCTGATGCCCACCACCACGGGACCGCCGTCACGTTCCGGCCCGATCGGGGCCCTCTAGCCTTGACAACAATGGCTTCAGATGCTCTGGAACGGGATCCGGTCGGCGAGCCCTCGCGGCACGTCGCAGGCCTCGGACTGACACCCGGGTCGCCCGAGGACGACATCCTTGCCCGGGCAGCGGCTCGTCGCGGCGGCCACGCGACGCAGGCGGCCACCGGTGCCGCCGATCCCCTGGGATTCTCGTCGACCCGCGGGCTCGACGTGACGGACGAGCCCGCGATCTTTCGCGAGTCGGTCGAGACCATCCGTCGATGGCTGTCACAGGACCGGGGGCTGCGCCGCACGACGATCGTGGGCACCATGCACACCGTCCTGGAAAAGCAGGACTGGGTGCGCGCGGCCTGGCTCGGTGGCGCCGATGCCCACCGGCGTGTCGACCGCTGGTCGGACATCGACCTGTACGTCGAGGTCGCCGAAGAGCACGCCGAGAGCGTGTTCGAGGTCGTCGAGCAGGCGCTCGAGGACCTGGCCGGCATCGACCGCCGATGGGTGGTGCCGGAGCCGACCTGGCACGGCGGGCCGGAACGGGTCTACCGGCTGGCGGAGGCCTCTCCGTACCTGCTCGTCGACACGTCCATCTCGCTGCTCGACCGGGGTCGGGCGACCACGAACATGACGCGTCACGGTGTCCCCTGGGTGCTGTTCGACCGAAGCACCGACGCCTCGCAACCCCACGCCGAGCAGGTGGAGGTGGATGACCTCATCGACCAGCGTCTCGAGGACCTGCGCGTCCGGGTCCCGATGCTCCATGTCCAGGTCGACAAGGAGCTGATGCGAGGCGACGCCCTGGCAGCCATCGAGATGTTCCGCCGGTTCATGCACGGCCCGCTCATCGAGCTGCTCCGGATGCGCCACGCCCCCCACCGCTGGGACTTCGGGCTGCGCTTCACGCACCGGGACCTGCCCCCACAGGTGTGGCAACGGCTGGAACGGATGCTCTACGTCGCCGACCTGGACGAGTTGCGCGACGCCTGGCTGGAAGCGCGCCGCTGGATGCTTGACTTGCTCACCGAACTGGCAAACGAGCACCCAGACGCGTGAGGATCTGCCCATCGTGCGGCGACGAGTTCCACGACGACGTTGCCGACTGTCCCGAGTGCCGGGTGGCGCTGGTCGCCGAGGGTGAGCCGATCCTGCCGCCCCTCGACGCCGTGCTTGGCACCTTCCATCCCCTGGTCGCCGAGCGCGTTGTCGGGCTGCTGCGCCGGCGCTCGCTGCGTCACGACGTCATGCCGCTGGAGGACCGCGTCGAGATCCTCATGGACCGCGGCGCCCGCGACCGCGTCCGCGCCGAGCTGTCGATGAGCTGGACCGACCTGATGGGCCAGCTCCCCCATGACGACCTGTTCGAGGTCCTGTCCGCCGGTGCTCCCCAGCCCGGCTGGTACGACCCGCCCGAGGGCGCCTGGGTGGACCGCGACGGCCAGGTCCAGGTCGAAGGCAGTCTCGATGAGCTCGCCGAGCAGGACGCTCACCGAATCGTCGGACCCAGCATGGCCGTCATCGGGCTCGTCCTGGGCCTGTTCGGGTGGTACGCGGGCGACAGCGGGGCACTGGCGGTCGTCGGGATCGTGCTGGTCGTCGTCGGCCTGCTGGTGCCTCGATGAGCACGTGACTCGATGAGCACCTGGCACAGGCCGATCCTTCTGGCCCTGGGGGTCACGGCGCTGTTGTTGGCCGGCGGGGTCGCGATGAAGGGCTGGTGCCTGGACGACCCCAGCGCCCATGACCTGTACCTGCGGTGGTGCTACTCGGACATCCCGCCGCTGTTCCACGCCGAGAACCTGGCAAGCGGGGCCTTTCCGTACTTCGACCATCCCGTCGAGTACCCCGTGCTGACCGGGATGGCGATGTGGGTCGCGTCGTTGTTCGCGAGCACCTCGTCGGGCTTCTTCGCGGCCACGGCCGTCGTGCTGTTCGCGGCGGGGTTGGGAACAACCTGGCTGCTGGTGCGGGAGGTCGGGTGGCCGCGGGTGCTCGCCTTCGCGGCCGGTCCGAAGCTGGTGATCTCCGGTTTCGTCAACTGGGACCTGCTGGCGGTCGTCGC
>Ga0302046_10001432_pt1 | contig 22434 bp, 26 predicted proteins | sample RVTome_11_FD_200261 | JGI IMG/M metagenome (GOLD analysis project Ga0302046, IMG submission 200261) | Soil microbial communities from uranium-contaminated site in the Upper Colorado River Basin, Wyoming, United States - RVT147D111 (version 2) ...
AGCCACTCCGAACCTCCTTTTCCAAGCCCTGCTCTTCCGCCACCTCTCGGGAAACCCGCCTTCAGCCCCTCTTCGGACTCCGGTGGTGAGAAATGCGGGTTAGGCGGGCGGGCTGCGACTCCTTCGACCCCTCTCGCTAGGGCTGCAATGATCGAACAAGGAGTGAATGCAGCAGGCCAGCCCTATCGACTGACGACGGGATTCTGGGAAGGTGAATGGCAAGCTGTTCGGCTGTTCCTTGGACTCGAAGGCAGGGCTGCTACCGGGCTGACGCCTAACGCATACTGGGGCGCGGGAAGGCTCGGAACGCTCGGAGGCGTGGCGAATGCAGCGGGCACTTTGAAATAGGAATCGATGTGGACGCTATAATGGAGTCTCTAGCTCATCTCCAAACTGTTCTTGAATCTCGCTTTTTCCGGTATGTCGAATCTCAAGGCTTTGTTCGGGATCGCAGCGGGGAGCCGAAAGTAACGTGCTTCCGGCGCAATGCGAGAGCAGTACTGCAGGTTTTCGCATTGCGCTGGGATGTGAAAGGTCGTCCGCGTTTCGTGGTTGAATTTGCCGAAGTCCCTGTCGAGGGCGTCGACTTCGGTGGCAATCACATTGTCGCCTCAGATGTTCTGCCGGGAAATATCGCGTTGGCGCGCGGTTTGCTCAGGCCAGGCAATGGGACCACATCTTTTCGTGTTGACCGGCCGAGGCGTCCATTTTCAAAGCGTCGAACAGACTCGGAACAGCTCGTTGACCTGTTGTTGCGCTTATTTCCAGAGATCGTTGCGTGGTGGGAAAGCAAGACCAAGAGCCCCCATCTCGTGACCCTCCCGGCAACTCAGTTGCCCCGGGAACCTCCGCACGTGCCCGTATTTGGCCGTCCCATTGAACCATCGCGGCTGCAAAAGTTGTTTGCACTCCAATGGACATGGCCGACCTTTTTTATTGGGGTCGCAACGTGTATCACCTTAGCGCTCGCTATCCAAGGATACCCTGACTGGGCGCAGATGTACGTGTTGGTACCTGTTGGTGCGTTTGTCGGCGCCGCGATTTCGGGAGTCCTTCTTAGAATCATGTGGTGTATCCGTGTAAGAATCAACAGAGGCCCCTTCCACAAAGGAGATTTGGTGCAGGTGCTCGCTGGGTCTTACGCAGGACGAATCGCTGTCGTGTATGAAGAGTGGCGCTCGCGGAACGAGGTGCGCATTGATCTGGGCGAACAGGAATGGAGAGAAACAAAGGATGTGTTTTCCTACGTTCAACTTTGCAAAATAGAAAGTGTTGACTGAAGGCGTGCGCTGCTTTTCGTTGGTTTCGGCCGAGGTCTCTTCCTTGGTCGAGGCTTCCCCAGCCGGTTCAGGCGGACTGCCCCACGGGTTTTCCTCGAGCGGCGCGCCCTGAATGGCCAGCGTCAGGACGGTGGACAGCTTCGAGAGCACCTTCTGAAATCCCTTGATGTCGCCAGCGTCCCGCATTTCATTCGCTCCCCGGCGAATCGGACTCATCCCCCGGTATTGGGTGTAGCGTTCGAGGTCGAAGAGATAGACCAGCGCGTTGGCGTCGAGGAAAGTCTCGCCGTCCAGCCAGTAACCGAGGACACGCCCCTGAGTGTCGAGTTGAACCCCGTCGAAGATCCGGTCATCAGCTACAGTTGGTTTGTCGATCCGCCACGATTCCAAGACCTGGACCTGCGGGAAGCCCGCGTCGTCGGTCCACAGGGCGAAGACTTCACCGTCCGTGTCGAGGTAGAACGAAGTCATCCGTTGCAGATCCCAGAAGTCGAACCGGCCCGTGAAATCGGCGCGGTCAGCCCAGTCGTCGAAGAGGGTGTTGGCGGCTTCGTTCCACTTCCGGTTCCCGCAGGCGCGGGATCGCCGCCCTTGGGATCATGGGCGTGGAATAGTTGGCGACCAGGTCGGTGGCGTAGAAGACAGGCCCGACATTGTCCCACAGGTAACGGGCGACACTGGCGAGTTGCAGGCGATTGAACTTGGATAGGAGCCGGTGGACGTAAAGACCCGTGGCCGGGATCGGCGTGCGATGATCGACCGTATTCAACGCCTCGAAATAGTGCCGGACGGGTGTTACCGGTGGGGCGGTGTTCGCCGTCTGAGGCGGCCGCGCGGAGCTCGCCCGTTTGGGCGATGACTGCGGTGAGGGGAACAGGCGACGCAGGAACGGAATCACAGGACAGCCTTGTGGAAGGTCGGATGAAGCCGGTTATACCGAGGCACGTCGAGCGGGGGATTCTCGGGGTCCACGAGCGTGTTCACCCATTCCAGAGCCTCCTCAGCCATCGTGGCCAGGTCGGTTGGGGTGTAGGCCCGGTCAAAGGTGAACGTGACCGAACCTCCCGCTTCGCTGGTCGAAAGGATGGTCTGCCCGTTGACAACGCTGCTGGTCCACTTGGACGTCACAAGCGAGTTCAAAGCGCCGACGAGGGTTTCCCCGCCGGTCAGTTGGAGTTTGAGCGCCCGGACCAGCATCCGGACTTCGAGTCTTGGACGTGCCGTCACGCCCAAGGCGGAACGTTACGCTTCAAAATCTCATTGACCATGGAAGCGACGCTACAAGGCACAGGTGGGAGATACGCTGAAGCATACATTTGCCGAACAGGCCTTCAGGTCGGTATTAACGCAACTCCCACTCGACAAATGAGAAGTATAGGAGCAGTCTATGATCAGGCGCCAAACACGGAGTAAAATGGCCCACTTCTACGCTTATGCGATTTGTATCGTTCATGGATATTCTTGGCTTCGGAAGTTTCGTCGAGTCAAACGACATCAAGACCGTAATAGGCAGGCTTCAAATGACGATGTCGATGGTTCCGATAGTTCGCACACTCGGAATCCTGCCGGACGGAAAGGATACTCGGAAATTCCAGATAATAGGCCACGATCCCAATTTGAGCATTTTCTCCTTCTCTGATACTTTTGTCTTGGCTTCTCAGGACGACTCAGCTGCCAGTTTCTTCCAGGTTCGTGGGGACTGCTATATTCAGCTCCTATCTTTTTGCTGCGAGCTTGCCGGTGCGCGGAGCCATTACATGTGGTGAAGCTGAGTTTATTCCAGGCACTTCACATTTGGTCGGACGAGCTGTCATTCGCGCAGCACGTCTTGAAAAATCCCAAGACTGGTTTGGCATCATCTTAGATCCTGAAATTCTCACGGACGAGCGTCGCCAGATTCTCTCCGATCCAATTGTTAAGCCACTTGTTGTCGATTACCAAGTGCCATTTAAAGAGGCTGCTGAGTTACGGAACCCGTGCAAGGTCATCAACTGGCGATTGAATATGGTTGTTCAGCGAGGCACGGGTTCACTCTTTAGGGAAAGTTCAGATCCATCTCATCAGAAGAAGCGCAATCACACGTTGAGATTTTGCCGTTGGCTCCGTAACAATGGTCTCGCCTCCTTCAGTTTTCAAAGCGCGGAGGGGAAGGAGATTGCGGTGTCTTGGCTCAGGGGAATTTGGGTTGGCGACAAGCCACCTGGCACACCCGGAGTTGGCCATGGAGACGATTTCTAAGGAGCGAACCTTACGAACCGTACAGAGTTGAACTAACTGCTCCCTCAGTCATGGCCGGAGCACTATTTTATGCCGCTTCATTTGGTGTCTGGCCCTTGTCCTCTTGCGACGCCTTCAAGAACCCCGAAATGACCGCCGCTGCATCAATCATTAACTCGCAGTCGAGGTAGTGATTGTCCCGCCGTTTCTGAACCCAGAGCACCTTGATCCGGCCACGCGAGTCTTCGCGCTCCTCCCGAACCTCGGCGGTCATTTGTTCGACGTAGTCCCTGCCGGTCTTCTTCGGGATACTCCACTGGCCCACGACCCCATGCGTAAACAAGGCCAGGTGATCCTTGAGGCTGGGGTTCGACCATTGAAATAGGGGCAGATAACGGCGGGCCTTTGAACGCCGCGCCCCAAGGGTGGGATCCACAAGCACACGACGCCATACGCGGCGGACAGTCTTCTTCGTGCGCGGGTCCTGGCTCAGAAACCATTCGGCGTCGTCGCCCTTCATGGCCTTCCACCCTGTCGCCAGACAGAAGCGATACACCTCCGACGCTTTAAAGCCGGTGTCGATCATCGCGTTGACCAGCGGGACGTTCAGTTGCCGGCGGACATCCTCCAGTTCGGTAGTCGTGTTGCAGCGGCCGTAACCGATCAGCCGGCTTGCCCCGCCCGCGCCAAAGGCTCGAGCCACCCAGAAGTAGTGTTCGCCCCCACGCGCCTGACGGTCCGCCGCCAGGAATCGCGTCTTATCAAGCGGCCACGGATCGCCGAAGTCATAGTGCCCCTTGCGTTGCTGAATGTAGTCGTCACCGGTGATCAGCCAGCGGTCCAGGTCCCACGGTTCCCCAAGCGTTTCTGTGACGAAGGTGAACATCGGCTCGATGTCGCCCTCGATGCGCATTGCGTCCACGGCGGCGACAAACTCCTCGACAATGGACCGCCACTCAATCCAGTGAGGAAGCAGAGCGTTCCATGTGTAGCTGACCTTTGACCTGGGCGCGTTCGGGTTCTGAGAAAAGAACTGTCCGTGATTCTCAATCCACCGCCGTTCAATCGGCGTGTCCTTGATGCGATGGCCGCAAGCCACGCACTCGAACCGGATCGTGTCAGCAAACGCGTCAAACCGCCATTTGCCCTCGGGCTTCGTGATGTCGTTCGACTCCCATTTCAGTTGCTCGAACTTGAGCGGTTGAGGTTGATGGCAGGACGGGCACTCGAAATGCCACACCCGCTGGTCCCCGGCCCGGAATGCTGTGTCCATCGCATCGCCCTTGGTGCCGGGTGTCGAGATCAGGAACCGGCGGGAATTCCAGAAGGAGCGCGTGCGCTTGAGTACCATCTCAAGGCGACCCGGCGGGTAGTTGCGAACCTCATCGCAGAAGAGCCAGCGGATCGGTTTGGATTGAAGCCGCGCCTTCGAGCCTGACCAACCCGCATAGAACGGCATCCCGTCGAAGGCGAACCCGGTCAGGGTTGGCTCTGCCATCCGCGCCTTGACTGGCCGGCAAGTCTCGAACGTCGGGGTGAGTCGGTCGCGCAGGAAGTCGCGCAGCTCATCCTTGGTCGCCGTCACCCACATGGCTGGGCCGGGGTCTTCGGCAATGGCCCAACAGGCGCAGTTCATCACCGTTTGGGTCTTGGCGCTCTGAGCGGCACACTGGACGGCAATATCACGAACCCCGTTGTTGCCGAAGTCCTCCATCACTGCCCGGACCCAGGGAGAGGCGTCGGAGCGCCAGCGACCGGGCAGAGGCGAGGTTTCATCCACATGAACGTGTTCCTCGCACCACTGCCAAGGCGGACGGCGGTCGGCGGGTTTGCAGGCCGAACAGAAACCTTCGACGAGCGGGTGGCGAGACGTTCGCATATCCCAGCCAGAACGTTACGCCTGAGGTCGAGGCGTGTGCTGAAAACAACTTCGGATTTTTCTATCGCCCGGTCAGGAACACAGCGCTTTACTTCCAGGTATGGATGCACCCGAGGAACTTACCCGTAAGAATTACACCGTTCAGATTCTCGCTGAGCTGGCAGGAGGCAAAGAATTCGAGGGAAATCAAATCGGTCCAGAACATACCATCGACCAGATTGAAATCATCGCAGACCTTATAGAACTCGGCTATGTAGATGGACATGTGCTGCGGGACCACGGCAAAGCCATTAATATCGGAGGGCCTCGAATTACGGCATCCGGGCGGCAGTATCTCAAGCAACTTCTGGCCGACCGCGCATCAAAACGGCCCGGAGCTCGCTTGGAGAAGAACCTCCGCACGAGCATTCCCTGCGTTGTGAAATGGATAGCCGGAATTCTTGCTACTGTTGTGGCGGCGATTCTTATTGCTTTCTTCGTCAAATACCTCGGCCTAAAATGAAGCCCACCTTCTCTTTGGCAGCTGGCGTGTCGCCGGTTGTCGCGCCGGTCTCGCGTAACGCTTGAACACGAAAAAGGCCCCCCGATTGCCGAGGGGCCTGAAATCGGACGAAGCGGGCTGCTAATTCGCCGAAGTCAGCGCGAAGGCTCGCTGGAAGAAGCGCGCCCGTCCCGTGATGCGACGGGTGATTTTCACCGCCTGAACGTCGGTCAGCTTGAAGGCCGCCTTCAGTTCCTTCGCAATCACATCCTTGTCCTTGCCAGACAGGAAAAGGAATGAGACCAACCCGCCCTTGCTCGCCTTCAACTCCTCGACATTGGCGGGCAGCCGATCACCAGTTTCGTTATCGGTGTCGGCTTTCGCAGCCTTCGCCGCCGCCTCACGCCGGTTCTTCGCGGGTTTCGCCTTCTGTTCCTTCGTTGTTTTTGATGTATTTTTCATCTTGTTCTCCGATCTATTGTTTTGTTGCGTTCGTTCCGAACGTGAGTCTCGCTACGGTGGAGAGGTGAACATGTCCAAGGGAATTGCAGGGAACCCAACCCGCCTGCCCGAACGCCGCCGCTCACCCGAAGTAGCCAAGCTCACGCAGTGATGCCCAGGGGCGGCTGCGTTCCGGGTCCGCTCGACCGACGATGACGTGATCGAGGACTTTGATCCGAAGGAGTTGGCCAGCCCGCATAAGGTCGCGAGTGGCTTTGATGTCCGCCTCACTGGGCGTTGGGTCCCCGCTGGGATGGTTGTGGACGATCACCAGGGCTGCCGCCGCCCGAACAATGGCAGTCCGGAAGATCTCCCTTGGATGCATCACGACGGTATCGAGCGTGCCAATGCCAACGAGGTGGAAGCCGGTAGCGCGCCGACGCGTATTGACGTGGACGACGCAAAGGCACTCCACATCCGGGTTATACCATTGCGCCGAGACGATGTTCCCCAGCCAGTATTCGTAGATGCGCTCAGGGCAATCACAGGAAGGCAGCGCCAGCGGCAACTCACGCAGTCGCACGACACCAAACTCGTGATTGTCCTTCCGACGCCTGCGAGGTGGGTGGGGAGCATCGGCTTCGTTCATGACAACGGAATGAAGCCTTGGTTGTGCTCGCGGATCGCATCGTCGTAGGTCGCCTCGATGACCGACTGGAGCGTGTCGCAATACACGTCCCGATGGCAGGCCAGAACCATCGCACTCGCTTCACGCCGTTTGTGCCCCTCGACCAGCCAGACCGAATAGGTGTCATTGGGCTCATAGGCAATGATCATCATCCAGGCCCGGCCCGGCTTGCCGTTGACCCGGAACGTCACGCCCACTTCGAAGTCCACGCTTCCAAGGCCGCGCTCGGACACCAATCGTGAGGTGCGACTGGAGCGGTATTCGCCTTCGGGCTCAGCGCACTTGAAGGTGAGGTGTTGGGCTCCTACGTAAACGAAGGCGCCCCGCATCCCAAGGCCGCCCGCTTGCGCGATGATCGCCTGGACCGTTTCGGGAACTTTATCCGGTTTCATCCGGTGAACCTCTTAGAGGGCGCACCGGGATGGGGTCCAGTGAAGACCAGCCCTTCGAAGCGGACACCGTGAAGATGGGTCAGTCCGCCTGCTGCCACGCCTTCAATCTCTCATCCAGCGTGTGCAACTGTTTCAGGATGTCGTCTTCCTCCTCCTTCAGACGGGCTTCGATCACGGCGACGCTCTGCCCTTCCAGGGATGGCGCGGTGCGATGCAACCGGGTGATGACCTTGCGAATGGCCGCGCCCAGTTCCGCGCCCAAGTGCGTGACTTCTTCGACGGGAAGCAGTTCGCGCTTCAACTGGCGCAGTTCGACCTTCAGCTTGGCATTCTGCAAAACCACATGCTGAGCGCGTTCCTGGTCGTAGTTCACGCGGGACCGGTCGGGCGATTCGAACATCCACCGGAGCAACGCGGCCAGATACACCCGGCTGCCCCGAAAGGCGGAACAGCCCTGACGCTTGGCGTGTTTGAGCGTCGAGACGGGAATCCCGGTAGCGGCTGCGCAGGCGCCGATGCTGTCATAGGCATCCTGCATGATCCGCGACTGCTCGCGTTCGCGGTAATAGCGAAGCAGGCCCTGGATGGTGGGAACCAGTTGATAGCGGCCCTCAACCGCTTTGGGGAACCACCCTTCGCTTGCCAGTTCGCGCAGCCGACGGTCGGTCAATCCGGACAACCGGGCGAGCTGGGCGGCGGTGATTGAGTTGGCGTCGGCCATGATTACCGTTCCGGGGCGGCGAGAATCCATCCCACGAACTCACCGACCTGGAAGAAGGTCCGTGCCGCCTTCGGGAGCATCAGCGGATCGAGCGGACGCTGGTAGCCAGCCAGGGACAGCTCCTTGCGCAGGATGTCATCCGGCTTGGCGCCCACGGCGAGCTTCTGCTGCAACGTCAGCCGGCTGAATGCCGTGCCGACGTATCCCGGCGGCATTTGAACCTTGTCCACAACCACCAACGCGCCGCCGGCCTTCGTCAGCCCTTGCAGCCGGCGCAGGAACGAAGCCCGAGTGTCCACGGGCAGGAACATCAGAACCAGGAAGCAGACGGCGAAATCGAACGGCCTGTAATCAAACGAGACGGCATCGGCGACCACAAGTTGCGGCGGGCCTTCATAACGGTCGGCCATCTCGCGGCTCTCTTCGATGGCAAAGAACCGTGCCTGCCGCTGGATGAGGGTCTCCTTCATCGCCAAGCCGATGTTGCCCGTGGATGCGCCGATGTCATACACGACCCCATTGCGCGGGATGTAGTGCCTGCCAAAATGGGCGACCGCGTTGGTGGCGAGGTCATACCATGGCAACTGCTCCCTCACGTGCTGGTTAAAGTGGTTCGCCACTTTCCGGCTGCGGAAGGTCCAATGCTTGGGGACTTCAAAGGAGGATTTCATCGCGAAGGTTTTGGGCGACGTGAAACATCATGACCGGTGGCACAGCACGCCCGAGGCGTTCCCACTGCTGCGAGTAGGTGCCGGTCAGCACAAAGTCGTCGGGAAACGCGCAGATGCGTTTTAATTCGGCGATGGTCAGCTTTCGCTTTTCGGTCGGGTGCGTGACGCTCGCCACCCCCGGATGCCCGTGAGCCGCGCAGATCGTAGGGCACGGTTCGTCAGGATGCGGCCGGACCAGGTTGAAGTATTTGTCCGACGCCTCGCCCGGCTTGAGTTTGTCCCACTCCTTTCCAATGGCGAAGCGGGTCATGTCCACCTCGAACTGGTTGGGCTTGGTCCCCAACACCGTGGGGCATGGTTGGTCGAGGTCGAACGCCTGGCCCTTCTGCTCGAATGCCGCGCCGGTGCCGCCCTTGAATTGAACCTTCAACTGGTTCCTGCCCATGACCGTTATCGCCGGGCACGGGCGATCCGTCACATCCCCGGCTGAGGGGAACTTGCCCTTGGTGTCGTGAATGACCGCTTCGACCAACTCCAGTCCCTGGTGGCTTGTGCTGGGGTTGTAGGACATTCCCGCGCTCACCGTCGGGCTGGGCGCGTCCGCCGATTTCCAGGCCGGCCCATACTTCCCCCGCACGATCCACGGCAGGGCCTCGCGCAGGCTGTAACGGTAGGGCAAGGGTTTGGGGAACACGGGGTTTCGGCCCAGATCATTGCGCACGCCTATGAAGATGGTCCGTTGCCGGGCTTGGGGAACGCCCAGCCACTGCGCGTCGAGGACCTTGCAACTCACGCGGTAACCGCAGTCCTTGAGCCTGGCCAGGATTTCGAGGAAGTAACCCTTGGCGACGCCCTTCACCAGGCCGCTGACGTTCTCCGCCACGAACACCTTGGGCTTCAACCCATCCAGCAGGCGAACGTATTCGAAAAAGAGGTCATCCACGCGCTGGACCGTGTCGGAGTATTTCTTGGCCTTGCCCCAGTGCTTCTCGCGCTTCCCGGCGGTCGAAAAGCTGGCGCAGGGCGGCGATCCCTCCAGCACGTCGATCTCACCGCGCTTCAGCCCGATGGCAGCAAGAATTGCGTTGGGCTCAATCTTTCGGATGTCCTGGGTGTTCAGGATCGTGTTCGGATGGTTGGCTCGGTAAACCTCCGCCGCTGCCGGAATGAATTCGCTGGCCCAGAGCACCTGGTAGCCGGCCATCTTGAACCCGAGACAAGAGCCGCCGCAGCCGCTAAAGGTTGAGACGACTCGCAGACCGTTGTCAGGAACGGCGGCAATCTCGACCATGCTCGGTACGCGGTAGGGTGGTTTGTCAGTCTTCACGGCACAAGCTGAGGATGGCGCGGGCAACGGTTGCGGAGCCGTGCCAGTGCTGTTCGTAGCGGTATTGGATTTCGAGTTCACGTTGTGCGTCCACCACGGGCAACCCGGCCCGAATTTTAAGTTCCTGCGCCTGGTGCGAGAGGCAAACCCGGCAGGCCACCAGGTTCGCCAGAGCCTCATCGACCCCATCGATGGCCCGGCGCAGAGCGCCCAAGCCTGCGCTGGGATCGCCCGGGGTCACGACGGCTTGCCGGCCCAGCGATACTGGCAGCGAGGGCACTGGTATTCAGTGGCGATGTCCTCGTCCACCTCGGGAAAATCCTCCGGGGGCGTCGGGTCGGGCGGATCGGCCAGGAGCCCAGCCAGGGCGTTGGCGTCAAAGCCGACCAGGTCCAGATCGAAATCCCCCGCCTGCAGCTCGCCCAAAATTTCCTTCAAGGACTCGCTGTCCGCTTCGGCCAGTTCCGCCAGACGGTTGTCGGCCACCAGGTGCGCCCACTCATCGGCGTCGGTCGGGAAGTCTTGGTAGTCCACGGGGACCTTCGACAATCCGAGTGCCTTCGCGGCCTCATAGCGACCGTGGCCCGATACGATGAAGCCGGACCGCTTCGACACAACAACGGGCGACCGCCATCCTTGGTAGGCGATGACTTTGGCCAACAGCGCGACTTGCGACTGCGGATGCTGGTTCGGGTTGCGTGGATTGGGCACCAGCTTTTCCAGCGGGACCAGTTCATCGAAGGCGCAATTCACGGCCGGCCCTGAGGCCTCGTCCGGAACTTCTGCGCGTTTTTTCGGTTTTCGTTCGTTCATACGCGTTTTCAGGGCTGACGCCACACCTCCTGGCCACCCCGGTGGGCGAAAAGATTCCTTCCGCCGATGGCCAACGGTGCTCGATGGGTTGTCTCGTTCATTCTCTGCCGGTTCTCTTGCGCTTTGCCTTGGGGGTAGGGGTCTTCCCACCACCCGACTTGCCCGGCCTGCTCTCGCTGCCTGAGGCCGCCGCCTTCCTAGGCCGCTTAGAGCCGGACTTCGCCGGTCTTTTCTCAGGGGGAACGTTACGCTTCACCTTCGATTTCGCTCCCTTGCCTCTATGGGTGGGAGTGCCGTCGCGTAGCCAGTTCCAGGCATGGCGTTGCCCCCGGTTGCGCCACCCGAGAAGGCGGCTGTAAAAACCCGTGTAGTTCGCCAGCGCGGCGATGCGCACTCCGCAGCGGCGGGCCAGTTTGCGGATGGAGGGGTTGCCCTCGAAGTAGCCGGGGCTCAACACCCACGCCAAGGCGATGAGGCGCATCCCGAGCGATTCAGGCTGAATGCGCCGACCCGATGGCGGCAGCAGCAGTTGGAGCAGACGGACTACCGTTTCGGAGAGCTTCGGATCGTTCTTCCCGTTGGTGGCGTCCTCGTTCAGGCGCTCGTAGAGCTGCTCCCAGTCGAAGTCCTGGTCGGGCGCGTCAACGAGGTCGCGTTTCTTCCCCATCAAATCTTCGTGGAACTCCTGCTTCACGTCGTTACGCCTTGGGGTTGAGGTTTGAAATCCGCCTGAGTGAGGACCTGCACACGCGGCTGCCAGATCAGCAGCTTGCCGCCGCGTTGCGCCTTCACCTTGCGCCATGCCCACAGTTCGAGCGTCGTGCCGGGAGTCGAGAGCCAGTCGAGGCATTCCTGCGCCCGTTCTTCCGTCAGCTTGCGCAGGTGGCCGGCAAAGTCCTGGCCGGTGGACTGGACCCCCACGACGCCGCGCTGGGGGTCGAGGGCGAGCACGTCGATGATGCCGAAGAGGTCCTGGCGGATGCCGTGGGGACCGCCGTACGGGTTCCACTTCTCGACGATGGCGCAGACCAGGCCCCGTTCGCGTAACGCTCGGAGCGTCCTCTGAGTTGGTGATAGGCCCTTCATCGTGTCCTCCCTGGCATCGGTCGGAAATTCCCGTCCTCCTTTAGGGGGCGGGATTTCCGACCATACGTTTGTTGGCCAACCATTGGTTGTAAGAGTTGTCGCATAACCATTTAGGGTTCAGTGGCTTCGGTTGGTTGGTTATTGTCGGAGGGGATTTCCGACCAATAGGAAAACCAGTCCGTTGTGGTCGGCTTATTTCCGACCATAGATTCTCCCTTCTCCGTAAGGGCGTAGAGCTTCTGTTTCCCTTTGATGCTGAACCGAATCCAACCTTTGCTGACACTCAAGGTGATGGCGTTCTGGATTGCGGACTCGGAACTGCCCAGAGCATCGCGGATGACCGCCCGGTAGGTTCGCTGGCTTTGGCCCTCCCTGGCGCTGATGCAGTGAAGCACCTCGATGGGATCGAGTTTCCTGCGTCGCCCCGGTTTGCTTTCGGCCAGTAACTCCTCGACCTCCGCCGGGTCCGCTTCCCGCCAGCAAATGACGCCAACGTCCCGGTGGTGAGCAATGAACTGGGTGACGGTCGGTGATCCGTCTTCGTCCTCCCAGCGGAGGCGCTTCCCGCGCTTTGGCGCTCGTAGTTCGAAGACGGTGTCTGAGCCAATCGACCGGAGGGCCAAGGCCGCCCGCGCCGGGTTGATCCATTCGGCAGACCCCGCGCCCAAGTAGGCATAGTCTCCGGCTTCCCAGTGATCCTTCTCTTTTCCTCGAAGCGGCTTGTTCGTGTGATGCGCCAGGATCATCCCGACCTGGTGGCGCTGCAGGAGGGGATTGAGCAGCTCGCGCATGAACCGGCTGACATCCTTCTGACTGTTGCTATCCCCACCGAGATAGGCGAAGGCCGGGTCCACGATGACGATGTCGAACGGGCCGTGCTCAGTAAGGAGGGCGTCCAGCGCCAGGGCGAACTTGTCCGCGCTCTTGTCGGCGATGGTGCAGACCAGAATCCGCTTCTGGGCCTCGACCTTGTCCGCGTCTGAGAGGTCGGCGCACCCGGCCAGGACGCCGTTGCGCATCTCGGCGAGGTCCCCTTCGTCGTTTTCCGCCTGGATGAGGAGAACCCGCATCCCTCGGTTGAGGTAATACGAGCCTGGGCTGATGCCGAAGAGCGCCTTGCCAACGGCGAAGTGGATGGCCAACTGCATCAGGAGGGAGGACTTGCCCACCCCGGTGGGGCCCAGGACAAGGCAGACGCCCCCACGGTAAAGGAAGCGCCAGGCAATCAGCTCAGTGGGGTCGTTTTCCTTGTCCGGGGTCTTGAGCGCGTCCAAGGACCGCACGGGTGGAAGGGACTCGACTTTGACCGCCTCCTTCTCCATCGCCTCCGAAAGGTCGGCGGGAAGAAAGTCGGCCAGCAAGACGTTGATGGGCGAATAGTCAGCCACGGGCGAGGCCGGGGTTGAAGTGGAGGATTCGCTGGCGGACGGACGGGACGCCCTCGACGACCCGCAGGCCGCCGGGCATGCGTAGCCAACCGCAGATGTCCCAGCGCGAGGGGTCCGCGCCCAGGAGGCAGGCGACGTAGAAAAACCGGACGTGGTCGCGGGCGGGCATCTGCTCGACCCGGAACCAGGCGTGAAGGCTCTGGCCGCCCGAGTCGACCACCATAACCAGGGGGGCAAACGTGGCGAGCCGGCCGATCAACTGCGCCTGCTGCGCCTTTGACAGCGCGCGGTCGTCGAACTCGGCAACCAGATGCCGGCGAATGCCGGTGTTATTCTGGCAGCGGGCGGACCGCTTACCCTCGAAATTGACGGCCTCCTTGCCGCGCATCGGGTTCACGACGATGAATTGGAGCCAACCGGCATCGGCAACGGTTTCCTCGAGCGGGCGGATAGAGGCTCTGTCCTTCGTTCGACCGGAACAGACATGCTCGCCCGAACGAAAGACCATCGGAAGGACATCGCCCGGGCCGAGGTCTGTGCCTGTCTCCGCGTCGAAAGCCGGGGCCGTTTCCGCGAACACCCGAGCGATGAGTCCCGGATTGCGTTCGGGCCAATCGACGGGGCTGCGTCCGAAGTTGGCTTTGACGACCTGCTGGCCTGAATAGGCGAAATCCACCGCAGCGGCGATCTCGGCATCCGGGACGGTGCGATGGGCCACGGCTTCGTCGCAGCAGCGGCGGAGGAACTTGAAACAGGCGTCGGCGGTCAGGAGGTGGCGAAGACCGCTGGCGACCTGGGCGAGCCAACGGTGGGTTCCACCTTCGCCGGGCATGGCGCGGAGACGTTCAGCGGTGCGTTGACTGAGTGGGTAGAGGAAGGCCATGGGTCACTTGGCGTAGAAGGGCATCAGCTTGCCCTCGACCTTCAGCGGAAGGTGAGGCGCCCACGGGACGGGCGTTTCCATGATGGCGATGATCCGGGCGAGGTCCTGTTCGGCGGTCGCTTCAGGCAACTCGAACACCAGCTCGTCGTGGACGCTCAGGACAGGAACGAAGCCAGCCTGTGAACAGTGCAACCAGGCCGAGGCGAGAACATCGCGGGCGGTCGCCTGGGTCCAGTTCTCGGCAATCAGCCCGCCATAGACGTGCATTCGGTCGCCGGCCACGGTGGCGGTGATGTCGTCCTTGCGAACGGCTACGTCGCGGTAGAAGAGGAACCGCTTTAGTGGCGACGCGTGCTGTGTGCAGGGAAGAGGCAGCGCGTAGTGGTGGCCAGCACGGGCAGCACAGGCATCGTGCAAACGGTTCCACAGTTTCACGATGAGCGGGTTGGATCGGCGGAAGTCTTCGACGATGGTTTTCGATTCATCCTCGCCCAGTTCCAGGCCGGCCATGACACGGGCCACATCGATGAACTTGCGCCAACCGCAACCGAACCCGAGGCCAAGGACACGTGCTTTTGCGAGTTGCCGAAGGTTCGATCCCGTTCGGTCGCACCACGCTTTAAGGGATTCCGATTCGGCGTAACCCATCGTGCGTCGGGCGTGGATCTCGTAGGCATCGGCGTCGGGGCTCTCGCGAAAAAGTCGAAGCGCATCCGTGTCCCCCGCCAGGAACAGGAGGACACGATTCTCGATCTGGCTGTAGTCGGCGACGCCGAACACGCAACCGGGCGGGGCAATGATCGCCTGGCGCAGGTCAACGCCTTCGGCGGTCTTTCGGTTCAGATTCTGAAGGTTCAGGCCACCGCCGCCGGACCATCGACCCGTGCTCGCCCCGAAATACTTCAACTCATACGCCATCCGACCGGAAGGCATCCGGCGGGCTTCCATCGCTTCCAGGACCCGCGCCGTCCGATTGGCGGACCGCATCCGCTGCATGTGGCGAACCCAGGTCGCGGCCTCGGAATCCAGATGTTTCTTGAGCCAGCGGAGAAAGCCGGGGTCGGCATTGGACGTGGAAGGCGGTGGCAGCACGCCAATCCGTTCGCACGCTTCGGCGAATTGCTTGACCGACGTGGCCGGCTTCCACGGTAGGGCCTCGCCGATGGCACAGACCAGGTCTTCGAGTTCGGTCCGCTTGGTGCGAACGTAACCCCAGTCAACAGCAAGTCCGCGTTGGCCCATCTCCGACGTCAGCTCGAAGAGTCGCCGTTCCTGCGCTGGCCAATGCCGCTCCAGGTGCTTCCATAAGGTCGAACAGGCCAGCGCGTCTCGACCGGCGTAGCGGCTGATCTCGGCGGCAAGGAAATAGTCTTCGGTCGGATGCGTTCCCTTGGCGCGGGCGCGTGGGCCTTTATCCAGGGTTTGGCCGAAGACGGCCTTAACCGCCCCGGCCAAGTCGCGAGGAAGTTGAAGGTAGGCGCACAGGGCGGCGGAGCAGAACCACTGTTGCGGCTCCATCTCGGGGCACCAGTTCGACTCCTGGAGTCGCTGGAACACGGCGCGGTCGAAGTCCCGGTTGTGGCTAACCCAGGTCCGGCTCGCGATGGTGTCCCACGGAAACCTGGCCGGCGGGCAAACGCAGGTCCGTTCGCCGTCAGTGACCGCCACCAGATTCGCCTGGAATCGCGGGTCGTGGCAGTAGGCCCAGAGACCAAGTTCCGCGACGGAATAGGCGGCGGTGTAGAAGGTCTCGAAATCGACGGCAACGGTGTCGCCGCATTCGGCAACAGCCCACGCGTCCGGCGTGATAATGTTCGGCTCGGGAATCATGCGGGCGCGTGCTGTCTCGGGTCATAGCCTTTCTGGTAACGCCACAGCGCGGCGACGATGCGGAACGCCTGCCAGTCACGGACCACGTCGGGATGCTTCACCACTACGACGCGTCCGGGTTCAGTGGTCGAAATGAAGACGTTCGCGGCGAGCAGGCGGCCCACGTTTTCTTCGCCCCAATAAGTCGCGCCGTAGGCGGCGAGTTGCATTGCCTGGTTGTCGTAGGAGGTAACCTCTTCGCCGGGTTTGGTCTTGCGGGTCTTGTAGTCGAGGATGCCGATGCCAGTCCGCCCATACCGGAACAGCACATCGGCGGTGCCGGCGAAGCCGTGCCGCTTGTTTACCAGCTTGACCTCGCGGTCGATGATTTCGATGCCCGTTTGCTCCTTCCACGCCATCACGGGCTCGACATACGGCCGCAGGTCATCGGCGTACGGTTCGCCCGCCATCGCAAGTTCGAGCGCGCCGTGGATCATCGTTCCGAGGTCGGCGGCTTGCTCGACTTGCTCGAATGCCGCGTTGCGAACGCGGTTGCACCAGTAGTCTTCGGACTCCTCGGTCGTCTTGGGCGTGCGCAGGCAGGCGAGGGCAACCTGGTCGAGCTTCCACTTTTCGAGGCCGGGCTTGGCCAGGATCGACAGAATGGAAGTCACGCTCGGATAAAGGCCCAGACGTTTGGCGTCTCGAACGGTCGTCGGACGTTCACCCCGGCCATCGGATGTCGGCAGCTTGTGAACGGGAGTCCCATCCGGCCGATACCAGTGACCGGACGGGACTTTGGATTTCGAGAGAACGGCCATACTCAGAACGGAACGTCATCGTCCGGGGCCGTGATTTCGGGAGCCGCCGCGTGCGGCGTAAGAACCTGCGCCTGGGGCGGGGCAGGCTGGGGTCGTGGAGCGGGCGCAACGGGCATCGGCGCCGCCGGCTGAGCTGATTGACCGAACCCGGCCGGGACCGGCGACAGCGCGGCGATGGCGGCGAACACGCCGCTGCCGTCGCGCCGTTGGACGTGCTCGACCGTGAGCAAGCACTTCGCTCCTTTGAGCGAGCAATAATCCCAACCAAACGTCGGGGCGCGTCCTAGCAGGCTTTTCAGGAAGCCGAACAACGCCGACTTCTCGTTGCCGCTGATGCGCATCTGACGGCTGGCGACCCGATGTGGGTTACCTTGCGCGTCTCGAAATCCGAACAAGAAACAGGTCAGATCGACCTTCTCCATTTCGGTCGATTGAAACTTCTGTCGCGTGACGCCGAACTCGTCTCGAATGTCGAGGACGGTCGCGATGAACGTCCCGGCCGGGGCAAGTGCGTCGCCGATCTGTTGGGCGAACGGGTTGGTGTGACTAACGGGCTGTTGTAATACGGCCATAACTTTGTTCCTTTCGATGTGAGGGGTTTCAGTTGCGGGAGTGGCGCTCGATAGATCCGAAGATCAGCCAATGGACTGACGTGGTGGTGGCGACGGCCAGGAAGGCAATCGAGTTGCGGCTCTCGCCGCTGACCGCGACCGCCAACCATCCGATGCCAACCAGCAGCGCGAAGTAGGTCCCCATGCCCCAGACGCCGAGGGCGAGGTTTCCGAATGATTTGAACCAGTCGATTCTTGGAGTTTGCTTTTGCGTATCGTTCATAACGTGTTTGCGAATTTGCTGCCGGCCGTTCGAAGGTGTTGGCGTCGGACAGGCCGGATGAGCCCGTCGCCAAATTGGAATCGCGCCGCGTCGCGTTCGTCACGTCGTTCCGCCCTCAGGGCGGCCTGCCGACGCAGAAAGGTTTCACTCTTGAGGTAGGCTTCGACTTCGCTCAGGCGGTAGCGTTGACATGCCCCCAGATCGTGACCGGGCACCTTCCAGCGGCGGAGCGTGGTCGTGCTGAAACCGAGGCGTCGTCCCAGGTCACGAAGGGTCAGGAACGGCTCGGGTTTGGGGAAGTTTCCCTGTAGCAACCGCAGCGCAGCTTCACGCCGTTCCGCAGGGGCCGAAATAGCGGCCTGGACGAGATCCTCGAGGCCCGTCATGGTTCGTCCTCTCCGAACCTGAATCCGAACTCTTTGAAAAGGTCGGAGATGGAATTCTCATCACCAGCTGCTGCCTTCTGAAACAAAGTTGTGAACCTCCTATCCCTAGGAGTTTCGCGAGGCTGGCTTTGGGAAGGCTTCGATGTTCTGCGGCGTCCGCGTTTATCGGTCTTGCGTTTCATTCGTCCAATCCGAATGGGCGGAAAAAACGCTTCCGTGCGCGGAAAAATCGTTTCCGACGAAAAAAAATCCGCGAAGGATTCCCTTCGCGGTCGCCATGCTCCTATCGCTCGCCTCAGTCCTTCCAAACCACGCCAGCAGGCGGCTCGTACGTAAAGCACCCTGGCCGGCCGGCGGCGCCTGCGCGTCCACGCCCGCCCATCGACGCCTTCCACAAATACTCCTCCAAATGCTCCCCAAACGCGCGTAGCACCACATTTGGTTCGCCCCGACGTAATTGGGCATTCTTCAGTTCTCTAATAAACGTCTTGATCGCCTTGCGGACACGGTCCACAGATCGCGTCGCGTTCCCTGCCATCTTTCCTCCTCGCTGATGGGCCTTCAGGAGTTCCTGAATTCTCTGGCTCGCGGCCTCGCGTTCAGCCTCTGGCAGCGTCGCATCGTCCCGAATGCTCCGCTGTTCCGCCAATTCCCGCTTTAGCAATGTTCCAGTGTTTCCCATCAACGCCCGGCCCGCGCCTTCCAGCACTGTGGTCGCGACATCACTAATCTCGCCCCCGCGCCAGCCCTCGGGTTCAATGGCCGCCACTCCGTCAATCACCGAGCCTCCATCAACCAGACTTTCCAATTCCGACGCGTGGATGGCTTCGTCAGGCGGATGCTTCAACAGGTAATCAACTAACTCAACGGCGCGCTCATCAGCCACGGGATAGCTCTTGCCTTGGAAGACGAGTTCCCAGGCTTTGTAACCCTTCCTCAGCCGATAAACAGTCGGGCCTTCACGCCCAAGGCGGAACGTTACGCTTCACCTGGGTATTGAAGCATCCAAAGGGATATCCATCCGAGGATCTGGTTACTCAAGCAAGATTTGAATAAGCCTGAGCAAATCCTGGCTGTTTCGAAGTCCTATTGCCAGTTGACGCGACCGAGCCAGACTTCTACAATCCGCTTTAAGTTCGGTGAAGAGCCTTGAGCCAGGCCAAGATTCGGATTTGCTGCATTGGCAGCAATACGATGCTTGTTGGCTTCTCTCGAACATGACTCCCGCCTCTCCGGCACTCTGCTAGCCGGGTTAAAGTGATCTTACCATGAAAGCTATTCAGCCCCTTCTCCTCGCCCTCGCTGTGGTTATTGCAATCCCTATTCAAAACGCATGTGCAGTCACAGGCACTCAGATTTCGATTCAGGATAACGATGTCGTCCTTCGCTGGCCAAGTCAGCCTTGCCAAGTATTCATAATCGGTTATCGCCAAGCATTCGACCCAAGCACGCCCTGGACGATTCTTGAAGACGCCTACGTTGCATCAGCCGGAGAAGAAACCACTTTCGTACAGCCTGATGTAGTTGTCTTCCCTGCAGGAGCCAGTGGCGGCGGCGAAGAGAACTTGAGTGTCGAATCACAATCGGCACAAACTTATTCTTACAGTAAGCTAACTGATAAGCAGCTTGCAATTTTGCTCGCAGAACGCCAGATCCAAGCTCTGGCATCGGCTGATTACCTGACGGCCTTGCTCAAAGAAGCGGTCGCGAATTCGGAGGAAAACATTGAACGGTGGATAAAGGAGGGGCCACCCGTCACACAGGCTGGCGCAAATCCAACAGAAACGAGTGCGGCGCAGGCACCGTTGGGTAGCATGGGATTTTATTTTGTAGCAGAATACACAGCGGATGCTGATGGAGATGGACTTCGAAACAGCGTCGAGGTTGCGGTGGGTCTCAACCTGCTGCTTGCCGATTCTGACGGAGATTCAATTCTGGATGGTGATGAAGATTTGGATGAAGATGGGGTGAGCAACTTCGAGGAAGTGCTGAGTGGAACTCTATTGACCGAGCCTGATGGTGAGTATCCTCCTCCACTTCTTCCCTTTGGGACTGTCTACTTTATCGAGGAGGAATTCACGTTGACTTGTGAACCCTCCGGAGGCGGAGCTGCAGTCAGTCAAGACATGCTATTCCTAGATGCTTCCCCCGACATGGCTCACGGCATAACCGCTATTGAAACTTCTCCTGGTGTGCTTAATGTGAAGCTGCACTCTATTTACATTGGCCCAGAGTTTGGGGCCTTTGCACTAGAGAATTTCGATCCGCCGCAGAATCCATTCCCAAGGCCATCAGAAGAACAATTAGCCCTTTTAAAGCAAGCTAACGGGGAAACTGATATTGGGTCGGGGCGGATCGGGAACATAAGCCAGGAGATTTACGATCAACTTGATGAGAACACGTTGGATTGGGCTGGGTGGAGCGCGGAATATGGACTTCGAAGAACCGAGCGACTAGTTCAAGAAATTGAATCAGGTCAACGGCAAGCTAACGCAGCCTTTCGGAGGTCATTGCGTGCAAATTTGGTTACTCAAGCTAAGCGCCTAACGGCAGCTACATCATCACTGGCTAGGCGGTTTGGTCGAGCGGTTGGCCGGTACCTCCCGGCAATCGGTGGGATTATGATTCTATCTTCCGCCTCCGCGATAGCACAAGACTGGCAAATGGCGTTTGAAGATTATGCCTCAGATATTCGCAATGGATTTGATACGACCGGAAGTGCGGCCATCATCGCTGCCCTAAGCAACGACCTCGCACCAGGATCGCAAAACTTTGTGCTCAACGCCTTGTTGAGGTGAGCTCGGCTTATTTCATTATTTTCCGATGCAGAGAGTATGCACATGTTGGGCGCTTGCTGATTCCTAATGGAAAGGAAGTGCCCTCCGCCTTTCACTATGAAGGGCGGAAATACTCACGAAGCCCAATGGAACTGTCGACCGGAGACCACTTTCTCAATGCGCGACGAGAGTTGGTTGGATTCTCATTTCTGCTGGCTGGTGACACTGAGGTCGGTCAGGGGCGACTCGTCAAGGAGTGCTCAAATGTTGAGGTTGAGTCCGGCAGTTGGCTAAAAATCATTCTCACTGATGATCGATCATACAATAATGATTGCTGCCAGCTCATCTTTCCCATCGCTTATTCCGATGACCAGTCGGACCATATTCTTCTCGTTGATGAATGCCCGGGATGCTGGAATGCGCTTGGTTTTCGGCTGACGAGTGATTCCCTTCCGGAAACGGTTTCCTAGAATCGAGTCTTCGGTCACTTTTCCATAGCTTCTCCCGTCGCCCGTAAATGCCCCGAAATCACTGCGGCCGCGTCAATCATCAGTTCGCAATCCAAGTAATGGTTGTCCCGCCGCTTCTGGACCCAGAGCACTTTGATTCGGCCACGTGAGTCTTCGCGCTCCTCCCGCACTTCGGCGGTCATCTGCTCGACGTAGTCCCTGCCGGCATTCTTCGGGATGCTCCACTGGCCCACCACGCCATGCGTGAACAAGGCCAGGTGATCCTTCAGGCTGGGGTTTGACCATTGGAATAGGGGCAGATGACGGCGTGCCTTCGAACGTCGCGCCCCAAGTGTGGGGTCCACAAGCACACGACGCCACACGCGGCGGACTGTTTTCTTGGTGCGCGGGTCCTGGCTCAGGAACCACTCGGCATCGTCGCCCTTCATCGCCTTCCACCCTGTTGCCAGACAGAACCGATATACCTCCGACGCCTTGAAGCCCGTGTCGATCATCGCGTTGATGACCGGCACATTCAGTTGCCGGCGGACTTCCTCTAGCTCGGAGGTGGTGTTGCAGCGACCGTAACCGATCAGGCGGCTGGCCCCACCAGCGCCAAACGCCCGCGCTACCCAGAAGTAATGCTCGCCTCCACGCGCTTGGCGGTCGGATGCCAGGAATCGCGCCTTTTCGAGCGGCCACGGATCACCGAAATCATAGTCCTCCTTGCGCTGCTGAATGTAGTCATCGCCGGTGATGAGCCAACGGTCGAGGTCCCACGGTTCACCCAGCGTTTCCGTGACGAAGGTGAACATTGGTTCGATGTCCCCCTCGATGCGCATCGCGTCCACGGCGGCGAGGAACTCCTCGACGATGGAACGCCACTCGATCCAGTGAGGAAGAAGAGCGTTCCAGGTATAGCTGACCTTGGATCGCGGCGCGTTGGTATTCTGGGACTCGAACTGTCCGTGATTCTCAATCCAACGACGGTCAATCGGCGTGTCCTTGATTCGATGCCCGCACCCTACGCACTCGAAGCGGATGGTGTCCGCCAACGCATCGAACCGCCATTTACCTTCGGGCTTGGTGGT
>Ga0302046_10001434_pt1 | contig 22411 bp, 20 predicted proteins | sample RVTome_11_FD_200261 | JGI IMG/M metagenome (GOLD analysis project Ga0302046, IMG submission 200261) | Soil microbial communities from uranium-contaminated site in the Upper Colorado River Basin, Wyoming, United States - RVT147D111 (version 2) ...
CGGTGCTGTCCGCCGATATGGACAACACCGACAAGATCGACGAGTTGATCCATGAATGCCGGGAGCTTGGAATCGCGGTTCTGCCGCCGGCCATCAACCGTTGCAACTACGCTTTCGTCCCCAGCGAAGGGACGTCCATCGGGTACGGACTGGGTGCCATCAAGGGCGTCGGCCAAAATGCCATCGACATCATTACCGCGGAACGCGATTCGAGGGGCCCGTTCAGCAACCTGGCGGACTTCTGCAACCGTATCGACCTGCGGCGGCTCAACCGGCGGACCATCGAAGTCCTGATCCGCTGCGGGGCGATGGACGAACTCGACCGGGACGGAAACCGGGCCCGGCTCGTGGCACAGCTTTCCGCCGCCGTGCAGGCCGCGGAACAGGCGCAACGCGACCGGGAAACCGGCCAGTCGGATTTGTTCGGCTCACCGGCGGAGGTGGCCATCGACCCGTCCAGCAGCGACGCCGAAGCCAGCGTACCGCCTTGGACGCCCCTGCAGTGCCTGCGGGCCGAACGCGAAACCCTGGGCCTTTATCTCACGGGCCACCCGGTAAAACTGCAAGCCCGGGATCTCGCTTCCTTCACCACCGGCTCGATTGACCGCATCCCCAAGCTGATGGCCGCCGAGTCGGGAGCCAACGGGCGGCGGCAACGCGGTATGCACATGGTGCTGGCCGGGATGGTGCAAGCCGTCAGGCGCCGAAACAACGGCGGCGGCTTTGTTTTGATCGAAGACGGTACGGGGAGGCTCGAGGTGTCACTGTTCGACGATGCCTGGACGCTTTATTCCGACTTGCTCTCGAAAGACGAGATCATCGTGGTCGAGGGCGAAGTCAGCCACGACGATTTCTCTGGCGGCTTTCGCATGAAGGCGCCTAAAGTGATGAAGCTCTCAGAGGCCAAGGACCGCTTCGCCACCGGCGTTGCCATTGCCCTGCGCGGCCCCGATTCCGGGCTGGTCGACGTGCTGGTCTCGACCTTCGCGCCCTACCGCGGCGGCCCCCACCGGGTGTTCGTCGACTACAGCAACGGCCGCGCCCGCGCCCAGTTCGAGCTGGGCGAAGAGTACCGGCTCAAGGCCTGCGACGAACTGGTCGCCGCCCTCAACCAGCTCGAACAGGTACAGGGCGCAAGACTGCTCTACTAAAGCAAAGGCTAACTTTTGGCGATGGCGCTCTGGTAGCGCTGGTGAAGGATCTTGACCCGCCGCACGTATTCCCGGGTTTCCTCGTAGGGCGGAACCCCGCCATGCTTTTTGACCGCACCGCTGCCCGCGTTGTAGGCGGCGGCAGCGAGAGAAATGTTACCGCCAAACTCCCTGAGCAGGGTCGACAGGTGGCGGACGCCACCGGCGATGTTGTGCGCCGGATCGAAGGGGTTGCTCACATTCAAAATCGCCTGGGTTGCGGGCATTAGCTGCATGAGCCCCTGCGCACCCTTGGGCGACACCGCATCGGGGTGATAGGCCGATTCGGCGTGGATGATGGCGCGGATCAGCGATTCGTCGACGGCGTTGTAGACCGCGGCCGAACGGATCTGGGAGGCGAAGGCCTCGGTGTTCAATGGAACCTTTTCCCACGGAATTTTCCGGCAGCTCGCGTCCGAGGCGTAGCACGGAAACTTCATGGTGATGTAATCGAAGTCCTTGGGCGGCTCAATGTTGGTGTAATTGAGCACGCCGTTCTCGTCGTAGAACTTGTAGACCTCTCCCTCAGCGAGGGCCGGAAGCGCCAGCGCGGCCACCATCGCCAACATCCCTGTCCTGATACCTCGCCTGGGCGCCTTGCCAGGTGCGTTCCTTTGCATGTCCACACTCCCCTGTTGACTCGATGCCGGGCCCATTTCCCCAAGTCCCTTAGACACGATTCTAAACCAAATCAAGTATTTGTTTAAACTACCGCGAATAAAGGGGCAGGATCGCTCACACCGAGCAGTGCGCACCCTGGTTTTTCTCCAGGTAGCGCTGGTGGTATTCCTCGGCACGCCAGAATTCGGTGGCGGGGGCGACCTCGGTGACGATGGGCTCGCGCCAGCGACCCGAGTGGCCGAGCTCGTCGATCTTCTTACGCGCGGCGCGCTGTTGCGCATCATCATGGTGGAAGACGACCGATCGGTACTGGGTGCCGCGGTCGGGGCCCTGGCGATTCAGCGTGGTGGGGTTATGCAAGTCGAAAAACGCGTCGAGCAAACCCTCGTAGCTGATCATATCGGGATCGTATTCGAGCTGGACCGCTTCTGCATGCCCGGTCGTCCCCGTGCACACCTCCTCGTAGCTCGGGTTCGAGGTCGTCCCGCCCATGTAGCCGACCGCAGCGTCGAGCACGCCGTCGAGTTCACGAAAACGGGCTTCCACGCCCCAGAAGCAGCCGGCCGCAAAGCTGGCGGTTTGCTTGTCTGTCATTGAATTATCTCCGTCTTTTGACTAGGTGTCTCGGGCCTCAGCCTGACCACGCCTTCCTGGGCGGTGCTGGCCACCAGCCTGCCCGCGGAGTCGAAAATCAAACCGCGGGCGAGGCCCCTGCCCCCGCTGGTGATCGGGCTGTCGCAATCGTACAGCAGCCATTCGTCGACCCGCACGTCGTGATGAAACCACATGGCGTGGTCGAGGCTCGCCACCATCAGACGCTCATTGAACCAGGAAATTCCGTGCGGAAGCATGGCCGTTCCGAACAGGTGAAAATCCGAGACGTAGGCCAGCAGCGCGCGATGGATTTGCTGGTCATCGCCGGGGCTGCCGACCAGGCGAAACCAGAGCCTGCGATAGGGCTTCGAGGGGCCCGAGAGATTCATCGGGTCGCCGTCCACCGTGCGGAATTCAAACGGGCCGAAACGGTCGCACCAGCGGCGCAGCATGTCGGGGGCGATCTGCAGTTTTTCCGCGGCGACTTCCGGGTCCGAATCGAGGTCTTCCGGGGGCGGCACGTCGGGCATCTCGAACTGGTGCTCCAACCCCTGCTCCTCGACTTGGAAGGAAGCCGCGAGGTTGAAAATGGGCCGGCCGTGCTGGATGGCGAGCACACGCCGCGAGCTGAAGCTACGGCCGTCCCGGTTGTGCTCCACGTTGTATACGATAGGCGCGTCGGGGTTGCCGGGCAGCAGAAAATAGGCATGCAAGGAGTGGACGAGCCTGTTTTCGACGGTGCGGCTGGCGGCCAGTACGGCCTGTGCGAGCACCTGGCCGCCGAACACCCGCGGCGTGCCAATGTCGCGGCTCGCACCACGGAACAGGTTGGCTTCCAATTGCTCCAGCCGGATGAGCCGCAAGAGCTCGGATAATGCACTTCGATCTTGGTCGTTCAATGGCTCGCCGGATCGTTGTGGGCAGGGTGTACCATGTTGGCATGTCGTCGACCATCGGCCAAGCCCTCGCGCCCCAGGCCGACGTCGTCGCCCTCGCCGAATCGCAGTTGTGCGACAGACTCGACTGGTCCGAGGCGCAACGCAAAGGGGCCGCGACAACCGCGGGCGCGTTGATCCGTGACCTCCCGAACCGCTCGTTTGGTGTCGTCGGCCTGGCCGGCGCGCCGGGCAGCGGTAAATCCGCACTCGCCGGTCTGGTATGCGGCGTCGTGAAGCAGCTGGGCAAGCATGCGCTCGTGCTTTCCCTCGATAATTACTACCTCGACCGCCAGCAACGACTCGAACTGGCGCGCAGGCATCCCCTGCTCGCGCAACGCGGCGTGCCCGGCACCCACGACTGGGCGAGGCTGATCGGCGATCTCGATCGTATACGCGAGGGCCGCATCGCAGACCTTCGCCTGCCACGCTTCGACAAGTCACGCGACGATCGCTGCGAGGAAGGCCCAATTGGTCGCCTCGAGGCCCGCCCGCAGTTGGTGATCCTCGAGGGTTGGCTGATCGGCGCGCCGCCGCAGGACCCTTCTGCGCTGCTCGGCCCGGTCAACCAGATGGAAGCCGAGCGCGACCCCGACGGACGCTGGCGCGGCCTCGTCAACGATGAGCTCGCACGTTACCACCGGGATCTGGCCCATCGACTCCATCGCCGCTGGTTTCTGGCCGTACCCGATTGGGAGTCGGTGCTGGCCTGGCGCTGGCAGCAGGAAACGGAAGCGGCCGAGGCCGAGCGCCACCTGGAGAGCTTTGACGCGGTAGCGAGGTTTCTCGACCAGTTCCAGCGCATCGCGTTGCACATGCAGGCCACCTGCGGTGAATGGGCGAATAGGGTCGTACGCCTTGACGATCGCCACGTGATGCACGTCGACTGAACCGTGGAATTCCTATGGCACGACTACGAAACCTACGGCACCCATCCGGCGCTGGATCGTCCCTGCCAGTTTGCTGCGCAACGCACCGATGCCAATCTCGAGCCGGTGGGCGACGCGGTGGTGATGTACTGTGCACCCGCGGACGATGTGCTGCCGCACCCAATGGCCTGCCTGGTCACCGGCATCACGCCCCAGTTGGCGCGTCGTCAGGGGCGCATCGAAGCGGATTTCGCCCGGCAGATTCATACACTCATGACGCGGCCCAACACCTGTTCGGCCGGTTACAACAGCCTGCGCTTCGATGACGAGGTGACCCGCAACCTGTTTTACCGCAATTTGCTCGACCCGTATGAACGGGAATGGAAGGACGGCAATTCGCGGTGGGATCTGATCGACCTTGCCCGCATGTGTTACGCGCTGCGGCCCGAGGGCGTCGAGTGGCCCATGGTGGAAAACGGCGTGGAAAACGGCGTGGAAAATGGCGTGGGGGTCGACGAAGCGATGGGCGCCTCGCGCGGCGCCGGCCTTCGCCCCAGCTTCCGGCTGCAGGACCTGTCGCGGGCGAATCACATCGTTCACGCCGAAGCCCACGACGCCCTGTCCGACGTTCGCGCCACCATCGCGCTCGCCCGGCTGATCCGCGCGGCACAGCCACGGCTGTTCGAATGGGCGCTCAGCATGCGCGACAAGCAGCAGGCAAAGAAGCTGCTGGATCCCGATAAGGCGGAGCCCGTGGTCCACACCTCGGGCCGCATCCCGTCCGCACGCGGCTGTACGACCCTCGTCATGCCGCTGCTCAGCCACCCGACCCACGACAAGGCGGTGATCGTTTTCGACCTCATGGGCGAAGCCGAAGCGCTCTTCGAAGGCGGTGCGGAGACTATTCGCGACCGGGTGTTCACCCCCGCCAGGGACCTGCCCGATGGCGTCAGCCGGCTGCCGCTCAAGAAGGTCAAGTGGAATGCGGTGCCGATGGTGGCGCCGGCGAGCGTTCTGGCCGGAGTCGACCTGGTGCGGATCGGCCTCGACCTGGCGCGCTGCGAAGCGAACGCCGAGCTCATTGGCCGCCACATCCATACCGTGCGCCGGAACGTACAGGAGGCGTTTCATGCCGAGTTCGAGGTCGCTGACACCGACCCGGAGCTTGCGATTTACAACGGCGGTTTTTTTAGCGACTCCGACCGGGTGCTGATGTCCGCGGTCCACCGTTGCACGCCGGCCGAGCTTGCCGAGAGAGGCTGGTCGTTTCGCGATTCCCGCCTGCCCTTGATGTTGCTGAGATTTCGCGCCCGCAACTGGCCAGAAACATTGTCGCCGGCAGAATGGGATGCCTGGCGGCAAGACCGAAAACGCCGCTTGACCCAGCCGCCAGGTGGTACTTTTTTTGGAATCAAAGCGTTCAGGGTGGAACTGGCCGAGGCGCGCGCAAAAAGTCGCGGCCAGAGCGAATTTTTGCGTATTCTCGACGCCCTGGAAGCCTGGGTCGAGAGCTTGGGGCTAGATGTCTAAATCAACAACTTATAGCACTTTATTCGATTCAGTCTCAGGTGATTATGCACAAGTGCCTGATTGTTTTTATGACAGGCGTATTTCACGTTTGAAGCCGTGAATTCGCCGGTGGCAAAGCCATAACTATCTGAAAATCAAACTAATTATCGATCTGATCAAATTTTGATCAATCTGGAGCGGGTCTTGTCACCTCTTTGAAGCGGGCAATTTTCTCACAGGGTTATCCACAACGCGTGTGGATAACCCAGCCTGCACCCGTTCATGCCACGTTGAGGGCCAGTTGGGGGCTGGCGGCTTGTTCGATCTGACGGGCCCCGGCTGAGGGCCTGGCGGACCGGCGCAGCCCTCGCCGCGCGCCCGGCGAGACAAACTCTACGTAACTGCCGTCTGAAAACTGCATCATCCAGATTTCGCAGGGTTGACGGACTTTGTCGGTTTCACCTGAGCCACTGTCGCCGGGTACGGCAATGACCCCCGAGATGGTCTTACCGATCAGGTCCCGATTTACGTTCAACATGTTGCCTCCTTTCGGCTTCGAAGCGATTTGTTGGCTGCAGTTGAACACAGACATTTCTCAAAAGTTGAGAAGTAAGCGCCGAGGGAATTTCCGACAGGAAGTTCAGCCAATTCCCATCGCCTGATTGGATCAGCAGGCAGTACGCTGGTCTCGATCCCGCGGGGGATGCAAACGGAGCGGTTAACTGCTGCTCCGCCATTCAAACGATGATTAACACGAGGTAACGCAATGATGAGATGGTTCCTGAGCTGCACGCTCGCCCTTCTGCTGGCGCTCCCATTGGCGGCGGCCGAACAGGTCAATATCAATACGGCTTCGGCCGAGGAAATCGCCGCGACGCTCAACGGGGTCGGGCTGAGCAAGGCTGAAAAAATCGTCGAGTACCGCGAGCAAAATGGCCCGTTCGCGCACATCGACGAACTGGTCAATGTCAAGGGCATTGGCCTTCGCACCGTCGACAAGAACCGCGACGCCATCCTCCTCCAGGAAGACGCCCAAGCGGCCGAATGACAACGGGGGCGGCCGGTCCGGATTAAAGGTTGCGACCCCGCAGCCTCCGGCCGGCTGCACCCCTGCTAATTCGAGAGCCGCTGGCGGGAAGAGAAGGCCATGGCAAGGGTTGACTGGTCGATGAACTCGAGCTCGCCGCCCAGGGGCACGCCATGGGCAATCCGGCTGACTTCAACCGAATGTTCTGCCGCGACTTCCTGGAGATAGTAGGCAGTCGCCTCGCCCTCTACCGTCGGGTTCGTCGCAATGATGAGCTCGCTCACTTCGCCGCTCTTGAGCCGCGTTTTCAGCTCATCGAGCCCAAGTTCGGACGGACCGATGCCATCGATAGGCGACAAGCGGCCCAGCAGCACAAAGTACTGGCCTCTGAAACCGGTGGCCCGTTCGATGGCGATGACGTCACTGGGGGACTCGACTACACACAGCAGGTGCCGATCCCGACTCGGGCTCTTGCAGATATTGCAACGGCTGCCCTCCGTGAGGTTCCGGCAGCGCTCGCAGTGTCCAATCTGATCGCAGGCCTTATGGAGAGTCGTAGCCAGGTGCCGCGCGCCGTCCCGGTTTCGTTCTAGGACATGGAATGCCATGCGTTGTGCCGATTTGGGACCGACACCCGGCAGGCATCTGAGCGCTTCGATAAGCTGGTCGAGCAACGGCTCCTGGCTCAAGGGGTACCTTCAGATCGGAAGCTTGAATCCCGGCGGCAGGGAAAGGCCGGCGGTGAGGTCGCTCATCTTCTGCTGGTTGGCCTCGGCGACACGGTTGACGGCGTCATTGAACGCAGCCGTCAGAATGTCTTCGAGCATTTCGCGGTCATCCATCAGGCTGGGGTCTATCTGGATGCGCTTGACGGCATGACGCCCATCCATGGCCACTTTGGCGAGACCACCGCCAGCTTCGCCGGTCACTTCCAGCCGCTCCATCTCTTCCCTGGCCCTTTCCATTTCCTGCTGCATTTTTTGAGCCTGTTGCATCAGGCCTGCAATGTTGCCTTTCATCGCTAATCCGCTCCTGAAAGCCCAACAGGCTGAAAATTACTGAATGGCTTGTATTGAGTCTTCGACAATGGATGCGCCGAGCTTGTCTTTCAATGCCCGGACGGTGGGATCCTCGATGATGGCGCGCTCGGCGTCGCTCTGCTTGCGCTGCCGGCCCTGCTCGCTGATACCAGCGGCAGTGAGCAGATCGGGATCGGAGCTATCGCTCAAAGAGACCTGCACCGGCTGGCCCAATTGCTCACTGATGGCTCGTCCCAGCCGATTCACGCATTGCTCGGACCCCAAATGGCGCAGTGCGGGCGAAATCACGAAAGACCACTTGCCACCCTCGGCCGAGCGCAGGTGCACGTTGCGCGCCAACTCACGCACCTGCCCAGAGATGGGCAGCTTGCCAAGCAACGAAACCCATGTCTTGTCCTGGTCGGCCTTGCCGCCCTGATCCGTCGCCTCGGCGCGCCGGATCAGCTCCTGCCCAGGGGGCGATTCGGCAGGCGCCGGGGCGGCCGCAGCTTTGGGAGTCTTCCTCGGCGGCTGTCCTGATTCAGCGCCCGCCGACTTCTCACGATTGCTTTGGTCTCCGGGCGGCGAGCCCGCTGCTCTCATGGGCTCGAAAGCCAGCATTCTCAGCAGCGTCATCTCCAGCCCGGTCCTCGGATCCGGAGCCAGTCCCAGGTCGCCTGCACCCATGATGGCGATCTGGTAGAACAGCTGCGCCGACTCCTGCGAAAGCTTTTCGGCCAGGCTCTGGATTGAAGACCAGTCCGTACGGTCACGATCGCGGTATTCGGGCACGCAATGCAAAACGCAGATCCGGTGCAGCACCTCGGCAAGGTCCATGAGAACCGCCCCCGCGTCACAGGCCTGGCCGTGAATGTTCTCCACGATGTCCAGCACGCCGTTCGCGTCACTCTCGGCGAGCGCCTCCACCAGGGCCGCGACGTGCCGATGTTCGACCAGGCCCAGCATGCTTTCGACTTCGTCCCTCTGAAGCTTGCCGCCGCAGTAGGCGGTCGCCTGGTCGAGCAGGCTGAGCCCGTCGCGCATGCTCCCGTCCGCGGCCCGCGAGATGCGCTCGAGTGCACCATCCTCGGCATCGATGCCCTCGGCCTCGCAGATGGCGCTCAGGGCCGACTGGATCTGTTCCGGCGCCAGGCGCCGCAGGTTGAACCTCAGGCAACGCGACAGGATTGTGACCGGAATTTTTTCCGGATCGGTGGTCGCAAACACGAACTTCACGTGCGGCGGCGGCTCTTCCAGGGTCTTGAGCAGGGCGTTGAAGCTGCTCCCGCTCAGCATGTGCACTTCGTCGATGATGTAGACCTTGTAACGCCCACGAGTCGGCGTGTACTGGACTGACTCCAGGAGCTCACGCATGTCGTCGACTCCCGTGCGCGACGCCGCGTCGATCTCAATCATGTCGACGAACCTGCCTTCGTCGATGTCAGCGCAGGACGCACATTCACCGCACGGCGTCGAAGTCACGCCCGTCTCGCAGTTCAGGCACTTGGCCAGGATTCGCGCAATGGTCGTCTTGCCGATGCCGCGGGTGCCAGTAAACAGGAAGGCATGGTGGAGACGATCCTGATCCAGCCCGTTGATAAGGGCTCGGGAAACATGCTCCTGACCGATGAGTTGCTTGAACGATCTCGGCCGCCACTTACGGGCGAGTACCTGGTATGTCATGGTGCAGCGGGCCGGGGGAAACGCGCGCGGAAATTCATGGTGCAACTATATCAAAAGGCGGCCTAGCGGGAGGCAACCCCTGCCCGCCACACCCCGGCGCCCGATTGCGCTGCTTCCGCTGCTCCCTTCCGGGCCTGACGGGGTTCACAACGTATCGTCGCGGGGGGACCAACAGGGGCTGCCATTGATACCAGTTTTGATACTTATATGAGGGACGGGTTGTCGAAGATCGCGTTGCGTGTCGCTATACACGCTGACTCAACCAACGTTCTTGCGGAACGTTGCCAAAACTGGCGGAGAGGGAGGGATTCGAACCCTCGATGGGCATTTTGTACCCATACTCCCTTAGCAGGGGAGCGCCTTCAGCCACTCGGCCACCTCTCCGTAGTTTTCGATTCGTATTGTATCGCGCAGAACTTAGCGAATCACCCGCGCATGACGAAACTCGCGCGAGACTACGAGTGCAACTCTGAATTGCAATCAGAAACTATTGAAGGATGACGGGCGGTCTAGAGTCCGCCGCTGGCCGTCCTGGTGCCGTCGGCACGCTCCTTCAGTATTCGCTGGTAGATTTCTTCTCTGTGCACCTGGATCTCCGGCGGAGCCTCGATCCCGATACGAATCTGATTACCTTTTACGCCCAATACCGTAACAGTGACGTTATCACCGATGACAAGTTTCTCCCCAATTCTTCTTGTCAAAATGAGCATTCTAACCTTCCTTTGGTTTCGGACAGCTCAGTGTCCGTGGTCTTCTTGTCGTCAGACTAGTCCGAAAACCGCTGCGAGACGTAAAATTGATTATATTACACTTTTGGCTAAAAATTGCCTTAAAAGTTTTAATTCCTCGGGAATTTCAAAGATTTTCACCCACCCAATCTCTTACCGATAACAACGCCTCAGCCAGGTTCTCGGGCTGAGACCCACCCGCTTGCGCAAAATCAGGCCGCCCGCCCCCTCGGCCACCCACCTGGCCGGCCACGAAATTGACCAGATCACCCGCCTTGATATCGCCCGTAAGGTCGTCGCTGACCCCCGCCGCCAGACGCACTTTGCCGTCGTGGACGCTGCCGATGACCACCACCGCGGAACCGAGCTTATCCTTCAGGCGGTCGACCGCCTCGCGCATCGACTTGGCTTCGACGCCGTCGAGCTGAGCGGCGAGCACCTTGGCCCGGCCGACAGACACCGCCTGTTCGGCAAGTTCGTCGCCGCTGCTGCTCGCCAGGCGGGCGTTGGCCCGCTCGAGCTCCTTTTCCAGAGACTTGGCGCGATCCATCAGCTGCATCACCCGTTTCTCGACGTCTCTGGGCGATACGTGAAAAAGGCGCGCAAGCTGGCGCAAATGGCCGTCCAGCTCTTGAATTTGTTGCACCGCCGCTTCGCCGGCAACGGCAACGATGCGGCGGATGCCGGAGGCAATCGATGATTCCTCGATAATCTTGAACTGGCCGATATCACCGACCCGGGCAACGTGCGTGCCGCCGCAGAGTTCGATCGAAAAATCACCGAACCTCAGTACCCTGACGCGCTCGCCGTATTTCTCGCCGAAAATCGCCGCGGCCCCGGTCTTGATCGCATCGTCGAAGTCCATGACCTTGATGTCCGCGTCGGGATTGGACCGAATCTCGGCGTTGACCCGCCGTTCGATCTCGACCAGCTCTTCATCCGTCACCGCCCGGGGGTGGGTGAAGTCGAATCGCAGGTGATCGGGTGCGACCAGCGAACCCCTCTGCTCCACGTGCTCGCCCAGAATCTTCTTGAGCGCGGCATGCAAGAGGTGCGTAGCCGAATGGTGCAGTACGACGGCCTGCCTGCGCGCTCCATCCACCCTCGCCTCGACTGCTTCGCCCACTTCAAGGCGCCCACTCTGCAATTTCCCCAGGTGCCCATGGAAGGCCCCACCCACTTTGATCGTATCCTCGACGGCGAACAGGCCCGAAGCGCCCTGGAGCAGGCCCGTATCGCCCACTTGGCCACCTGATTCGGCGTAGAAAGGCGTGCGGTCCAGGATCACAAGGGCTTCGTCACCCTCGTCCAAGGCGTCCACCGACTGACCGGAAACCACAATGGCCAGCACTTCGGTGTCGGGGTTGGTCAGCGTCTCGTAGCCCAGGAACTGCGTGTCCGGCAATTTGGCGACAAGGTCGGCGCTCACTTGCGTTCGGGCACCAAACTGGCCGCCCGCCCTGCCCCGCTCCTGCTGTCGCGCCATGGCCTCATCGAAGCCTTGCGTGTCGACGTCGAATCCGTGTTCGCGGGCCACGTCCTGGGTGAGGTCGAGCGGAAAGCCGTAGGTGTCGTAGAGCAGGAAGGCGGTATCGCCGTCAATCTCCCGGCTGCCGGCCTCCCTGGCCTTGTCGATGACGTCCGAGAGTATTCCCATACCGGTGTCCAGCGTCTTGGCAAAACGACTTTCCTCCTCCTCGAGCGTCGAGATGATGTACTCCTGCTTTTTCTGCAGCTCTGGGTAGGCGTCGCCCATGAGCTGTGCGAGGCGCGCCACCAGGCGATAAAAAAACGGTTGGCTTTGTCCGAGGTTGAAACCGTGTCGAATGCCGCGGCGAATGATCCGCCGCAGCACGTAACCGCGCCCGTCGCGGGATGGCACCACACCGTCGGCAATCAGGAAGGCGCAGGCGCGGATGTGATCGGCGATCACCTTGAGGGAGGCGTCTTCGCGGTCCTCGGTGGCGGTGGCGTCCGCTGCAGCCTCGATCAGGTCGCGGAAGAGGTCGATGTCGTAGTTGCTGTGAACCCCCTGCAATACAGCCGCCATCCGTTCCAGCCCCATGCCGGTATCGACGCAAGGCTTCGGCAAAGGCGTCATGGTCCCGTCGGCCGAGCGGTCGAACTGCATGAACACCAGGTTCCAGATCTCGACAAAGCGGTCGCCGTCTTGGTCCTGCGAGCCGGGCGGCCCGCCCGGAACGTCGGAGCCGTGGTCGTAGAAAATTTCGCTGCAGGGCCCGCAGGGGCCGGTATCTCCCATGGCCCAGAAGTTGTCGCTGTCGTAAGCCTTGCCGCCCGGCTTGTCGCCGATCCGGACAATCCGCTCCTCGGCAATGCCGATCACCCTGGCCCAGACTTCCCAGGCCTCGTCGTCGTCATGGTAGACGGTGGCCCAAAGCCGCTCGGGCTCGAGCTTCCAGACCTCCGTCAAAAGCTCCCAGGCGTATTCGATGGCTTCCCGCTTGAAATAGTCCCCGAAGCTGAAATTGCCGAGCATCTCGAAAAACGTGTGATGGCGGGCGGTATAACCGACCTGGTCCAAGTCGTTGTGCTTGCCGCCTGCCCGTACGCAGCGTTGCGAAGTCACCGCACGGCGATAGGACCGCTTTTCCGAGCCGAGGAACACGTCCTTGAACTGGACCATACCGGAATTGGTGAACAACAGCGTCTGATCGTCGGCTGGCACGAGCGGGCTCGATGGCACGACTTCGTGCTCCTTGGATGCGAAGAAATCAAGAAATCCCTGCCTGATCTCAGACGTCGTTTTCATGTTCGATTCAATTGGGCTCGGTGCAAAGGGCCTGCGATGGAAGAATAAGTGGTGGCGATTGCGCGCTTCTAAACCCCTTCCGGCTCGGTGTCACGACCACTCAGGGCGTCCATCGCCTGGTCATGCGTGAAACCGCGATTCACCAGTCGACGATAATACTTGGCCCGGCTGTCGTAATCGGAGGCATCCACGCGCTGGCGTGCCAGCCACTCCGAGGCGAGATCCGTCCAGGAGCGTCCGACTTCCTGCAGGGCCGCGTCTATGTCCGCCTCTGCGACCGACCGACCCGATAGCTCCGCGCGGATCTTACGGGGGCCCTGGAACCGCGCTGTGCGGGAACGCGTGAAGGCCGCTGCAAAGCGGCGGTCGGACAGCAGCCCCTCATCGAGCAGCTGGTCGATCGCGGCGTCGATCTCGTCCGCTCCCGGCCACTTGGTCTCCAGCTTGCGCCTGAGTTCCCCCACCGAGTATTCGCGGCGCGCCAGCAGCCGGCCGGCATGTTTCATGATTTCGCTCATGCTTGCGAGCGGCAGCCCTGCATCATGCAAACCGCTCGACCGTCACGCGGCCGGGCAGCGCGCAGTCAATCCTCGACAGACGCTTCTTTGGCTTCCTTGGCTTCCTTGGCTTCCTTGACGGAAGACTCTTTTGCCGGGGCGGGCTTGCTGTTGGTCTTGGGCGGCATCAGGGCCTCGCGGATCTTCTTGCCAATGGCATCGGCGATTTCCCGGTTTTCCTTGAGGAAATCGCGCACGTTTTCCTTGCCCTGGCCAATGCGCTCACCTTCATAGCTGTACCACGCGCCAGACTTGTCGACCACGTTATACTTGACGCCGAGTTCAATCAGCTCACCTTCGCGCGACACGCCCTCGCCGTAGAGAATTTCGAACTCGGCCTGCTTGAACGGTGGCGCGAGCTTGTTCTTCACCACTTTGACGCGGGTCTGGTTGCCGATCACCTCGTCACCCTTCTTGAGCGCGCCGATGCGGCGGATGTCGAGCCGCACCGATGAGTAAAACTTGAGGGCGTTGCCGCCCGTGGTGGTTTCGGGGCTGCCGAACATCACGCCGATCTTCATGCGGATCTGGTTGATGAAGACCACCATGCAGCGCGAGCGGTTGATGTTGCCGGTGAGCTTGCGCAGCGCCTGCGACATCAGGCGGGCATGGAGGCCGACGTGGGAATCACCCATGTCGCCCTCGATCTCGGCCTTGGGCGTCAGCGCGGCGACGGAATCGATCACGACGATGTCCACGGCCCCCGAGCGGACCAGCATGTCGGTGATCTCGAGCGCCTGTTCACCGGTATCGGGCTGCGAGACCAGCAGATCCTCCACGTTGACGCCCAGCTTTTCGGCGTATCCCGGGTCCAGGGCGTGTTCGGCGTCGACGAACGCCGCCGTACCGCCGGCCTTCTGGACTTCGGCGACGGCGTGCAGAGTCAGGGTGGTCTTGCCGCTGGATTCAGGGCCGTAGACCTCGATGACGCGCCCTCGTGGCAAGCCTCCGATGCCCAGTGCCGCATCCAGCGTCAGCGATCCGGACGATACCACCTGGACATCGTGGCTGGCGGTGCCATCGCCCATGCGCATGATGGCGCCTTTGCCGAACTGGCGCTCGATTTGCGTCAGGGCTGCCGCCAGCGCCTGCTTTCTGTTTTCGTCCACTTGATTCCTCTCCTTATAGAATTCGTTTTTAAGTTCTGATCCGCCGGATTTTTGCATTATGACATAGCCCCCGGCGGGGGTTCATGGCCGCGGCGCGCGCCGCGGCAAGTCGAGCGGATTTCCGACAAAAGGCCGGGCAAAACAGCTTGGGTCAGGCCGCTGATGCGGCCGGCCAGCGTCCCCGGCACCGGTATTCCAGCCCCGCTCCATGCTGTATCGATTCCATCAACTGGAAGCCTCGGAGAGGCCATTCGACCGGTTCGAAGCGGATTCTCCCAGGTCGCTTTCTCAAATCGCGATAAAGGGTCACGTGCATCCGCCATGGCCTTTCATCGAAGGCGACGCCGATATCGGCCACGGCGGTGCTCAGGCTCGACTGAAACGCCTCCAGCTCGACCGGAACGTGGCTCGGCCCCAGCCAGGCCACACCCGCGCGTGGAAAGTGACCGAGGCGATCCAGCAGGAGCCGACAGGTCGGGAATTCGAGCAAGGAGGCAATTTTCTGCAGCCGCTGCAAGGTCGCCGCCGACTGGTTGCCCATGAACAGCAACGTCGCGTGCAAGCGCTCGGGCGGCACGGGCCTTCCCGCGTCGGCGCGCATTCGCCGCTGGATCAAAGACAGGGTCTTGAGGGTATGGCGGTCGGGCTGCAGCGCGAAGAACAGCCGGTGATCGGCGCTCCCGCCCGTCACCTCATGCCCGCTCGATGCGGCTCAGCAGGCCTTGCAGCGCGTGAAGCACCGACTTTCGCCGCACCGCGTCCCGATCGCCTTCGAAGTACTGTTGTTGACATTCGATTTCGCGATCCGCAATCGACCAGCCGAACCACACCAAGCCGACCGGTTTTTCCTCGCTGGCGCCATCCGGCCCGGCAATGCCCGTCACGGAAAGACTCACTTTGACCGGCGCACGTTGGCGCGCGCCGAGCGCCATCTGCTCGGCGACCGCCCGGCTCACCGCGCCGTCCGAGGCCAGCGCAGCCCGATCTACGCCGAGCATCTCCATCTTGGCCTCGTTGCTGTAGGTCACGAAACCGCGCTCGAACCACGCGGAACTGCCGGCCAGATCGGTACAGCACTTGGCGATCCAACCGCCCGTGCACGACTCCGCCGTCGCCATCTTCCAGCCCCTGTCCACCAGCGTTTCCGCCAGCCTCGAGAGTAATTCAGAGGCCTCCGCTTCGAACATCGCAGCTTCTTCCAATGCGCCTTTCCGTCACCTTCATGCGGCCACAAGGTTACGCTACACTTCAGGCGATGTCTTCGTCATCCCCCGCCAAACAATCCCAGCACACTCCATTGATGCAGCAATACCTCGGAATCAAGGCCGAGTATCCCGAAACGTTGCTGCTGTTTCGCATGGGGGACTTCTACGAGCTGTTCTACGACGACGCCAAACGGGCGGCCGCCCTGCTCGACATCACACTCACCAAGCGCGGCGAATCCGCCGGCGCGCCCATACCGATGGCAGGTGTGCCCTACCACGCGGTAGACAATTATCTTGCACGGCTGGTCCGCAAGGGTGAGTCGGCGGCGATCTGTGAGCAGATCGGGGATCCATCGGAGAGCAAGGGGCTGGTTGAGCGCAAGGTCGTGCGGGTCGTCACGCCGGGGACTCTCACCGAGGAAAGCCTTCTCGATGCCGGCCGAGAAAGCCTGCTGGCGGCGCTCGCCGAACACGATGGCGTGACGGCCATTGCCTGGCTGGACCTCTCCTCCGGACTCTTTCGGGTGCGTGAAGTCACCATGCTGCAGGCCCTGGAAACGCAGCTCGAGCGGCTCAAACCCGCCGAGTTGCTGATCGAGGACGGGCGCGCGGCGCCAGCCGGCGTCGACGGGGCGGTGCGGAGCCGGCCGCCCTGGGTATTCGACGTCGATCGCTGCCGTCGCCTCTTATGCGAGCAATTCGCCACCTCGAGCCTCGACGGCTTTGGCATCGAAAGCCGGCCCGCCGCGACCATCGCCGCAGGCGCATTGCTGGACTACGTCCTGGAGACCCAGAAGGCCACCGTGCCGCATCTGCGCCGGCTGTCACTTGAACTCGACGAGGCCTTTCTGGGCCTCGATGCGGTGAGCCGCCGCAACCTCGAACTCGAGACCACGCGCAGCGGTGACCGCCAGGCCACCCTGGTCGGAATCATGGACCGCTCCAGGACCGCCATGGGGCGGCGTCGCCTCCGCCGCTGGATCACCAACCCCATCCGCCACCGCGAGATTCTCGCCGCGCGGCACCGCGCCATCGACACTCTGATCTCGCAACAGCTCTGGAAGCCCCTTAGGGAACTGCTCTCCGGCATTGCCGACATCGAGCGCATCGCCTCGAGGATCGCCATCGCCACCGCCAGGCCGCGCGACCTCACGGGCCTGCGTCAGGCCCTGGAGCGCGCCCCGAAAATCCACGATTGCCTGCGCGATGCGGGCAACGATATCGAAGCGGGACTCCTGGGAGTGCTGGGCGAGGCGCCGGACACCGGTGCGTTGCTGGAATTGCTGGAAAAGGCCATCGTCGACGAGCCGCCGGCGCTGCTGCGCGACGGCGGCGTGATCGCGCAAGGCTTCGACGAGCAGCTCGACCAATTGCGCAACCTGTCCGACCATGCCAACGAGTTCCTGGTCGAGTACGAGGCGGAGCAGCAGCGCGAAACCGGCATCGCGAATCTCAAGGTAGGCTACAACCGCGTCCACGGCTACTACATCGAGGTCGGCCACGCCAACCAGGACAAGGTGCCGGCGCACTACACGCGCCGCCAGACCCTCAAGGCCGCCGAGCGCTACATCACCGAAGAGCTCAAAGCCTTCGAGGTCGAGGTGCTGACCAGCAAGGAGCGCGCCCTGGGGCTGGAGAAGCGGCTTTACTCAGAGGTCCTGGAACGCCTGCAGCAAGGCCTCGTTCAACTCCAGGATACCGCCGATTGCCTGGCCCGCCTGGACGTGCTGACCACCTTCGCCGAGCGCGCGCTGGCGCTCGACCTCGCCCGGCCGGAGTTGCGATCGGAGAGCGGCATTGAAATCCGCGGCGGTCGGCACCTGGTGGTGGAACAGAACCAGGACCAACCCTTCACGCCAAACGATGCCCAGCTCAACGACGACACCCGCATGCTGATCATCACCGGGCCCAACATGGGCGGGAAGTCGACCTACATGCGGCAGGTGGCGCTGATCGTCATCCTTGCCCATGCCGGCAGCTGGGTGCCCGCCGCCGCAGCCACCATCGGGCCCATCGATCGCATTTTCACCCGCATCGGCGCGGGCGACGACCTCGCCCGTGGGCGCTCGACCTTCATGGTGGAAATGTCTGAAACGGCAAACATCCTGAACAATGCGACCGCCGAAAGCCTGGTCCTGATGGACGAGATCGGCCGCGGTACCAGCACCTACGACGGCCTGTGCCTTGCCTGGGCCTGCGCCTCGTACCTGGCCCGCAAGGTCGGCGCCTTCACGCTGTTCGCCACGCATTATTTTGAAATGACGCGGCTGGCCGAGCTCGAGGAAAAGGTTCGAAACGTTCATCTGCAGGCGGTGGAGCACAAGGACCGCATCGTGTTTCTGCACACCGTCGAGGACGGCCCCGCCAGCCAGAGTTACGGCCTGCAGGTCGCGGCACTGGCCGGTATCCCGGGCAGCGTGCTCGCCGAAGCGCGCCGACGGCTGGACCGGCTCGAGCGCGCGCAGCGCAGCGAAACGCCGCAGATGAGCCTGTTCGACGGTGGGTCGACCAAGTCGGCGCCGAGCCGGGCGGGCAAGAAAAGGGACCCGCTGCGCGACAAGCTCGAAAGCCTGAATCCGAACGAATTTACGCCCCGCCAGGCGCTCGACCTGCTTTACGAACTGGTGGAATCAGCGAAGGAGGATTGACTAGAAGCCATCTCAAAAACCCTCGTATGCCCCGTTATCGGCCAGTTGGTTCGAGTGCAAGACGGCGCGCGGGTCACAGTAGCAGGGACTACGGGGCCCGCGCGCCAACACCGCAATCGGGCCAACTGGCCATAACCCTTTGGGCTGACAATGATTTTCCGCCCGGGCGGCACCATCGCTCCTTGAAGTACAGTAAAGTACTCCTGCGTCTCGCTGGCACCACCGGATCGAAAAATCATTGCCAGCGGTGCGCACGAGGGTTTTTGAGATGGCTTCTAATCCTTCTTGCGGGTGAAGCGGACTATTCGCTGCCGCTGACGTTTATCCGGCCTTCGCGGGCGCTCGGCCCGCGCCTCGCGCTCGAGCCGCCGCTGCTGCGCCGCTTCTTCACGGCGCCTGAGGCTCTCAGGGTCTTCTTCATACTTTTGTTGCGCCAGCGGTGCCGAGACGCGGTGATCGCCGAGATCCAGCACCCTCACCACGACCTCCTCCTCGCCGCGCGTGATCGAAAGCACGTCGTCGACGATCAGCTGCCGGCTCGGCTTGACGCGGCGACCACCGAGACGCACTTTGCCACCCTGAATGGCTTCGCGGGCCTGGCCGCGGGTCTTGAAAAACCGCGCCGCCCACAGCCACTTGTCGATGCGAACGCCGTCCGACACGCGATCGCTCAATGCCCGGCCGGCTCTCCGTCGGGCTCGCCGCCGGCCGGTGCACCAAACAGCAGAGCATTGACCCGCCGTACAAAACCGGCCGGATCATCGAGCTGTCCGCCCTCGGCAAGCAGCGCCTGCTCGAAGACCAGAGTGGCCAGCTCATCGCGCCGCTCCTGCGTACCCTCCTCGAAGAGCTTACGTACCAGCGGGTGATCCGGGTTCAACTCCAGATCGGGCGGATTGACGGGTACATCCTGCCCCGCCTGTTCCAGCAGCCGTTGCATGTGGAGAGCCATCTGGTTTTCGTCCAGCACGAGGCAGGCGGCGGAATCGGTGAGGCGGGTGCTGATGCGCACCTCCCCGACCCGCTCGCCCAGGGCGGTCTTGACCTGCTCGAGGCGCGCTTTCCACTCTTTACCGGGCTCGGAAGCCGCTTCCGTCCCGACCCCGGTAATGCCGGAAAGATCGATCCTGCCCTTGGCCACCGAGCGGAACGGCTTGCCCTGGTATTCGTGAAAATACCCCATCATCCACTCGTCGATGCGGTCCGACATCAGCAGCACCTCGATGCCGTGCTTGCGAAATACTTCGAGCTGAGGGCTGCCCGCGGCGGCGCGGTGGTTTTCAGCCGTGATGAAGTAGATGGCATCCTGCCCCTCGCGCATGCGCGAAATGTAGTCGGCGAGGCAGACGTTCTGTTCCCTGGATTCGTCGTCGGTGCTGGCGAAGCGCAACAGCGGAGCGATTCGCTCTCGGTTGGAGGGATCTTCGACAATGCCTTCCTTGAGGACCATGCCGAACGGCTTCCAGAACCCCTTGTATTTCTCCTCATCGCCCGCCAGGCCAGTGATCAGGTCCAGGCTGCGGCGCACGACCGCCGCGCGGATTTTACCGAGCAGTTCGCTTTCCTGAAGCACTTCGCGTGAAACATTCAGCGGCAGGTCGTCGGAATCGACCACCCCGCGGATGAAACGCAGGTAATGCGGCAGCAATTGCGGGGCCGCATCCATGATGAAAACCCGGCGGACGTAGAGCCTGAGGCCGTTGCGCTCGTCTCGCTGCAGGAGCAGATCGAAAGGCGCGCGTACGGGGACGAACAGCAGGGTCGTGTAATTCTGGCTCCCCTCCACCTGGTTGTGGGCCCACGCCAGCGGGTCCTCCATATCGTGGCCGATGTGCTTGTAGAAGGCCCGGTAAGCATCGTCCTTGATTTCGCTCTTGGGCAGGGTCCACAACGCCGAAGCCTGGTTGACGGTTTCCCACTCGCCGGCTTCCCGAGACTCGTTGTCCCGCTTAGCTTCGGCGCGCATCCTGATCGGAAAGCCGATGTGGTCGGAATACCGGCCGATCAAGGATCGCAGCGTCCAGCCGTTGAGAAACTCTTGTTCCGATTCCTTCAGCGTGAGACGCACTTCGGTCCCGCGCTGCTCGCGCTCGGCCGGCTCGATGGTGAATTCGCCGCCGCCATCGGACCGCCAGCGCACCCCCTCCCCGGCGGCCTCCCCCGCTTTGCGCGTGAGCAGCTCGACCTCGTCGGCGACGATGAACGAGGAGTAGAAGCCCACGCCGAACTGGCCGATCAGGCTGGCGTCCTTGCCTGCATCCCCGGTGAGCTGTTCGAGAAAAGCCCGTGTCCCCGAGCGGGCAATCGTGCCGATGTTCTCCAGCACCTCGTCCAAAATCATGCCGATGCCGTTGTCGCGGACGATCAACAGCCGCCGACCTGGGTCGAATTCGACCTCGATGTGCAGCTCGCCGTCCGCCTCGAGCAGCGACTCATCCTGCAGCGCCTCGAACCGCAACCGGTCACAGGCATCCGAGGCGTTGGAAATGAGCTCGCGAAGAAAAATTTCCTTGTTGGAGTAAAGGGAATGAACCATCAGGCGCAGCACCTGGCGGGTCTCGGCCTGGAAGGCGTGCGTCTGGGCCTGGACGGGTTTGGGCTTTGCCCCGGAGGACTTGGACTTGGCGCTCGACTTGCTCACGGCGTGTTCACCTCTGCCAATCAACTGTGCGCCAAAACGTATGGGTGCCCCCGAGGTATTCAAGGCCAAGGCCGGCACTGGAAGCAGTCTTGAGGCCGTTTCTAAAAAAAAGGCCCGCGTGTGCGGGCCTCTTTCAGCAGATCTCGTCGAGATCGCCTGGTTAGGGTCACTCCCCCTTGGACAGGCTGAGCTTCTCGCGGATGCGGGCGGACTTGCCTTCGCGACCACGCAGGTAATAGAGCTTGGCGCGCCGAACGTCGCCGCTGCGCTTGACCGTAATGGAGTCGATCAGCGGGCTGTAGGTCTGGAACACGCGTTCCACCCCCGTGCCATGCGAGATTTTCCGCACGGTGAAGGCCGAGTTCAGACCCCGGTTGCGCTTGGCAATGACGACGCCCTCGAAGGCCTGCAGGCGCTCGCGATTCCCTTCCTTTACCTTCACGTTGACGATCACCGTGTCGCCGGGGGCGAAATCCGGGATGTCGCGCTGCATCTGTACCTGGTTCAATTCGTCAATGATGTTCGTCATTTTCCTGGTCCTCTGAACTCAACTGCCGGCGACAGGCGTCCAGCATGGCTTTCGTTTCCTCACCGAGCTCGGCGCTGTCGAGCAGGTCTGGGCGCCGCTTCAGCGTTCGCAGCAGCGACTGCTGCCTGCGCCAGCGCTCTACCGCCTGGTGGTCGCCGGAGATCAATACCGGCGGCACCGCCAAACCTTCGTATTCCTCTGGCCGCGTGTAATGCGGAAAATCGAGCAAGCCGTTCCAGAACGAATCCTGACCGACCGATTCCGCGTTACCCAGCACGCCGGGCAACAGGCGGCAAACACTGTCGATCAGCACTGCCGCCGGCAATTCACCACCGCTGAGGACGTAGTCGCCAATCGACCACTCCTCGTCGACCTCCAGCTCGATCAGGCGTTCATCGATGCCTTCGTAGCGGCCGCACAACAATATCAGCTGCCCCCGCTGTGCGAGTTCCCTCGCGCCCGCCTGGTCGAGCCTTCGACCTTGCGGGCTCATCAGGCTGACCATAACATCGGCGCCGGCGTCGCGACGCAGCGCCTTGATGGTGCTGCGAAGCGGCTCCACCGCCATCACCATGCCGGGGCCGCCGCCATAGGGCCGGTCGTCCACGCGGCGGTAACGGTCGCGGGCGAAGTCCCTCGGGTTCCAGGCCTTGAGCCTGACACGGCGGTCTTCGATCGCGCGGCCTACCACACCCCCTTCAAGCATCCGCCTGAAGGGTTCGGGAAACAAGGTGATGACATGAATGTCCATGGCCGTTTCCCGCTGAATAATAT
>Ga0302046_10001435_pt1 | contig 22396 bp, 16 predicted proteins | sample RVTome_11_FD_200261 | JGI IMG/M metagenome (GOLD analysis project Ga0302046, IMG submission 200261) | Soil microbial communities from uranium-contaminated site in the Upper Colorado River Basin, Wyoming, United States - RVT147D111 (version 2) ...
CGACGCGGCTGAGGTCATCGCGGCGGAACCGCTCGACGATCTCGTCGACGAGTTCGTAGCAGAGAACGATGGCGGCGCTCTGGGCGTTTGCGCGATAGAAGGCGGTCGGTCGGCCGCATTCGTCGGCAATGAGTGCGACGGGCCGCGTCCAGCGCACGCTCTCGTTCATCATGGCGGCAATGCCATCGAGCATGCGGTTGGCGCTGAGCCATGCGGCGGCAGGCTGGAACCGCTCGGATCCCTTTTCGGGCGGCATGACGGCGGCCGTGATGCCGGTGGAGCGTAGCGGCGATTGTGCGCTGCCGTGGGCGGCGCACGCGAGCAGCGCGACCAGTGCTCCGAGCGCCGGAGCGAAGCGACGAACGGCCTGCATGGGATATCCTTCCACTACGGACTACGGCTGCGGGGAGCCTGCTTTCTGAGTATCGGCGGAGGGCCGGCGCACCTTAGCGATCAGGGCCTCGAATGCGGTGGCATCCGAGGGCCGCTGCACCCCGCATGGCCGCGTTGCGCTTCCTCGAACAGCGGTGCTGTCCTTCGTCGTCGCGCCTTGTCCTGCGGGCGCAGCGGCCTTCCCGGTGCGCACCGTATGAGTGACCAGGACCACTTCTGGAGTGGCCTGACGCCCGGGCCGGCCCCGGCGTGGCCATTCGTGCACCGGCGTCCGGCCGCCTTTGCCGCAGTCAGTCGTTGCGGATCATGGAGAGGTGCGGGTGGCTTCCCAGCGTGAGGCGGAGGGTTCTGCCCGCGGCCAGTGGCACGGCAGGGATGCTGTGGCGGACCTCGCTGATCCGGGTCTGACCCATCAGCTCGACCTGATCCATGCTGCCCAGATACGACGCGGGTATGACGAGCGTGCGGGTGCTCAGGCCTTCGACAATGCCGACGCGGATGGGCGTGCCGCTGCGCACTACGTAGACGGCCATGGCCTCCCAGTTATGATTGTCGACGACCACACGGATCTGTTGGTCGATCGGTGCGCTGAATGGATCGTGGGCGGTACGCTGTGCCGTGCAGGCTGCGAACACCACTGTCAGCACGGTGGTCAGGAGCAGGCAACGGGACGTCGCGCGGAAGTTCATCGTGCACCTCCGTGGTGCGTGCGGGGAAGTTGTCGTGGAGCGGAGGAAGGGCGGGCTGTACACGTTCGATCGTGCAACTCACCTGCGTTGTGTCGACCTCCTGCATGTCGAGCGCGCGGCGGGCGGTCCCCGGAGCCTGAATTGCGGCGCTCGATGAAGGATGCGGCGAAGTGGAACGGATGCGGTCAGTCGATGCTGCGGACGACGCGCACGACGGGTTACGCCTCGCGCGTTGTCGCCCATGCGACCGGCGTTTGCATTCATCACGGTCACCGGGGCGCCCGGTTCGGTCCCTTCGATTTGCGCCGTGGACGATCGCCGCGCGCCGACCCGTCGGGCGGACCGCGGCGCCGCTGCCCGACGCATTGTCGAGACCCGCTGGGTCTGGACATTGACGTGGACGGGATGGTGCCCGGAATGTTGCCTGCGCGGGTTGGCATCGAGCGCAGCGGCGTCCGCGGAGCCGCGTGGGTCAGCTTCCCGACCCGGCGCCGCGAGGCGGCCGGGAACGATCGGGGCGCGACCGGAATTGTGTGGAAGTCGTAACCGGCGTAGCGGATCGGAAGGCGAGTGTGGAGCAGAACGGGACAGCAGCGATTGTCGGCATGTTCGGCGTCATCGGCTCGGTCATTGTCGTGACCGCGCTGCTGTCCGGACTCCTGGAGAAGAGTCGGCTGCCGCAGATCCTCGTGTTTCTGGCCATGGGCGTGCTGCTCGGGCCGCTGGGTCTCGGCGTGGTGGATCTGAGTCTGACGTCCGCGACGGTCCAGATCATCGCGACGCTCGGCCTCGTGCTCGTGCTGTTCACCGATGCGGTCAGCGTGCGGCTGCCCGAGCTGAAGCGGCAGGCCAGGCTGGCGGCCATCATTCTCGGTCCGGGCACGCTCCTCACGGCCGTCGTCAACACGGCTGCTGCGTACTGGCTGCTCGACATCGGCCTGGCCGGCAGTGCAATCCTGGGCGCTGCACTCGCGTCGACCGATCCCGTCCTGCTGCGCGGCCTGCTGCGCAATCCCGGGACGCCACAGGCGGCGCGCAACGCACTCCGTATCGAGAGCGGCATGAACGACGCCGTGCTGGTGCCCGTCGTACTGATCGCGATGGCGACGGTCGGCGCCGGGGCCGCAGGCGGCGCGACGTGGGCGGAGACCGCCGTTCGGGTGTTCCTGCTGGGTGCGGGCGCCGGTGTCGCCGTCGGCTTCGTGGCGGTGGGTGCGCTCGATTTCGTGCGCAAGCGCGTGGGCATACGGCGCGACTACGAGTCGCTCTATGCGCTCGGTGTCGCGCTTGCCGGATTCGCCATTGCGGAGGCGTTCCACGGCAGCGGATTCATTGCCGCGTTCGCTGCCGGCATCACCGTCGCGGCACTGGACGTCGAGCTGTGCGACTGCTTCTACGACTACGGCGAAGCCACCGCGGAGATGGCACTCATCTTCACGTTCGTCGCGCTCGGCAGCTCCGCCATCTGGAGCGGGCTGGAGGTCGCGAACGGGCCAACCCTGCTGTTCGCACTGGTCGCGCTGTTCTCGCGCGGACTCATTCTGATTCCCACCCTCGCCTGGACCAGCCTGGACCGGCGCAGTCGGCTCTTCACCATCTGGTTCGGGCCGCGCGGGCTCAGCTCGCTGTTGCTCGTGCTGCTGCCCGTGTTCGCCGGCATGCCCGGCAGCGAGCGGCTGTTCGCCATTACCGCACTCGTCGTGCTGCTCTCCATCGTCGTGCATGGCGGCTCGCAGATGCTGCTGCGACCTCGCCGTGTCGCTGCTGCCGGACCCGCCGAGCCGGGCGCCATCACCGACATCACGGGCGCACCCGTCACAGGTCCGGCCGTCACCGAAGACGCTGCGTTCGAGACCACGACTGACGCAACGATCGTTGCCACGACATCGTCGCCACCCGAATCGCACACGCTGGAATCGCGAACGTCGCTTCCTGAAGCCGCACCGGTGCCGGGCGACGCCGAGCGCATCACAATGGAAGAAATGGATGAGCTGGTGCGGCGCGGCGAGCGCGTCGTATTACTCGATGTCCGTACCGACACCGCGTACGAGTCCGAGTCGATGCGTGCTGCTCGCGCCATCCGTGCGAGCCCCGATGACGCCGTGCGCGTCGTGCGCGTGCTCGGCCTGCCACCCGACACCTGGCTCGCCAGCTACTGTGCCTGAAGCCACGAAGCGACGAGCGTCCGTGTGACGCGCGAGCTGATCAAGGCCGGCTATCCCCGGGCCAGGGCGTTGCGGGGTGGATGGCAGGCGTGGCTCGATGCGGGGCGGCCGGTCGAGCGGAGAACGGATTGAACTGCGTTGCCGGTGCTGGTTTCTGGTGCTGGGCCCGCGCACATCGTGTGGTTCGCGACAAGTGTCGGCTGAGACCCGCGTCTGTTCGTGGACGCAGCGCGGAAACGGAGGCGACGGTTCGGTCGGTTCCAATCGGCGTGGTTCGTGTACACGTGCGCGTGATCCACGGAGTCGCGTCGCAGTCGTAGCCATGGCACGATCCGTTCGCGCTGCATTCAGCGGACAGCTCTCCCGCCCCGCCGGTTGTTCCAGCCCAGGCAACCAGCCCCGGCCACGTCGTCCAATCCGTTCCCCGCAAGGCCTTCACCCGACATTTTCCCGATCCCCACGTTCTCCCCAGCCCCGGCCCCGGCCACGCCGTTCAATCCGTTTCCCGTACACGAAACGCAGTTGATCCGATCTACCCATCCCGCCATATTCCCCGCCCCGCTGCAAACACGGTAACGTGGAGCATGACAATGAACCGGTTTCTCACCCGCAGCATCGTGGCGCTCGTGGTCACGGCCGGCATGAGTGCGCCGGCGTCAGGCCAGACGGGCGGCCTGGCTCCGGATCCGCGGATCGTGGCGCTGCTGGAATCGGTCTCGGCCGAGCGGCTGAAGGCGACGATCGAGAAGCTGGCGAGCTTCCGAACGCGCCACACGATGTCGTCGGCGACGCATCCGACGATGGGCATCGGTGCGGCGCGACAGTGGATCCACGACGAAATGCGCAGCTCCAGTCCGCGGCTGCAGGTCAGCTTCGACCGCTACGTGATGCCGGCGCGCGGTCGCATCACGCGCGAGACCGAGCTGGTCAACGTGATGGCCGTGCTGCCGGGTCGCAGCACGCGGCGGGTGTATGTCAGCGGCCATTATGACACGGTGGTGCTGAACCCGCCGCCGGCAGACTCGGCTGCTGCGCGCACCAATGACAACTACGCACCCGGCGCCAACGATGATGGCAGCGGTACCGCGTTGACGATCGAGTTGGCGCGTGTGTTCGGGCAGAGCGGGCTCGAGTTCGATGCGACCCTGGTGTTCATTGCGCTGGCGGGCGAGGAGATGGGGCTGGTCGGTGCGGCGGCGCACGCACAGAAGGCGAGGGCCGACAGTGTGCGCATTGATGCGGTGTTCAACAACGACATCACGGGCAACAGCGCGGGCGGCAACGGCGTCGTCGACGGCTTCACCGTTCGTGTCTTCTCCGAAGGCCCGGAAGATTCGCCATCTCGCCATATCGCACGCTTCATCCGGCGACAGGCTGCCGTGTACGTGCCGGGTCACGTGGTACGGCTGATTGCGCGGGAGGACCGGTTCGGCAGGGGCGGCGATCACACGGCCTTCAATCAGAACGGCTACGCCGGTGTCCGTATCTCGGAGTCGAAGGAGAACTTCGAGCGGCAACACACGATTCTCGACACACCGGATGGTGTGGACGAACGCTACCTCGCGCAGAACGCGCGCGTGAACGCTGCGGGCGTCGCAACGATTGCCCTGGCACCGCCGGCGCCGGTCGTGAGTGCGGGTCGCGGCGTGATGGTGGACCGCCCGCGCGGTACCTACGATGCCCGCCTGCGCTGGCAGCCAGCACCCGGCGCTGCCGGCTACCGCGTGTTCTGGCGCGAGACCTGGGGGCCCGACTGGCAGCACGAAGTGTGGGTCGGCAACGTCAATGAATTCGTGCTGCCCGGTGTGTCGATCGACGACTACACGTTCGGTGTCGCGGCCGTCGGACCGGGCGGCCACGAGAGTCTGGTGTCGCCGTACGTGCGCGCACCGCGCGGCAGCACGCAGGTCAATCCGGTCGGCCGCCAGCCATGAGTGCGCCGAGCGAGATCCAGCCGTGGTTCGAACGCAAGTTCAGCTTCACGTTCCCGGAATTCGTGCACCCGGAGCTTCGTGCGCGACTGCACGGCACGCCGGCGCGACTCGAGGACGCGACGCGCGGACTGGCTCACGCGATGCTCACTGCGAAGCCGGAGGGAACGTGGTCGATCCAGGAGAATGCCGGACACATGCTGGATCTCGAGGCGCTGTGGGATGGCAGGCTGGATGATTTCCTGACGGGCGCAACGCGGCTGCGTGCAGCCGACCTCACGAATCGCGCGACCTACGACGCCGACCACAACGTGAAACCGCTGCAAGCCATCCTCGCGGCGTTCCGGCGCACGCGTCACGCGTTCGTCGAGCGGCTGGATGGGCTCGCGTCGTTCGAACGGAGCTCACAGCATCCGCGACTCGAGCAGCCCATGCGGCTGGTGGACCACATCTACTTCATTGCGGAGCATGACGACCATCACCTGGCGCGCATCCGTGAGCTGCGTCGTGTGCTGGGCTGAATCGCGCATCAGTGACTGCCGGTTTCCGCGCTCCTGCCGGGCAGCTCACGCAGGGCCCGCGGTGCGAATGCGCCGCGCGTCCGTACATCGACCGTGAGCGCCTGCAGCAGACTCTCGAGACCCGCCAGACCCTGCCGCATGCCCCAGCGATAGATCCAGCGGTAACCGCCGATCACGAGACCGCCCGCCGCGACACCGGTGACGAGCGCAGTCGCCCCGACCACGGCGGATGCCAACAAGCCGCTGGCGCCGATCAGATTGATGAGTCCGGGCGCAACGGCTGCACCGGCCGCGGCGCCGCCGCCGCCGCCGGCTGTCGTGAAGCCGGTGCCGAGTACGAGGTTGAGGCCGAGCCGGCCGAGCGGCGCGCGCAGCGTGACCTCACAGGCGTCGTCGCGATCCGGAACGGGTCGCAACGTGGCGAGGATGCGTTTGACATCACTCAGCTCGAGTTGCCACTCGAACGTCGTCTTCGCTGCGGCAATGTCGGATTCGAAGACGAGAACGCCGTCGCTGAACAGGTTTTCGCCCAGTGTGTCACGCAGGGCCAGACCGAACGGCGGATTCGGAAAGATCCGCTGCATGGCTTCCAGCACGGCGCGTGGCGACTCGGCAATCACACGGGATGCCTCGATGACGCGCGGCGGCCGTGCGAGGAAGCGGGCGGCAGCGCGCGAGACCCAGGACGCGGGCGCCAGCTGCAGTGCGACTTCACCTTCGACTTCGGTGAGCGCGGCCTGCACGAACTCCGCGCCGATACCCGCTTCGACGGCTGCCGACTCCACGTCGTCGAGCGAGAGCTCATCGTGCGCAAGTGGCTCGTCGCCGGCAGGCAATGCGTCACGTCGACGCTGCTCGGCGCGTTCAGCGGCTGCTGCCTGCAGCTCGGCAGCACGTCGCCAGATACGCTGGGCCTGCTGATCGTTGAACCGTCGCTCGGACATCGCGAATCGCTCGGGCAGCGGATGACGGCGGCGTGGCACCGACCGTCAAGATCATGGGAGCGGCACGGGCGCACAAGCCGAGGCCACGGCCCGGCGCCCGCGAGTCCGTCGACACTCGCCTGCGTACGTCGCGTCGTCGGCGAGCATTCGGCGCTGCCCGAGCCAGCCGGCCACAGGTGACGGTCGGCATGACCCGCTTCGAGATGTGGCTGGCGTTCGGTGTCGTCGTCGCAGCCGTCCTCGTGCTCGACCTCGCCATCTTCAACCGGCGCGCGCGGGAGAGTTCGTTGCGCGAGGCCATTGCATGGACCTCCGTCTGCGTCTCCGTGTCCGTCGCCCTCGGCATTTGCGTCTGGTACTGGCTGGGCGAGCGCGCCGGCATGGAATTCTTCGCCGCCTACCTCGTCGAAGAGACGCTGTCCGTCGACAATCTCTTCGTCTTCGTGCTCATCTTCTCGGCCTTCAACGTGCCGCGGCAGCACCAGCACCGCGTCCTGTTCTGGGGTGTCATCGGTGCGCTGGCCATGCGCGGCGCCCTCATCGGTGCCGGTGTCTACCTCATCGAGACGCTGCACTGGATCATCTACGTGTTCGGCGCGTTCCTCGTGATCGCCGGCCTGCGCCTGCTCAAATCGAGCGAGGCGCCGGTGCTCGAGCTGGACCAGCATCCGGCACTCCGCGTCGTGCGCCGATTTCTGCCCGTCGCCCATGGCGACCACGGCGCATCGTTCGTCGTGCGCAGGCGCGCGGCCGACGGATCGATGAAGTGGGCCGTCACACCTCTCTTCATTGTGCTGGTGATGGTGGAGACGACGGATCTGATGTTCGCGCTCGACTCGATTCCCGCCGCGTTCGGCGTGACACGCGACCCGTTCATCGTGTACAGCTCGAACGTGTGCGCGGTTCTGGGCCTGCGCGCGCTCTACTTCGTGCTGGCGCACGCAGTCGCGGGGCTGCACTATCTGCGGCCCGGACTCGCTGCGATCCTGTCGTTCGTGGGCGCCAGGATGCTGCTGAGCGAAGTGATCGCGATCCCGATCGGTCTTTCGCTCGGCGTCATCGGCGCTATCCTCGCGCTTGCGGTGCTGGCGTCCGTGGCGGGCCGTCTGCGCGGCCGCCGGGCAGGTGCCGGGCGAGGCCCTTGACGACTGCTCCCGGGCTGCTCCGTGCAGCGGCCGCCCTGTGCATGTGGGGTGGCAGCGCGACACCGCCGGCTGCAGGCGATGTCGCACTGTCCACATTCACGGTGTCTGACCGATGACACGCGCACCGGCGGGACAGAAGTCGCCCACCTGATTCAGCCAGTACTCGAGATCCGCTTCGACCGCGGCCGGCGTACCGCCGCACAGACCGATGCTGACATCCGCAACGTGCACGGTGGCCGGATCGAGATGCCAGCTCCATGGTGCATTGAAGCCGCCGTCGCCGGCACGCAGCGGGCCGGCGACAATACCAGCCTCGGCCTCACGCCGCCGTTCCTCGAAGTCTGCGATGGAAGCGGGGTCGGTGACGCGGACGCGGAACTGTTGGCCACCGACGTCGATCACGAAAACCGGCTCGGTCACCGGCGCCGACGTGGTGTCGGCACAGACGGCGACCAGCAATGCGAGTGAAAGGAAGAGGAGGCGCGCGGATCGTGCGAAGCGCCAGTCTCTCGCCATCATGCTTTCCTCCTTCGGAATGGTTGCAACATCGCTGATGTGTGCGGGCGCGCCGCCGGCCCAACCGTCTGCGGCGTGGCCGCGCGTCCCGTGCACGAACGGAAGATGAACGGGGCCGCAGCACTCCGGCACGGGACGGTGTGGGTGCGCGCGCCCGGAAGCTGGACGGGTGGCGCGGCCCGACCCGGGAGAGGGTGCGGCCCTGACGACCGACAGGTCCGCGGCGGCGCAACGGGGCCTTGACGACGATGGTGCCGACGGAAAACAATCCATTCCACATGCCATCGGAATCGCAGGACACGCAGGTGACGGGCGCCACCGGGGCCGATCGTGCCGACGAGGTCGCGCGGCTGGTGCGCAGCCAGGCGACGCTGCTCGCGTTCATCGAATCGATCAGTGCCGAGCTCGAGCTGCGACCCCTGCTGACCCGCATCCTGCGCTACGCCTGCGAGCTGATCGGTGCGGACCACGGCACGATCGGGCTCGTCGACACGGCCCGCAACGTGGTGCGCACCGAAGCCATCTACAACATGCCCGACGATGAGCTGGGCGCCGAGATGGCGCCCGGTGTCGGCATTGCCGGACAGGTGCTGGTCACCGGTGCACCGATCGTGCTCAACCGCTACGGTGATGTCTCACAGCCATCGCGCTTCGATTCGCTGGACAACCCGGTGATCGGCATGCCCATCGCGTGGCACGGCTGCATGATCGGGTTCTTCGGCATCGGCTCGCATGCCCACGTCGCGGCACGCGAGGGCCGCGAGCCACCGCACTTCACGACGCGCGATCTCGACCGCCTCGCCGTCTTCGCCAGACACGCGGCCATCGCCATCGAGAACGCACACCGCTATCAGTGGGAGCAGCAGCGCACGGAACGGCTCGGCCTGATTGCCCGCATAGGCCAGATCATCACGGCCAATCTGAGTCTGCCGGACCTGCTGCAGCGCGCCGTCGACGCGATCCATGAGCTGCTCGGGTATCCCAATGTGGCAATTGCCCTGCTCGATCCCGCCGATCCCGCTGTGCTCGTGCTCAACACCGTGGGCGGCTCGTACAAGCAGATCCTCGAGGGCGAGTACCGCATTCCCGTGAGCGAGGGGCTGATGGGTGCGGCCGTGCGCTCGCGCCAGGTCGTGCTGGTGAACGACGTCGATGCGGATCCCCGCCACATGCCCACACCCGGCGCGGTCGGCATCACGGCCGAGCTGGTCGTGCCGATACGACTCGGTGATCGCGTGCTGGGTGTCCTCAACGTCGAGAGTGGACAGGCGTTCGATGACGAGGACGCGGCCAGTCTCGGCATTGTCGCCGATCAGCTCGCCGTCGCCATCGAGAACTCGCGACTCTACGAACGCGGCCAGTACCTTGCAGCATTCGAGGAACGGCAGCGGCTGGCACGCGATCTGCACGACTCCGTGACCCAGCACATTTTCGGCATGAATCTGATTGCGCAATCGCTCGGGCCCGCTGCCCGCCGCGATCCCGCAGAGGCCGAGCGGCGCATCACGCGGCTGCTCGAGCTGTCCGGCATGGCGCTGTCCGAGATGCGCGCGCTCCTCACCGAGATGCGGCCCGACGCGGCCGGTGATGAGGACCTCGCGCTCACCGGTATTGCGCTCGTCCGGCGGAGCGGTCTGGTCGAGGCGTTGCGCGCCCATGTGGCCGGCTTCACCGATGGTGAGCCGGGGGTCGAGCTGGACGCTCGCACCTACCGTCGCCAGGCGCCCGATGTCGAGGAAGCGCTGTTCCGCATTGCGCAGGAAGCGCTGGCCAACGTCGTCAAGCACGCGAAAGCGGCGCGTGTGATCATCCGGTTGTCCGCCGATGAAGCGGGCGCCCGGCTGTATGTGCGTGATGACGGCGTGGGTTTTCGCCCGCGCGATCACGACGGCGAGCGTGCGCCCGTCAGGACTGCGAGTGGAGGCCTCGGGCTGTCCAGCATGCGTGAGCGCGCCCAGGCGCTCGGCGGCAGTCTCGAGGTGCGCAGTGCGCCTCGCCGCGGCACGGTCGTCGAGGCTCGCATCCCCCGTCGCAACGAAGGAGCCGTATGAGTCCACCCGTCCGTGTGCTGATTGCGGATGACCACGCCGTGGTGCGCGAAGGTCTCAACCTGTTCCTGTCCGAAGAGGCGACCGCGGTCGAGGTGGTCGGTGAGGCGGCCGACGGTTCGGAGGCCGTCGCCATGGCCGAACGGCTGCGTCCCGACGTCATCCTGATGGACGTGAAGATGCCACGCATGGACGGTATCGAGGCGCTGCGTCGCATCCGCGAGGCCGGCCTGCCCAGTCGCGTGCTCATGCTGACCACGTTCGCCGAAGAAGCGCACGTGAAGCAGGCGATCCAGGCGGGCGCGATCGGCTACCTCATGAAGGACGTTCTCAAACCCGAACTGCTCTCCGCGATTCGCGCTGCGGCTGAAGGCAGGCCGACACTGCACCCGGAAGCGCAGTCTCGCCTCATCACGCATCTCACCACACCGCCGGAGGCGTCGCCGCTCGACCTCCTGACCGATCGCGAGCGCGACGTGCTGCGGCTGATCGCGGCGGGCAGGAGCAACAAGGCGATTGCGTCCGCGCTGTTCCTGAGCGTGGGCACGGTCAAGGGCTACGTGAGCGCGATCCTCGCCAAGCTCGGCGTGTCGGATCGCACACAGGCTGCACTGCTCGCGGTCCGCCACGGTGTCGGACAGGATTGAACGCATGGCTGCGTGCGGGCAGCACGGCGCTCCATGCCGTCCGCCGTCCGCACGGTGAGGGCTGCCGCACGCGGCTGAACCCGACTTTCGTCAGGGCTGCCACCTGTCCGGAGACAGGGCCGGGTTCCTAGCAGCCAACGGTCACGCACCGACCCTCCGCCCGATACCGCAACATGATTGAGTTCTGCCATCTTCGATACTGGCGCCACGCCAGCGCCGGACCGTGAAGGAGCGGTGCGGGCGACGAGGCCTCGATGGAGATGGTGAAGTCATGCGTACAGGATTCAGCGAGGAATACGACACGGATGTGCCGATCGTGCAGGCCGCGCTCGGCGTCGTCAGCATGCCGCCGCTGGTCGCGGCGGTCAGCAATGCGGGCGGCATGGGCACGCTGGGCGCCGTGGGCGCGCCACTCATGTCAGCCGTGGAGCTTCGTGCCCTGATCGCCGCGACCCGCTCGCTCACGCGGCGGCCGTTCGGCGTCAACTTCATCACGCCACTGGTCAACGAGGAACACGTCGCGACATGCATCACCGAACGGGTTCCTGTCGTGAGTTTCCATCTGGGAGATCCACCGGAATCGTACATCGAGAGGTTGCGTGAAGCGGGCGTCCGCGTGTGGATGCAGGTCGGGTCGGTCACGGCGGCGCGCGCCGCCGTGCGCGCCGGTGTCGATGCGGTGATTGCGCAGGGCAGTGAAGCGGGTGGCAGCAACCGCAGTACTGCGGGCGTGATGACGCTGGTGCCCGGTGTCGTGGATGCGATCGCGCCCGTGCCCGTGATCGCGGGCGGCGGTATCGCGGATGGCCGGGGCCTGGTCGCCGCACTCGCGCTCGGTGCCGACGCCGTGTGGGTCGGAACGCGCTTCGTCGCCAGCCGCGAAGCCAATGCCCGCACCGACTACAAGCGACGAATCGTCGCCGCCCAGGATGGCGACACCGTCATGACATCGATCTTCCACGGCGTGGAGCGCCTGCGCCGGCCCGTACGCGCGCTCTGCAACCGGGTCGTGCGCGCATGGATGGGGCGCGAGCCGGAGCCACAGACAGCCGCGCGGGCTCGCCAGATCGGTCGCACCGAGCTGGGCGGCCGCATTGTTCCGCTGCACGAGTTCTCGACGCTGCTGCCCACGCCCGAAACGACCGGCGATCTCGAAGAGATGTGCCTGCTCGCCGGTGAGAGCGCTGCGCTCGTGCACGACATTCTTCCCGCGGCCGGGATCGTGCGCTCGATGATGCGCGAGGCGAGGGAGGTCGTGCTCGAACGGTTCGGCGTGCCACTACCCGCTCTGCTCGATGCGGATGGCTCGGCCGGCCGCGTCGACGGCGCCGGCCTGCTCGGTCTGGTTTCCGCTGCCGGATTCCGCGCCGCGGATCAGCATGGCCGGCATGGCCGAGGACTCTGACGTCGCGGCAGCTCTCGGCGGTTGCGGCTTGTCCGCCGGGTTTCTGTGCAGCACGGTTGACGGCACCGCATTCGCGCCCCACACTGCGCCACGCATCCGATCCTCACTGACGGGATATCCGCATGTCCGACTGGCTGCTGGCCACGCTGGAAGAGTTCCGCCGCGCCAGGCGACTCGCCGATGGCGCGCTGGCACAGATCGATGAAGCCGGATTCTTCGGTGCACCCGATGCGGCGACCAACAGCATTGCGATCATCGTCAAGCACATGGGCGGCAACCTGCGATCACGCTGGACCGACTTTCTGACGACCGATGGCGAGAAGCCCGATCGCGACCGGGACGGCGAGTTCGAATTGACGGCTGCGGATACGCGTGCCGATCTGCTGGTCCGCTGGGAACGCGGCTGGCAGCTCGTTCTCGAAGCCATCAGCGCGCTCTCCGAGGAGGACCTGCGGCGCACCGTCACGGTGCGTGGCGAGTCGATCACCGTGCCGCACGCGATCCAGCGCCAACTCGCGCACGCGTCCTATCACAGCGGCCAGATCGCATTGCTGGCAAGGCACTACGCGGGCGATGACTGGACCGCACTCACGATTCCGAAGGGAGGATCGGCCGCGTTCAACGCGCAGGCTGGTGCGGTCCGCTAAGTGCCGCGGTGGTGGAGTCCACTGGTCGGGACGTGCACCCGTTCGAGTGACCGTCCCTGCCTGCGCACGACGTAGGATTCCATCGCGAAATACTCGGGCAGGCCGAGCCGATCCACCTCGCCTGCCGTGGCACGGTTCCGCTCCTCGACACGCTGCCAGAACTCGCGATCGTCCAGTCCCGGGAACGGCGCGCGATCCTTCTGACTCTGATGCCTGAAGATGGCGAGGATCTTGGTGCGCAGCTCGTCTTCGGAAAGTGGCACGAGTACATCGGCGTCGCCGATCGGCCATTCCTGCCATGCACCCCGGTAGTACCAGACTTCGGGTGGCTCGCCGCCATACCGTTCGAGAGCACGATCGACGGCTTCCTTGCACATGCGGTGTGTGCCGTGTGGATCGGAGAGATCGCCGGCCACGAAGATCATGGCGGGCCGCTCGCGTTCGAGCAGATCGAGTACGATGTCGACATCGGCCGGTCCGACCGGGTCCTTGCGCACTTTGCCGGTCTGGTAGAAGGGCAGATTGAGGAAGCGCGCCTGTTCGCGGCTCATGCCGAACGTCTCGATTGCCGCGACCGCCTCCGACTCGCGGATGATGCGCTTGAGCCGCTGCACGGATGCATCATCGATGTCACCAGGCCGCTTGCGCGCAAGGAACTGCTCGACGCCGTCCAGCAGCTCGCGCCACGGACCGCCGTCATCCATGGCGAAGCCACCGGCCAGCCGGCGCAGGAACTCGAGGTGACGGCGCACTTCGTGGTCGAACACCGCAATGTTGCCGGATGTCTGGTACGCGACGACAATGGTGTTTCCGTTCTGGTGCAGCTTGTTGAGCAGACCGCCCATCGAGATCACGTCATCGTCGGGGTGCGGTGAGAACACGACGATGCGACGTCCGCCGGGCAGCTTGCTGCGGCCGCGGATCTTCGAGATCAGTGCATTGAACGTTTCGCCGTTGAGCGGACCGGCGGAACCGTAACGCGCGAGCAGTGGACTCAGGTGATGCTCGCGGTAGTCGGTCGCATCCAGCTTGAGCACGGACTTGCCGGTCACCCCGCTCAGCCAGATGACGGCCTGCATCTCGAGCTGCGGCGTCCATTCGACTTCGCCCAGCACCCATGGCGTCCTGATTCGCGTCAGCTCGGCAGCAGCGGCCGCATCCAGCCAGAATCGCGTCGACGGATGCTGCTGCAGGTAGGTCGCCGCGACATCCGGACTGATGTCCCCCTCGATGGCGCGCCGCACGATGGCGACCTTGTGCTCGCCCGTCGCAATGAGCGCGATCTCCCTCGCCTCCATGATCGTCGCGACGCCCATTGTGATCGCTTCCGTCGGCACATTCTCTTCGCCGAAGAAATCGGCCGCCGCATCACGTCGCGTGATCGTGTCCAGCGCGACCCGCCGCGTGCGTGACTGGCGGCCCGAGCCCGGTTCGTTGAATCCGATGTGGCCCGTCTTGCCGATGCCCAGGATCTGGAAATCGATGCCACCCGCTTCAACAATGGTCGCCTCGAACGCGCGACAGTGCGACTCCAGCCGATCGCGCGGCAGATCACCACGTGGAATGTGCACGTTCGCCCGGTCGACGTTCACCAGACCGAAGAAGTTCTCCCACATGTACCGGTGATAGCTGTGGATGCTGTCCGGCTGCATGGGATAGTACTCATCCAGATTGAACGTCACGACGGTCGAGAAGTCGAGCCCCTCGTCGCGGTGCCTGCGGATCAGCTCACGATAGATGCCAATGGGCGTCGAGCCCGTGGCCAGGCCGAGCACGGTCCGCGCACCGGCAGCGCGGCGCGTCTGGATCAACGTGGCGATCGCGTCGGCGATCCTGCGCGCGATTTCGCCGTATTCCTCGACGATCGTGACCGGTACGCGTTCGGGTCCCATGCACTGATTGTTGCAATGTGACCGGCCGGCCGCAACTCCGTTCGCCAACGCCCTCCCATCCGGCCAGTCCGGACCGTACCTTGTCCGCCCACCGCGTGACGCAGCGCGATGTTCTCCGGCGACGACGCGGGTTCCGGCGACCCTCGCGACCGGAACCCGCATCCCCGAACCGACGGATCAGGGCATGGCGCGACACCTCTACCTGCTGCACGGCATGGGCGAGCAAGGCGAAGACTGGGCCGCCTCCGCCATTGCGCTGCTGCGCGACCGGGCTGATGCGTACGGCGTCCGTGCCCGTCTCGATGCACAGGTCGTCTTCGAGCCGCTGCACTACGGCGAGGTGTTCGACGACGTTGTCGCCGAATGGGACAGCACGGCGGAAGAGCTGGAAACGCGAGCGCGCGAGCGGGGCGCCGGCATTGCCGAAGTGATCGGCTGGCTGCGTGATGCGAGCGACGATGCGCGCGGCTTCTTCTGGTCTCACGCCATCGACATCCTGCTCTACCGGTTCTTCCCGCAGGTCGCACGACAGGTGCGCGCCCGCGTGCTCGACCAGCTGGTGACCAGCCTGGACGAAGCCATGCGCGACGGCCGCCCGAACACGTCGGTTCTGGCGCACGGCCTCGGTACCGCGGTCGCCCATGACGCGCTCGCGTTCCTCGGCTCACGCCCACTGGGCGGCAGCCACGCCTTCACGGCCGGCAATTTCCGCTTCGACACGCTGTTCATGCTGTGCAACATATCGCGCGCGCTGGAATCCGATTTCGAGGTGTTCCGCTCGGTCGTTCACCCTGCGTCCGTCGATCCCGGCACCGCATACGCCGGTCTCTACTTCAACTTCCGGCACCGGCTCGATCCGCTGCCCGCACTGCGCCCGTTCGAGCCGGCCGGCTGGGGCCGCTTCTACAGGCCGGTCGAGGATCTCGAACACGTGCTCGACTTCGATGTGCATGCGCTCGAACACTACCTGCGCCACCCGCGGGTGCACATACCGATCCTGAACCGGCTGCTCGACGATCCCATCGACGACGCCACGGCCCAGGAAGCGATCGCCGCATTCGCCACCGAGCGTGGGCCACCGTGCATCGAGAAAATGAAGACGTTCGCTCGCCGGCTCGCGCACGTCGGCGAACAACTCGGTACGCGCAACGAGCCCATCACGCTCGTGCGCGCGGCCGCGGAACTGCTCGCACTCGCGAAGGAGACCGCGGATGAATGCCAATGACATCAGGAACAGGAGCCGGACTGGGTCCGGGAACGGGAGTCAGAACGGCAACTCGGCCGGGCACCGGACCGGGAAGCGGAACGGGATCCGGACAGGGCACCGGAGAAGCGGTCGGGATGGGGCCGGCAACCACGACGGCAACCACGACGGGAACCGGGACGGGAACGGGTGCCGGCCCGGGCGCGTGAGCGGGCGCGTCGGTCCGGGCCTGGTCCTGTGTCTGCTGTCGCTCCTCGCGGCAGGCGTGCAGGCGCAGGTGAATGTTGCGCAGGAGTGTCAGGTCGATCGGGTGATGGAGCTTGACGTCGGGACGCTCCCGGCCGGGTGGAGCGGGTCGCATCCACGGACCTTGCGGGCACTGGTCGCGGATCGGGTGCAGGGTGGCGCCTGGTCGGATGCTGCGGACGTGCTGATCGGTATCTGGGTCAATACCGGGGACGTCGTTCCCGAACCGCATCGTACTCTGCTGCGCGATCAGCTGATCGCCATGCGTACGGAGCTGGCGGGCGTCGAGGCGAGCACGGACTTCGATGCGATCCGGTCGACCGGGGCGGGCGTGCGGCTGGCAAGGTTCCAGCCGGTGATCGCGGATGGCCGAGCGGAGTTCTTCCTCGAGTCGGCGACACCACTCGTCGTCGAGCCCGCCTTGTCGCCGGACGCCGTCCGTACGCTCTGCTGGACGGCGATCGCGGCGGACGATCTGCTCAACCTGTATGGTGGCAATGCGCGCGCACGTGCATTGTCGGCATTGAAGAGCGCGGTCCGTGCGTGGGACAACTTCAACACGAAAGGTTACTCGCAGTACCCGTGGGAGCTGTTCATCAACGGCCGCGGCGGGGACGGCCTGGCGCCGCCGTCACGCCAGATCGTCCTGCTCCACCCGTCGGTGGGCATCGAACTGGCCGGCCGCAGCCTCGAGCATCTGCGACGACTCGACGTACTCAGTGTCGAACCGCTGGGCCTGCTCTTCTATCGCAGCGACCGCGCGTTCTATTTCGGCATCTCGTCCGTGCTGTCGTTCCCCTCTGACGCCGATGTCGGTGCCGGCGCGCTACTCCACGTCGGCCCCGCCAGGGCCGGGTACATCTTCCGCTCAGCCGCAGGAGGCGGCAGCGGGGCACTCTTCACGCTCGACCTGTATCAGTTGCTGGCAGGTGCACCCGAGGCACTCCGCTCGGCGCGCGACAGAGTTCAGGACATCCTGCAATCGGCCTTTGCTGGAACGGATTGACTGCGGGCCGGGCAACGGCGGAGACGGGCGCGGGCTCGCGCGGTGCGCGGTGAACGGCGGGAACGAGACGGGCGGGCATCGGGGGGAACTGATTGCAGGACGGGCCTGGGACTGGGCCTGGGGCGTTGGTGAATGGCTCGTCGGGATGCAGATCGGTCGGCGGGGCGGGCTCGCAGCGGCTCCTCGGCGCGCGGAGATGCCGGCATCAACAACCGGTGAACCCGTCACCTCGAAATCCGCCGGGCGGCACGTGAAAGACCAGCTTGACCCCCAGCCCCGCGGCCCGGGCCCGCTTCATGATCGGTTCCCCCCGATGCCCGCCCGTCCCGTTCCCGCCGTTCACCGCGCACCGCGCGAGCCCGCGCCCGTCTCCGCCGTTGCCCGGCCCGCACCCATCAGTGCAGGCAAGGAAGTAATCCGGCGGGGGTGGTCACGGCGTGATCGTGCCGCTCCGCGTTGCCGACAGTGCAAGGACGCCGTCCATGTAGGGCGGGTGGGACGTACCGTTGGCGAACAGCCAGCCGGACGCGGTGAACGTCCAGTTCGTGACGACGCCGGGCTGCGGGCCGAGTGCGGGATCGTAGATGGCGCCCGCGTCGGGGAACGCGATGTCGACACCGGAGGCTGTGCCCAGGTATGCGGCGGTCACGCCGATCGTGACGGTACGGTCGGGCTGGGAATAGGTCAGTGACCAGTACGTGTTGTAATCGATCTGCAGGGTCCACTGCGCGCGCAGGCGTACGAACGGACTGGTTGCCAGAACACTCGTGTTGACAGGACCGAGAACCGGGCCGAGCGTAACCGACTTGTTCGCGGCAGAGCGGAAGATGAGCATGGCGCTGCGCGTCACGGAGGGCGTGACGACGGGCGCTGTCGCCACGACGGTGAGCACGTGCAGGTCATCGTTCTGCTGGCGGCTGTCACCGATGCCCGGGAACACGCGCACATTGCCGTTCACGGCGGGACCATCGACGTAGTAGGGTGCCATGAGACCGGTCGCCGTGCGGTACCCAGCCAGCAGTCGCGTCTGGTCGGTGCCGAGGTTGCTCAGGGTGATTGCGCTGCCCACGGGGTTGAACGCTTCGGCGCCATTGAAATCGAGTGGGACGAGGCCACCGCCGTCGGGCGGGTTCAGGCCGCGTCGCAGAATGAGCTTGTTCGCGGATAGCACACCGTTGGCGCCGGCTTCGATACGGGTCGCGAGCAGGTCGCGCGCGCCATCCAGCACGTTGTTGAGCGTGAAGACGCTGCCGGCGGCGGGGTTCAGTACGGCCGTCGCGCCGCCCATGGAGATCCAGGCCTGCTCGAGGGCGCCGACACCAGCGACGCTGCCGCTCACGCTCTTCACCGATGTGCCGCCGCCGCACAGCTCCGCACCCATCTGTGAGAGCTGCGACGTGGTTCCGTAGTAGACGTAGCTGTTGACCGTACCGGCGATGCTGCCGACCGCGTAGAGGATCGCGCCCCGCCCGGTCGTCAGATTGGCGGCATGGATGCCGTTGACCGGAGTCACTGGCGTCCACGGACCCGCGCCATCCTGATACGCGAAGACGAGCGGAATGCCGGAGGCCGCGCAGAACGGCCAGAGCACGTTGCCGGTCGGATTCGATGACGTCACGGTGACGGCCACGGTGGCCGTCTTCTCGGACGAGTTCGGCGCATTCGCGCGCACGGTCAGAACGTGCGTGCCGACCGGCGCCGTATACGTGGCGCCCACCGTGATTGTCGCGGGTTCGTCCAGATAGGTTGGCGGCGCAATCGTCGCATTCACGCCCGGCGGCATGCCGGTCACGGACAGGGCGACCGCCGCCTGGAATCCCCCGAGCCGCGCAACCGTGATCGTCGCACTCGCCGACCCGGTCTGCTGGATGCTGAGCGCAGCAGGGAGCACCGTGAGCGTGAAGCCGGGGTCCGACACGCTCGTCACGGTCAGTGTGAAAGTCGCCGTCTTCGCGGCAATGCCGACGCTCGTTGCACGAACCGTCACGGTGTAGTCCCCCGGCGCAACCCCGCCCGCCACCGTCAGCGCGATCGACGCGCTGTTCTGGTGCGCGGCGATCACCTGCGCCGCCGGCAGTGCCTGGACGCCAGCCGGCAGGTTCTCGATGCCGACCGAAACGCCGCGGTCGAATCCGCCCTTGCGCGTGATCACGACCGTAACCGTGCCACTGCCACCCTGGGGCAGACTCAGCGCGGGCACGCCAAACCCGAGATCGATCGACGGCGGAACCGGGTTGTCGTCGCCGCCCGTATCGCCGGGTGTCTCGTCATCCGGTGGATCCACCGGTCCGGGCCCGGTCTTCTCGGCGCAGCCCACCGCCAGCAGGCTCGCCAGCAGCACCCACGTGACTCCGCGCATCCCGCCGCCCAGCCGGAAGTGATTGGTATTGAACATGTTCCGTCGATTGCACAAGTCATGCCCGGGAGAGTCGCGCCCTTCGAGTATCGGCAGAAAACGGCGGGCGCTCGCCGCATCCGGAGTAACGACAGGCCCGCGAGCCGCCCATACGTCGGCAATAAATAGGTGATTTCTGCCCATGTGGCGCTCGGCGACCGGGTCTAGCTTGGGAAGCGACGAGGCGAAATCCGCGGCCGGCGGTCGCGGTTCCAGCAAGCAGGGAGTCATGTCCAGCGAAGTCAATGGCGGCCGGGCAGGCGAGCCGGGGACAGACCCCGGAGCGCCGCTGCGTCCGCATTCCCGGTTGCCGTGGGTCCGGCCGGCGCGGGATCAGCGTCCACACCCGGGCGGACTTCCGCCGACAGCCTCAGACAGCGCCACTGCGGAGCCGGCGATCACGGCCCGGTTCGCGACCACCGGCGGTGCGCCATTCGGCACGCTGCTCCGCATAGCCGCGCTCGCCGGCCTGGTCCTCGCCGCCTGGGAGCTGGGCCGTCAACTGAGCGGCGGTGCCGGCGCGGGCATCGGCATCATCGCAGTCGTGGTCGGCGGCGTCACGGCGCTGGCCGCCGCCCGCGCCGGCGCCCGCGCCGCACGCCCGCTCTTCCACGCCGTAGCGGACCGGGTGCGCGCCGACGACGCGGAAGTAGTCGCACCACCGGCTCCCGCGAAACGACGGCACCGGCCGGATCCGCTGATCCGTGTTGCAGCCCGGCTCAACGCGGCGGTGGACCTGTCGGCGGTGCTCACGGCTGTCGCGGAGGAAGCGGCGGCGGCGACGGATGCGCGGTCGGTCGCCGTGTTCCTGAACGATCGCGGCCGTGACCAGATGGTCATCGCGGAGTCGTACGGCCTGCCGGAGCGGATCCGCAATCTGTGGCCGACGCTCACGCCCGGTTCGTTCGACGACCTGTTCGGCGGCAGCCGCGTTCTCGTCGTGCCCGACATCGAACAGGACGGCGAGGTCGTCGATCGCGCGGTGTACAGCGCGCTCGGTATCCGCGGCTTCGCCATGGTGCGCATGACGAAGAACGGCGAACTCGTCGGCGTGCTCGCCGTGCTGTCACTCGACGCGCCGCGCGAGTTCGACGACGACGAGGTCGGACTGCTTCGCGGCATCGCCGACCAGGCGACGCAGGCCGTCCGCAACGCGTGGCTCCTCGATCGCGCCGACCGCCGGCTCCGGCTGACCCAGGCGCTGCGCAACATCGACATTGCCATTGCCGGCAGCATGGACCTGCGCGTGACGCTGAGCGTGATCCTGGATGAAGTCGCGCGTCAGCTGAACGTCGATGCCTGCGACGTGCTGCTGCTCGAGCGGCGAACCCAGTTCCTCACGTTCGCGGCCGGCCGCGGCTTCCGCACCACGCGCATCGAGCAGTCCAGAAAGCGGATCGGTGAAGGATCGCCCGGACGGGCGGCACTCGAACGGCGCGCCGTCGGCGTCATCGATCTGCGCAGCCAGACCACCGAGTTCACGCGCGCCGCCCTCATCGCGGGCGAGGACTTTCACGCGTACTACGCCTTGCCGCTCATCGCCAAGGGCCACGTCAAAGGCGTGCTCGAGATCTTCCATCGCGGACCGCTGCAACCGGACCCGGACTGGCTCGAGTTCGCCGAAGCTCTCGCCGGCCAGGCGGCCATCGCACTCGACAATGCAACGCTGTTCGAGGAGATGCAGCGGCTCAATACGAGTCTCATGATGGCATACGACAGTACGCTGGAAGGCTGGTCGCGCGCGCTCGATCTGCGCGACCGCGAAACCGAAGGCCACACGCAGCGGGTGACCGAGCTGACTCTGCGCCTCGCCCGCGCGTCGAGCTACACGACTGACGAGCTTACCCACGTCCGCCGCGGAGCTATCCTCCACGATATCGGGAAGATGGGCATCCCGGACAGTATTCTCCTCAAACCGGGACCGCTCACCGAGGACGAGTGGGCTGTGATGCGCCGGCACCCCGTTCTCGCCCACGAACTACTCTCTCCGATCCCGTATCTGGGGCCCGCTCTCGACATCCCGTACTGTCACCACGAACGGTGGGACGGCACGGGCTACCCACGCGGCCTCAGAGGCGACCAGATCCCGCTGGCCGCGCGCATCTTTGCCGTGGCGGACGTGTGGGACGCTCTGCGCTCCGACCGACCCTATCGCAACGCCTGGTCGGTACCGCAGACCCGCGAGTACATCCGGTCTCTCGCGGGCTCCCATTTCGACCCGAACGTGGTCGACCTGTTCGATCGGGTGTACGAAGCTTGAGCGTCGGCGCCATCCCCGCGCTCACGAAAAACAACTTTCACGCACGAGGGAATGCCGGCCAACGATCACGACCACGATAACGATGCCAACGGACACGGAGACAGACGTCGCACGCATCGCAATGGCGAGGCCGCGCACGTCGGGCGTGTGCTGCACGACCGCCGGACGCGTGACGCCCGCCCCACGCGCAGCGACCGCTCGCTCGCGCGCGTGCAGGCACCGCCCGAACCCGATTCCCTGCTTCCACTCACCGAACCCGAGTTCCATATCCTGCTCGCCCTCGCCCAACGCGAACGCCACGGGTACGGCATCATCGTCGCCGTCGAAGAAGCGACAGCCGGT
>Ga0302046_10001436_pt1 | contig 22381 bp, 19 predicted proteins | sample RVTome_11_FD_200261 | JGI IMG/M metagenome (GOLD analysis project Ga0302046, IMG submission 200261) | Soil microbial communities from uranium-contaminated site in the Upper Colorado River Basin, Wyoming, United States - RVT147D111 (version 2) ...
ATCAGGAATCCATCCGCCTGCAGCTCGAAGAGCTGGGGCTCGCCGCCTTCGTGGCCGACGGGGCCATTCTGCCGCGCGAGAGCGGCATCAGCGATCGGCCGCTCGATGAACGCGAGGCCGTTATCTTCCGGTCTCCGGACTCCCTTCGCTTGAGCGTTCCGGTACCGCACCCGGTCGCCTCGAAAGACTCTCTTTCCGGAATGGGGATCCCCCGCGGCGTCACCCTCATCGTGGGCGGCGGGTACCACGGCAAATCGACACTCCTCGAGGCGATCGAGCGCGGGGTCTACCCCCACGTTCCAGCCGACGGCCGCGAGTACGTGGTCACCAGTCGCGACGCGGTGAAGATCCGCGCCGAGGACGGCCGGCGCGTCGAGCGGGTCGACATCAGCCCCTTCATCAGCAACCTGCCCTTCGGAAAAGCCACCGAGGCGTTCTCGACGGACGACGCGAGCGGGAGCACGAGCCAGGCGACGAACATCATCGAAGCGATGGAAGCAGGGGCCACGACGCTCCTTCTCGACGAGGACACCTCCGCCACCAACTTCATGGTCCGGGACGCCCGCATGCAGGCGCTGGTCCACAAGGAGCTCGAGCCCATTACGCCCTTCATCGACCGGGTTCGCGAGCTCTACGATGAGCGCGGCATCTCGACGATACTGGTCATGGGAGGCTCGGGCGACTATTTCGACGCGGCCGACAGAGTCATTCTGATGCGCGATTATCTGCCGCAAGAGGCCACCGCCGAGGCGAAGAAGATCGCAAAGGCTCGACCGACCCGACGCGCCGTCGAGGCGGGGAGTCCCCTGCCACGCGATTTCGGCCGCGTGCCCGTCGCGCGAAGCTTCGACGCCTCCCGGGGAAAACGCGACGTCAAGATCGACGTCAAGGGTCTCGACCAGCTGCTCTTCGGAAAAGAACCCGTCGATCTGCGCGGCGTCGAACAACTCGTGGACGCCAGTCAAACGCGAGCCATCGGTCATATCCTCCACGTCGCGGCCGAACGCTTCATGGATGGCGAGCGCACGCTCGGCGAAGTGCTGGCGCTCGTGGAGGACTTCCTGGATCGTGAAGGCCTCGATCCGCTCGACCCGTTTCACCGAAAGGATCACCATCCCGGTAGCTTCGCGCGGCCCAGGAAATACGAGGTTGCCGCCGCAATCAACCGCCTCCGAACCCTACGCATGCGTCCAAGTGAGGAGTCCTCAACCCGCCCGCAGGCGCGTAGTCGCCGGAGGGCGAGCCGCGGGGGTGGGGCCCCGCGGCAGTGATAGGAGTCCGAATGAACAAGACTCGGATGTCTCTACTGATTCTTCTCTGCTTCGGTGCCTGTCGACCTCCTGCCCCCGCCGGCGAGAGTACCGCCGATCTCGTCGACATCGTCATAAGGGGTGGCACGGTCGTGACCATGGATTCCGATCGCCGCGTGCTCGAAGGCGGGTCCGTCGTCGTCCGCGGCGAGCGAATCGAAGCCGTGCTCGCCGCCGGCGAGGCCGTGCCGAGCGCGAGGGAGACCGTGGACGCGACCGGCCAGCTCGTCATACCGGGCCTCGTCAACTCGCACGGTCACGTCGCCATGACGTTGCTGCGCGGGGTCGCCGACGATCTCAAACTCATGGAATGGCTCGAGGGCTATATCTTCCCCGCCGAAGGAAAGAACGTCTCGCCGGAGTTCGTCTACTGGGGAACCCTCCTCGGATGCATCGAAATGGCGCGAAGCGGAACGACCACCTTCACGGACCAGTACTACTTCGAGGAGGAAGTGGCGCGGGCGACCGACGAGGCCGGGCTGCGCGGCGTGCTAGGTCAGACGATCATCGGGTTCCCCGTACCGGACTATAAAACGCCGGAGGAGGCTCTCGCGGGCACGGAAGGCTTCATTCTCCGGTACCGGGATCATCCCCGCGTCATCCCTTCGGTCGCGCCCCACGCTCTCTACACGACCTCGATCGAGGTCGTCGAGCGTGCCTACGAGCTCGCCCGTCGATACGCGGTGCCCTTTCAGATCCACGCGGTCGAGCCGCCGACCGAGAACGAGCAGGTCTTGAAGTTGCTCGGCAAGGAGACCATCGCCGCCCTCGACGACGCGGGCATTCTCGCTCCCGGGACGATCCTGCATCACTCGATTTGGCTGTCCGATTCCGACATCGAGCGCATCGCCAGAAGCGGGGCGGGAGTTTCTCACAACCCCGAGAGCAACATGAAGACCGCATCGGGCGTCGCGCGTGTGCCCGAGCTCTTGGCGGCCGGCGTCCCGGTGGGACTGGGGACCGACGGGCCGGCCAGCAACAACAACCTCGACCTCTTCGAGGAGATGGATACCGCGGCCAAGCTCCACAAGGTCGTGACCCTGGATCCCACGGTCATGCCGGCCGAAACGGTCTTCCAGATGGCGACGCTCGGGGGAGCGAGGGCGCTGGGTCTCGAAGGCTCCATCGGTTCGATCGAGCCGGGCAAGCTCGCGGATATCGTGATGATCGACGCGCGCGTCCCGGAGCTCACGCCGCTCTACGACGTCTACTCTCACCTCGTCTATGTCGTCAAAGGCGGAGACGTCGGCAGCGTGTTGGTGGGAGGACGCTTCGTGGTCCGTAACCGGGACGTGACGACGGTCGACGTCGACGAAGTGATGGCCCGGGCCCGGGAGCTCCAGGTGCAGATTCTGAAGAGCCTGGAGGAGGTCGAAGTAGAGAGAGAGTGAGCCTCTGCTGGCGTCAATACGCGGGATAGCCGCAATCAACCGAGCCAGACGCCCCTAGTCGAAGTCGTCGGCCCAAGGCTCTTTGTCGGGGATCTCGATCCGCTGGCTGATGATGGTTTGGTCGTAACGGATGTTACCGGACAGCTTGGGAAGATTGGGATCGGACAACGGTTCGCCGGACGCCGAACGTCTGGGCGTTGCCGACCGGCTCTCGCAAATATAGTTCTTCTCGGCCGGAAGGACCCGGTTTCGACCCTGACCCTTGGCCGCATAGAGTGCCTCGTCGGCGCGTCGCAGCAGGCTGGTGCCGTCCATGGCGTCGGCCGGATAGGTCGCCACGCCGCCGCTCACGCTCACGACGCCGAGCGGCTGATTCGCGGCGAAATCGAAATCCTGTTGCGCGATGAGCCCGCGCAGCTTCTCGGCCACGGCCACTGCTTCTGGGTTGGGCGACCCCGGAAGGATGAGCAGGAACTCCTCGCCCCCGAACCGACCAAAAATGCTCTCCTCCCGAATGTTCTCTTTGACCAGAGTAGCCAGTTCCTTGAGTAGCTTGTCTCCTGCAACGTGACCGTTCACGTCGTTGTAATTCTTGAAGTTGTCGATGTCGAAGAGGAAGACGGACAGGTTGGTCAGGTTCTTCTGCGCCTGGTAGATGTGCTCGCTCAATTGAGCCAAGAGGTGGCGCTTGTTGAAAACACCGGTCAAGCCGTCGACGTTGGCCGTGTACTTCATTTGGCTATACGTCTCGGCGTTGTGAAGGGCGACCGCTCCGATTTGCGCCATGAGCCGCATGGCTGTCTTGGCGTCACCGCCTTGATAGGGCGTCCCAGAAACGGCGATCACTCCGAGCGTCTTTCCATCGAAGATCATCGGCGCCGCGATATCCGGCCGGAAGCCCGGGATGTTGTTTTCTTTGATCCGCGAGCGGCTGAGGGAGGTCTCTCGCTCGAAATCATCACGCACCATCGTGAGCTGCGTCTCGGCGACGAACCCGAGCTCGCCCTCCCCGATTTGGATCTCCATTCCCTCCCTCAGAGATCCGCCCTTCGGGTGGGCCGCCGCCGCGGTCAATCGAGCGGTACGACCGGGTTCCGAATGAGCGGTGCGGCGGCGCCGCAGAACCAGGGCTTGCCGGGGCTCCAGGCTCCGGATCACGACTTTCATCAGAATGTCGGGAATGAGCCGGGAGCTGACGCGACTGTCGAGCTGCTCGGTGAGAAGAGGGAGCTCGCGGACGAATCGGCTCAAGAAGTCCTTGCGCTCGAGGCCCTTGAGCAGATCTTCCTTTTGCCGCATGAGGGCGTCCAGCTCGGAGTTGACGGCATCGAAGGTGGCCTTGAGGGAGTTGTAGCGGGTACAGACGTAGAGCAGACCCAGGGCCAGCGGTAGCGTGGCCAGGCCGAAGATCATGGACTGCAAGAGTGTAGGTCTCCCTCGTTTCTTAAATACAAGAATGATGCCGATAACGCCCTCAGGGGTGAAATAACCCAGACTGGCAGCCCCACCATCTAAGCTGCTGGCTCCATTCTAGTTGCGCGAGAGGGCCGGCAAGCCGCCGGGGGCGGCAGAAGGGTCGAGTGTGGGAAAAAACCGTCTAGGTGCGGGGTTGAATCGAGGGTTGGAAACCCCTCAGGTTCTCAGGGCTCTTCACCCGTGCCGACGTAGCCGAGGGCCCTCAACATCTCCAATTGGTCGGCGTGGCCGACAACCCGGTGCCTGTGAGTGAGACGAAAAGCCAGGTTCGGCCGGAGCTCCTGGAACCCGCGGGCCAGGTCGACGAGCTCCTGGGGGTGGGGCGGCGGCCCCAGCAGATCGTTCTCCTCCCAAGGGTCGTCTCCGAGGTGATAGGCTCCCTTGCCCAGCTGGCGTTTCCACATCCATTTATAAGGCCACTTGTAGCCGGCGGCCGCGGCGAGCCGGTTATTACCGTGATTCAATCCGTACGCCCACCATTCGTTACGTTCGGGACAATCGCCGCCCTGCCAGCATTCGACCAGAGAATGGCCCTCCACGCCGCTCGGAACGGCGAGGCCGATGAGATCGAGAAGTGTCGGTGCCACGTCCATCATCATGACCGGTGTGCTGTCCACGATCTCGCCCTGGGGAACGCCGGGCCCTCGCATTTGCCACAAGATCCTCAGCTGATCCTCGAACACGTAGGCCGAATGTCCCAGGTAGCCGTGACGGTACAGACCCTCGCCGTGGTCGGAAACGATGACCCATAGCGTCTCCTCCCCAATGCCCAGCGAGTCGATCAGAGAGCGGAGCTTCCCGACGTGCAGATCTGCCCATTCGACTTCCTGAGGATAGTATTCGGCGACTTCCGACGGCGACGCTTGTTGCAGCCGCCCGCCGAATCCTAGCTTCAGCGTCACCACGTCGCGGCCGGTATTGGCGAGATCGAGACTCCAGGAAGGATCGAGCTCGATGTCATCAACGGACGAGGGAAGGCTCGCGCTCGTCAGCGCAGCGAGCTCCTTCTGGCCGAAGAGATTCATCTTCATGCCTGTGTGGCGCACGTCGTCCGGCCTCGGTTCGCGCAGCGACGTCCACGTCAACCGGTGCTTGCCCGGCGGGACCCCCACGTCGACGTCGACGTGGGCGCGATCGGCGAGGGTCCATTCGCCGACCAGCTCGCCATCCAAGGTCAGCCGCGTATCGGGCGGAGCATCCTTGGTGAGATAGGGCTCGTGCGGATCCGAATAGTGCACCCAGATGAAAAACGGCTCCGAATAGTTCTCCTCGAGCCATGACTTCACCGGCTCGAACACTTCATCCGCGCGTCGGTACCACCGGCCCCGCCGATCACCGAACGGATCGACGTACGTGTCGAAACCCTGATCGAGCTGGAAGGCCCGCATCAAGACTCCTAGGGAGACGAAGGCCGCGGTGCGGTAACCCGCCTCTTTGAATACCTCCGCGAGAGTCGTGAGCCCGGCGGGGACCTGATCCCCGTTCGCCATGACGCTGTGCTTGAGGGGAGACATCCCGCTCATGAGATCGGTGTGAGAGGGCAGCGTGATGGGCACCGGCGTGTAGGCATGCTGGAAAACAAGACCATCCCGCGCGAAATCGACGAGGTTCGGCGTGAACGTGACCTCCGGGTTGTAGACACCGGTCTCCAAAACGTGGAGGGTATCGATGGTAACCAGGACGACGTGCGGGTAACGGGCGCGCGCACTCGCGTTCCTCATCTCTCGTCCAGGACCGAGGACGACGAGGACGAGGACAATCATGGCCAGCACGACGCCGGCCCACACCCACTTGCCGATGCTCATCCTTCTTGTTTTTCCGTTCCGAAGCAGATCATGAGGGCCGGTGTCACCCTCAGGTCGAAGGCACGATCGTCTCTTGAAGCAAAGCCCTTACCGCGGCAAAGAGGAACCCGTTGGTGCTGAAGGCATCACGGCCGTGGATGGTCGGCTTGCCGTCCCAATCGGTAAACGTGCCTCCAGCTTCTTCGAGGATGGGCGCCAGTGCGGCACAGTCCCAAGGACTCATGATGGGATCGATCTGGATCTCCGCACGACCGGTGGCGACCAGACAGTGGCCGTAACAATCGCCCCAGCCACGCTGGACCCGCGTCGCGGCCTTGATACGATTCCAAAACTCGCGCGTCCTCCCGTTCTCGAGATCCGAAACACTGGTATGCGATAGTAGGGCGTCCTCCAGCCGAGATACTTGGGAAACGCGAGCGATACGACCGTTCCATCGACAACCTTCACCGCGGGACGCCGACACCATCTCTCGGAGCGCTGGGAAGTACGCCACGCCGACAACGGCCTCTTGGTCGATCTCGAGCCCCATCAACACGCCGTACAGAGGCACTCCCTGGATGAAGGACTGCGTCCCGTCGATAGGATCGATGATCCAGCGATACGCGGAGTCCGTATCCGATTCACCGAACTCCTCCCCCATGACCGCGTGCCCCGGAAAGCGTCGGGAAATAAGCCGTCTCATGAGCTGCTCCGCCCCCTGATCGGCCTCGGTTACGGGGCTTTCATCCCCCTTCCATTGAACCTGGACCCCGGTTTGGAAATAAGCGAGCGTGAGCTGACCCGCGTGCCAAGCAGTATCCATGGCGAAATCGAGGTACTCCCGCAGGGTCGTCACTTTTTGCCCGATTCTTTGATCTCGCCGTTGCGCTGGCACCACCGGGGGTGCAGCTGGCGAAGGCGCAGACTGCCAAAGCATATGCTCTGGCAGTCATTTTTCCAAGGCGCCCGCCTTCGCTCACCTAACGCGTTGCAGCTTCGGCGCGGCAGGCTCCCGCCTGCGCTCGAGTCAATACACTGTAGCTACGGCGGGGCAAGCCTGCTTTGGCTCGATGGGTACATCGTAGCTTCGGCGCGGCAGGTAGAGTCAAGCTGGCAGACCATCCGCGTGCCAGGGGTGGCATCGCGCGGTTTTTTGACCCATCAGGCGGCGGGTGATAAGGATGGAACGCGGGCCGGCCGTCGGGCATCTAATGATAAGTGCGTGGAGGGGCTTACAGGCGACAAACGCGCCCGGAGGAGACGCAAACAAAATGCCGAACTCACCCATCGACGTCGAACAGGCGGTCAACGATCGTTACTCCAAGGCGGCCGCCACCAAGGAAGAAGCTCTCTGCTGCCCGGTCGAATACGACCACGGCTATCTCGCGGTCATCCCTCAGGAGATTCTGGAGCGCGACTACGGATGCGGCGACCCCTCGAAGTATCTTCGTCCCGGCGAGACGGTGCTCGATCTGGGAAGCGGCGGAGGCAAGATCTGCTACATTGCCGCTCAGGTGGTTGGCGCCGCGGGGCGCGTCATCGGAGTCGACATGAACGACGAGATGCGCGATCTGGCCGAGCGGCACCGCAAGGAGATCGGAGACCGCCTTGGATACCACAACGTGAGCTTCCACAAAGGCAAGATTCAAGATCTCGCCTTGAGCTACCGCAAACTCGAACAGTATCTCACGCAGAATCCCGTGACGACATTGGCCGATCTCGACTCCCTGGAAATGTGGAAGAGCGAACAGCGCGGTAACGATCCCATGATACCGAGCGCCTCGGTCGATGCCGTAATCAGCAGTTGCGTGTTGAACCTCGTACGTACCGAGGACAAGGCACACCTCTTTTCGGAGATGCATCGCGTGCTCAAGAAAGGCGGTCGGGCGATCATCTCCGACATCGTCAGCGACGAGGACGTCCCGAGTCGACTCCAAGCCGATCCCGAGTTGTGGAGCGGGTGCGTTTCCGGCGCATTTCGAGAAGACCGGTTTCTGGAGGCTTTCGCGGAAGCCGGTTTCTACGGGATTCACGTTCTAAGAAGAGACGAGAGACCCTGGCAGACGATCCAGGGAATCGAGTTTCGGTCGATGACGGTGGCAGCGTACAAAGGAAAGGAAGGTCCCTGTCTCGAGCGACGGCAGGCGGTCATCTACAAGGGCCCGTGGCGCAGCGTCACCGACGATGACGGCCACACTCTCTATCGCGGCCGGCGTATGGCGGTATGCGACAAGACTTTTCACATTTACCGCTCGGAGCCTTATCGCGATTCCATCGAGCCCGTGGAGCCCTACGAGGCGGCGCCCCTCGCGGAGGCACCGCCTTTCGATTGCCGGCGTGATGCGTTGCGCGATCCCAGAGAGACCAAGGGTCTCGACTACAAAGTCACGGAGAAGACGGATACTGCCTATTGCGGCCCCGGGGGAGACTGCTGTTAAGCCGCCGTCGCTTGAATACTTTGTAGCTACGGCGAGCCGAGTCCCGCCTTCGCTGAGCTGATTGCGTCGTAGCTACGGCGAGGCAGGGCGGCGTTCCTTGAACTGCTTCGTGATCCGGGCGAAGCGCTCGCCCGATCGTCGAGCTTCGTCCAACTCCGCGGCGGAAAGCCCTGGATCTTCCGGCCCGGTCGTGGCTTGTGCACCGAGATTGCCGAAGCCGTCGCTCGCGAGCCCTCCCACGGCGATGAAGCGCAGATTCAAGAAGGCGGCGAGAATGGACAGTCGTGCCAGCTCCTTGCCCGAGGAAGTAGCGCCGCCGGTGCAAAAAGCACCCCCGGTCCGACCCTCACCGTGACTCTCGCCGTCCAGCACGCTGCCGACTTGGTCGAGGAAATCCTTCACCCGGGAGCTGAGGCTGCCCCAGTGAACCGGCGTGCCTACCAGAATGCCGTCCGCTTCCAGAATGTCCTGGTCGCTGACCGCCTCGACCGATCGTAGAGTGACCTCTACGCCGGCCACGCGGGCCATTCCCTCGGTCAAGGCTTTCGCCACCGACGCGGTATGGCCGGTCTCCGAGTAGTAGGCCACCAGAACTCGTGTTTGCTGAGCCTGTTCGGTCGACTCGGCCGACTGAGCGTGTCCGGCTCCAGAAACTCCGTGTTGGAACAACGAGAGAAGGATGAAAGGAAAGAGAAACCGCATGGTTGCCTCCAAGCTGGCATCGATGGCCCCATCGATGCGCTTGCAGACTAACCTCAAACTGTGGCATTTGGTAAACTTGTCGTCAGCAAGGAGGACAGAGTGGACTTCAAAGAGCTCGAAAAGATGAAGGTCGACCAGCTACGCGCGGAGGCCGCGAAACTCGAAGGGGTCGAGGGCGTCAACGCGATGAAGAAACAGGAGTTGATCGATCTTCTTTGCGACAAGCTCGACATTCAACGTCCGCAAGCCCAGTCAGAAGAGAAGGCCGAGGTCAAGTCTGCCGACACCGAGTCGGAAGACAAGGCGGAAGCAGCGAGCGAAGCCGAAGCGAAGCCCGTCGCACCGCCCGCCGCCGCCGAGCCCGCCGAGGCTGCCAAGGACGCCCAGAAGGAAGCAAAGGTTGCGGAGAAGAAACCGTCGCCGCACAAGGGACGACTGAAGGCCCTTCAGGCCAAACGTAGGCAAGCGCTCGCCGATCGAGACTACCAGACATTGGCCGATGTGCGGATGCGCATCAAGAGATACAAGCGCAAGATGAAAAGGGAGTCCACCGCCGCTTCAACTGCGTCGTAAGTCGCGGTTCAGGCGCATCGAGTTGCACCTTTCGGCCTTCGAGGTGTCCGCTTAGCGCTCCGAAGTGCACCGAGAAGGATCCGAACCTTCACCGAGAACTCCAGTTTTGGGTTGACGAGTTTTTTTATCATTCCGGGGTTGACTTCCTAGACTTGAAGCGGCTAGGATCGGCTCCTCTTTTTCGGTTGCTGTTCTATGAGCGCCCCGATTGATTTTATCGACCGACAGATTCTCCAAGCGCTCCTCTCCAAAGGTCGTAGTACTTTCGCCGAGCTCGCCGCTCAGGTCGGGCTGACTGCTCCCACGGTTCACGACCGGGTCAAGAAGCTCGAGCGAACCGGAATCATCGAGGGCTATTCCACCTCAGTAAATCCTTCAGCTCTTGGCTATGAAATCAGCGCCTTCATTGCGATCACGACGGCCGCCAGCGTCACCTCCCGCGAATACGAGTCCAGGCTCGGTGACATCTCGGAGATTCAGGAGTGCTTCGGCGTAGCGGGGGAAGAGACCTACATGGTGCGGGTCATCACCAAGAACCCACGTTCTTTGGAGCTTCTGCTTCAGCGCATCAAAGGAATCCCTGGTACGCTCAGCACCAAGGCGACGGTCGTCCTGTCTACCACGATCAATCGACACACGCTGCCCCTCGAGGAAGAGGTTCGTGAGTTCCCCGGAGAGCCGCGCGCACTGGCGAGCTCTCACGGCGCCCGTTAAGGCATCTCACTGGCGTCTGACGACGTTAATTCATGAGACTCTCGCTTACTGACGCCCGAAAGCCGATCGCGCGATTCTTAAGCTCGTAACCGAAGTCCGCCTGTCACCGCTCACCCAGGCGGCGCTGCAACACGTTCATCGCAATCAGAACGGGGCTCCGGCGTCTGGCTAGGTTGATGAGCGGTACCCCGCATATCGACGCCTGAACGCGAAGCTGAAAGCAAGCCCCGCGCGCGGTGTCACATCCTCTCCAACCGACGCATTAGAACGTTCATGGCAGTCAGCACGGGGCTCCACAGCGTTCCGACAGGGGGCGCGTAGGCCAGATCGAGCTGGGCTGCCTCGTCCACCGTCATGCGCGCCGCGAGCGCGGTCGCCAGCACGTCGATTCGCAAACAAGCCATCTCGCTGCCCACGATTTGCGCACCTAGAAGCCGACGGGTCTCCGAATCGGCCAGGATCTTGATCGTACCCGGTTCTCCTCCGAAGTAGGACGCCTGGAAGCGACCCTCCACTCGAGCATCGACCACGTGAAACCCCTCTCGCCTGGCCTCTTCGGTCGCCAATCCGGTACGCGCGGCGACGCGTCCAAAGACTTTCACCACCGTTGTCCCTACCGCGCCGCGGAAATGGGAGAGTCGACCGGCCATGTTCTCCCCCGCCACCCTTCCCTGTTTTGCGGCCACCGTTCCAAGAAAAGCGAAGGTCGGACGACCGGTGACCATGTTGACGGTTTCGGCGCAGTTTCCTGCGGCATACACCATGGGAACGTTGGTCTCCATCCGGTCCGAAACGGCGATGGCCCCGCTCCGTCCCAGCCGTATGTCCGATCCATGCACGAGATCGACGCGCGGCTCCACGCCGACGTCCACGAGCACCAGATCGGCCGGTAAATGGTACCGGCTTCCCGACAACTCCACTCCCTGTACCAAGCCATCGGAGCGGGTCGTGATGCGTTCCACCGTGCGACCGGTCAGCACCCGGACACCCCTGGCCTCGAGCTCCGACTGAAGCAACGTAGCCATGTCGGGATCGATGGCGGGAAAAATGCCGTTGGCCTTCTCTATGATCGTAACGCCCACGCCGCGCTCGCGGAGCGCTTCCGCCATCTCCAGACCGACATAGCCGGCGCCGACGAGAACCGCTTGCTTCGCGCGGCCAGGACCCAGCCAATCCGCGATCGCCGCGCCGTCCTCGATGCGGCTCACCGTGAAGACGCCCTCCGCCTCGGCACCTTCGATGTCGAGCGAGATTGGCTTGTAGCCGGTCGCGATGAGAAGCTTGTCGTACTTCAGAGTCTCCTTCTCGCCGCGCCGCAGATCCTCGACCAAGACCGAGCGCCGGGCGGGGAGAATCTCGAGCGCGCGAGTCAGTAGGCGAGCGTTGATACCCCGCTCGTTTTGGAGGCTGTCGGGGGTGAAATAGACGAGATCCTCGAAACGAGGCACACGCCCCCCAAGCCAGTACGGCAAACCGCAGATGCTATAGGAGATGTGTTGGCTCGCTTCGATGATGGTGATGTCCAACGAGGGAACGAGTCGTTTGGCCCGAGATGCCGCGGTCATGCCGGCGGCATTACCTCCGACGACCAGATGACGCTCGCCCATCGACCGCTCGCCTAATGAACCACCGGAGGTGGCTCGGGCGAGCCTTCGACCGGCAGGAGCGAAGCATGATGCAGCACCATCCGCCAGCCCGAGTCCGTGGCGAGAAAGAGATTGGTCCCTTGCGCGAAAGAAAGCCCATCGCTGGCGGGAGACGACATGTTGATACGTTCGACGCAAAGCACCCAGGCCAGGTCGCCGAACAGCCGCACCGAGACGTCGTCCGGACTCACTTGATGTTGGGCCGTGTTCTCGAAGATCCGCCTCCAGCTCTCCATGACGTCGTGCCAACCGCTCAACATGGGCCAGCCGGGATGGATACACCGAATCCAAGGCTCTTCCAACCACACGCTGGCCATGGCCGCGAGGTCGAGGTCGGTGAGCGCTTGGTAGAAGCGCCGATTCGCCTCCTGCACGGCTTCTTCGGCACTCATGATGCGGTCAATATAGCAGAATGGGGGTCTGACCGCGGTCTGACTGCGTTGATCGCTGAGTCCCCCTTTTACTGATGGTCGAAGGAGACGCGGAGCGGCCGCGTCTGGCGACTTCCATTCGTGTGATCGCCCTGATTGACGCGTGAAAGAATGGCGCCAGCGTGGTGCCTGCGTGTCTAGCCCGCGTAAGACACAACACCTCACGCAGGTCCGGAACCGCCCGCATGGTAGAATGAGCGTCGTTGCCATGCTGAGCGGCCGGGCCCAACTCCTTATTTGTTCGCTGCTAGTCTTCGCTTCTTGTATCTCCCGAGGCGTCAACGTACCGCCCTTCATCCCTCCGACGAGTGACGCCTCGCTCGCCGATCTCATCGCCATCATCAACCAGCGGCGGGACGTCCAATCGCTCACCGCCAGAGTCGAGCTCCAATTCGAGACGGGAGAAGGCGTGGAGGAGGGTCGGTTGAGGCGATTCCGTTCGGCTCAGGGACGCATTATTCTCGCTCGCCCGGAGAACATACGATTACAGATCGAAGCCCCAGTGTTGGGACTGAACTTGGCGGAAATGGCCTCTGACGGCAGGTCGTTCCAGCTGCTCATCTACCCCGAGGAATACCGCGCGCTGATCGTGGGAAGCAACGACCGGGAGTACCTGGAACAGACTCGGGAAATGGAGACCGACCCGGAGCTCAAGAAGGCTGGACCGCTGGTCAATATCCGTCCCCAACACTTCACCTCAGTGTTTTTGTTCGATACGATCCACCTCGAGGACCCCAACGTCATCGCGGTCATGGAGGAAGCCCGTCGCCTCGATCCGGACGATCGTCCCGGGGCGAAACAAGGCCAAATGATCGTCAAGAGCTACTACGTTTTGTCTGTGATCCGCCGGGGGGAATCGAGCCCGCGCCATCAGTACTGGTTCGATCGCACCGGCAATCTGGAGCTCGTCGGCCTCAAGAGCTTCGATACGCGGGGGGCTCTCATCGGTGACGTGACGTTTTCGGACTACTTTCTGGCCGGGCCCGCCGGTGCGTCGATCCAACTCCCTACCGAGACCCACATCACCAGGCCGTACGACCGATACGCACTGCGGCTCGTGATGAGCTCGGGGACTGTGGAGCTCAATCGGGACATTCCCGAAACGGCCTTCTTCGTCGAGACGCCCAAAGAATGGGGTGATTCCGTGCGCCACGTCGATTTGGATCGAAATGGCCAGTAGCTTGGGCCCCCGCCGAAGCCATTAGTAGGTTCGGTGGCGGAGGCGGGGAGGAATTGAGTCGGTGAGATACGGTGCTCAAGGGAATTATCCCGGGCGGGAGTAGCTTCGAAGTGATACCGGGACATCTCATTCCTTCGAAGGAGCCCGATGCGGACGATTCGGCCGTCGTTTTGGCGCGAGCAACGCTCCGATGGCCGCGCGGAGCCGTCAGCGGTCGCGCAGGCACCTGTTGCCGGAGCGACCGGCATGGGGGTGGGGTCCCCGTGCCATTAAACGAAGTCGTGGGGCCCCCAGCCTTCGCCCTTCGGGCTTCGGCTGGTCCGCCGAAGTTTCTTGGTCTTGAGACGAACGAAGGCGGACGCGCGCATTAATAGAGGTAACAGCATGAACAAGATCACGCCCATCCTGGTGGTCGAGGAGATAGAACCTTCGCTCGCCCTCTGGGTCGACCGGCTCGGATTCCGGAAGACCGTCGAGGTCCCGGACGGTGACAAGCTCGCCTTCGTCATCCTCGCCCAGGACAACCTGGAAATCATGTACCAGACGAAGCGCAGCATCGAACAGGAGGTCGACAAGGAGGGCCTTCACCCGGCGATGAACGGGACCGGCCCCTGTGTATTGTACGTCGATGTCCCCGATCTCGGCGAGATCCAGAAAAAGGTCGAGGGGCTCGAGATCCTGGTGCCCTATCGGAGGACGTTCTACGGCGCGGAGGAGCTGTGGATGAGAGAGCCGGGAGGACACCTCATCGGCTTCGCGTCTCACGCCGAGACGGGCTGACAAGAAGCCAGGAGCTACCGAATTCGATACGTAATCAGAGAACGCACGTTGAACAGCCCGTCGTTTTGGGTCGACGTGCTCGGTGGGCGGACGACGCTCAGTGGGCTGTAGAACACCTCGCCGCTCAGCGTGAGGCGGTCGGTGAACGCGTAACCGAGCCCGGCGGTGAAAGAAACCGTGAACCCGTCCGTGAGCAGGACCGTGCGGTCGATCATTCCCGCATAGCGCGCGTTCACCCGGAAGTCCGTGTCCAGGTAGTTGATCGCTAGACCCGCATAGGGCTCCAGCTTGCTGGAGGGGTCGAACCGCCACGCGGTGCTCAATTCCAGGCCCACCGAGCGCAGCCGGTACTCGTCCTCCGAGATCTCTTCGCAATCAAAAGGATTCCTATCGGGATCCGAGCCGGCGGCGACGGTTGCCTCGTCGCAGGTGAAGTCTCCTTCGATGGTGCCCAGCTGCCCATAGCCCCGCAGGCCGACCCGCCAGCTCGTCGCTTCGTAAACCGGTCGACCGATCGCGGTGCCGAACAGATGGGGCTTCACCCCGAACGCCTCGACAGGCGGAAGGTAGGTCAGGGTCAAAGACAGCTTGCTGGGTAAGCCGAACGTGAACCAAGGCCGGACGAAGACCGACGTCTTGTTGAGATCTTCCATTTTCGTCCCCACGAATCCAACCGTTCTCTCCGCATCACTCAACGTCGGGACCCAATCGATCTCGACTCCCAGCTCCATGCTCCCCGACTCGGCGGCTTCCGGCGATCCGAATCCCGTCAGGAGGTTCACCGAGCCGAAGTATTTCATCGCCCAGGACTCGGGGCGGGTGAAGTCTGCCTCTTCTTCGAAGTCCACGACCGGTTGCGCCAACACGGTTGCGGTGGGCATCCACGCAACGAACGCAACCGCGCCACACAGCGCCCACCGCCTGCTCTTACCCATCTCTCCCCCTCGCGACGCTCCGCTCCTTGGGAGATATTGGTAGCAAGCTGCATGCCGCTGGCGAATCAGGTTTCTTTTTCCGAAGGCGGCAAATGCCCCAGATATGTCGGCAATGAAGAGTGGACGTTGTCAGGGAATGAGTGGACTTACTCGTTCCGTAAATGGATTACGAAATTGGTAAGCCCGTCCACGTTTCGGTTCGGGGTTGTCAGACGGTGTTTTTGGCGTCCATACTATGGAAGACGCAAGAACGGAGGGCATCATGCAGCTCTATCTCGTGCAGCACGGGCCGGCGCTGTCGGAAGATGAGGATCCCGCCCGCCCCCTGAGCAAGGTCGGCCAGCATCTCGCCAAACGGTCCGCCGCTCACGCCGCTCGCCTCGGGGTACGAGTCAGCGAGATCCGCCACTCCGACAAGCTTCGCGCCGCACAGACCGCACTGGAGTTCGAAGCCACGCTGGGGGCGCCGCGGCGGGAGACGGAGGGCCTCCACCCCAACGATGACGTGAGCCGGCTCCGGCGCGACGTCCAATCACTCGACGACAACCTCTTGATTGTTGGACACCTTCCGTTCCTGGTCCGACTGGCGGCGGCGCTTCTTTGTCAGGACGAGAGCATGCCGGTGGTGGCATTCCAGCAGGCCGGCATCGTGCGCTTGGATCGCGACGAGGGGGGTCGGTGGAGCTTGATTTGGGCGATTCCCCCGGACATCATGCCGGAGGACTGAACGCGGCTACTTCGCTAACCTCGAACCGAGATGGAGACTCATCACTCGTGGACCGAGGGGTCTCGCTTCGGGGGTCAGCTGCTGGCCCAGAGTCGAATCCTGCCGTCGGACATGGCGCACGCGATTTGTCGACCACGGCCCAAGATCGCCACGCTGGCGAACATCTCCTCTTTGCTTCCCCAGAGGGTCGAGGCAGCGACACGCTTGTTCAGATCCCAAAGGATCAAGGAGTTATCCATGGCAACCGCGGCGACGTGCTCGCCGTCGGGAAAGAAATCCATGGATGAGATCGCCTTCTTGTGGCCCTCGAAGAGAGCTACTTGGAGCCGCTGTTCGAGATCGAAGATACGAACCGTGCGATCCTGGCCTCCACTCGCGATCAGATTGCCGTCCGGAGAAACACAAAGGCAGCCGATGGCTGCCTCGTGTCCTCGGAGTGTCGACGTCAGTCTCCCGGTGACGGCATCCTGCACGCGTAGCAGTCGATTGGTATGCCCGGTGACGATCACCGCACCCTCCCGCGCGTAAACCAAGGCGGTGATCCTGGCGGGCTGCCGGTGGATGCGACGGCGTGCTTCTCCCAGCCTCAGGGCATCCAGCTCCCACAGCTTGAGCGCCGCGTCTTGCCCACCCGAGGCCAGAGTCTTCCCGTCTGCCGAGAAAGCAAGGGCGCCGACCGCGCCTTCGTGCCCTAATCGAACTTTGATCTCGTCGCCCGTGTCCAAGCTCCACACATGAATCGCACCGTCCAAGTGTCCCGACGCGAGCAGCGCGCTGTCGGCAGAGATAGCCAGCGTGGTGACGAGGCCCTCGTGGCCCGTGCGCTTGTGCATATCGCTTCGCAGCGTTGCCAACTTGTTGCGGTTTTCCAGATCCCAGAGCCGGATCGCTCCGTCGAGACCTCCGACCGCCACCAAGTTCTCCAAAGGTGAGATGGCGATGGCCTGGATGCCAAGGGCCTCGCCGAATGTGACCTGCTCTCGGAACTGGAATCCTTGTTTGAACCGCACCTCGGAGCTCGTGAACGTCCGGTGCTGACCGGTACGCGTTCTTCCCGGAGCAGCCGGCTTGTCCAAGATGTCGCGCAGTTCGACCGCGGGGCCGAAATCCGGAACGATGGCCAAGACGTCGTCCACGATGCGAAGCGCCTCGGTGCGATTGCCTCCGGTCAAGGCGAGCCGTGCCTCGTCGATCCATTTCTCCGCGTTGACCTTGGCGTCGGTGGGAACCCGTCTCGATCCCGGCGGCGACTGAGCCACCGTCGGCTCATCCGCCTGTTCCCGCAGTTGGCGCTCGATCTGGGAAACGATCTCGGTCACCTCGACTCGTGAAGGCTCGAGTGCCTGCGCGCGCCTCGCCGCTTCCAACGCCCGAGCCGGCTGGCCCTGCCTGAGAAGCGAGCGGGCAAGCCCGAGATTCCGCTCGTAGGTGCTCTGTCGGGCGTCTTCGCTAAGGGTTCCCTCGGATGCGGGAGCGCCCATCGCTTGCTGGAGGGCTGCCGCCATCTCCCCGAGATCCCGGTAGCGGCCGTCCGGTTCCTTCGTCAAGGCCCGATTCACCACTTCCACGATGCCGTCCGGGAGCCCCAGGGCACGGGCGTCCAGGGTCGGCGGCGGGGCGTGGACGATTCGGTAGATCAGGCTGGGGACAGTCTCCGACTCGAACGGCCGATGACCACTCAACAACTCGTAGAGAATCGTTCCGACCGCCCACATATCGGCGCGATGGTCGACCGGCTCTCCTTTGATCTGCTCCGGCGCCATGTAGGTCGGCGTCCCCATCACCAAACCGGTCTTGGTCTTCATCGTGGAGTCTTTACGCCAAGCGATGCCGAAGTCGAGGATCTTGGCGGATCCATCCTGCAGCACTTGGACGTTTCCGGGCTTGATGTCACGATGGATGACGCCACGCTTGTGCGCGAAATCCAGGCCGCGACACATCTGCACGACCAGGCCTATCTTGTCTTCCAACCGCGTGAGGCGCTGGTGATCCACGATCTCGCCGAGATCGTGGCCATCGAGCAATTCCATCGCGATGAAGGGCCTTTCGACGCCGTCACCGATCCCCGCTTTTCCCAGCTCGTATATCGTTACGATGTTGGGGTGCTGCAGCTGGGCGGCCGATTTGGCCTCGCGAAAGAAGCGCTCACGCATTTCCTGATCGGCGAGGAGCTCCTCCGACATCGTCTTGATGGCCACTTCCCGATCGAGAACGGGATCGCGGGCCTTGTAGACGGTTCCCATCGCGCCACGGCCGAGCTCGCCGAGGATTTCGTACTTGCCGATTCTTTCGGGTAGGGGTGGCATGACGACTATCTCGACGCTCCGTGCGGACTCGAAAAGCGGGTGATTGACTATAGACCCGACCGTCACAACCTGTCAAATCAGGAGTTTACGAAGACTCCCCGCTCGTCGCCGTTCTCGGACGCGATGAACCGATCTCTTTCCGAAGGCTCCGGGACGGGACACGCGTCGAATCGTCCGAAAACACGGTAGCGATAACGCGCCACCAGTCGGTAGGCGCGGTCCGCCAACGAGGGCGGCAACCGACGGACACCGGCTCCCAGCCACTTCCATATTCCACCCAGCTCGCTCAGCACGAAGGAAACCGCTTCGGATCTCGAAAGAAGCGACTCCGAGGGCGTTCCGTGCCCGCGGATCACGTAGAGCGTGTCCAGGTCGAGAGGATCCTTGCCGTGCCGCGAGAGAACCTTGGCGGCGAAACCACCTTGAAGGGGGGCGAATCGAAACTGATGCCGTTCATCGCGTCGGATGACGAGCCGCGTGAGGCGATCGCAAAGCCCGCAAACGCCATCGTAGAAAATGACGTGATATTCCGCCAAACTAGCCTCCCTGACCTTCAGGGTACCAGGAACGCTCCTTTTAGTCGAACCGGGTCTATGAGTTACGGCCGTCGCGGCTCGGGAAATCAATCCGCGGAAGACAACACTATTGTTGTTGGAGGCGTCGTCGGTAGGCCTCGGTATCGTAGACTTCTGGGTTGACGCAGTTGGGGGCCCTTTCGCGTCTCAGCAAAGCCACGACATTTTCCGCGCACTTGGTCGCCATATGGTTTCGCGTGTCGCGACTCGCGCTGGCGATATGGGGCACCACGACGACGTTATCGAGCTCGGCGAGGCCCGGAGTCATTTCCGGCTCGTTCTCGAAGACATCGAGAGCCGCTCCCGCAATCTGTTTCTGGCGCAGCGCCTCCACGAGCGCCTTTTCATCCACGACCGGACCTCGGGAGGTATTGATGAGATAGGCGGTGGGTTTCATTTTCTTGAAGGATCCAGCATGGATGAGGTGGCGCGTGCTTTCGTTCAAGAGGGTGTGCATGGTCACGAAGTCGCTCTGCGCCAGCAGGGCGTCGAGCTCCGCGTACTCTACACCCTCCGTCTTCGCAATCAGGTCCTTCAACATGGGGTCATGCGCCAGCACGCGCATGTCGAACCCCTGAGCGCGGCGCGCCACGGCCTGCCCGACCCGACCGAAACCGACGATCCCCAGAACCTTTGGGTCTCCACTCCCACCCCGGCTCACGTCCGCTCCGAGAAAGAGATTCGGTCCCCATAGACGGAACCGGCCCGAGCGCATGTAGCGATCGGCGGGTACGATATTGCGCGCGACTGCCATCAGGAGCGCCCAGGCGAGATCGGCGGTCGTATCGGTCAGGACTCCCGGTGTGTTGGTGATGGGAACGCCCAGCTCGGTGGCGGAGGCCAGATCCACGTTGTTGTAGCCCACCGCGTAGTTGGCGACGCCCAGGAGCCGGCTGCCCGCCTCGAGCAGCTCTCGGTCCACGGACTCGGTGAGCATGGAGACCAGAACGTCCGCTGACTGGACCCCCTCGAGGAGCGACTTCCGGGGTACGGCACTGGTCTCCGAATCGACGCCGAGCCGCACTTCCCCGGCGCGCTTCAGAATCTCCATCCCGGCGTCCGGCATCTTGCGCGTCAGGAATATCTTCATACCGGCAACCCCACGGCCTCGCCATCTCTGGTGAAGGCGGTGAACCCGTCACGATCGCCGGCGGCCTGACGAATACGCTCCACACCGCGCTTCAGAGTCTCCAGGTCGGTGGCGATGGAGATTCGCACGAAGTGCTGTCCCTCGCTGCCGATAGCGCCGAAGCTGCGGCGATCCACGACTGCGACCCCGTGTCGGTAGATGAGGAAGCGCATCAAGAGCGTGGAGGGGCTCGTGACACGTTTCGCCTCGTCGGGAAGCTTCTCGAAGAACTCATGGATGCCCAGCTCGCGACAAACCCCATCCACCCGAGGAAAGAGGTAGAACGCTCCCAGCGGCCGGTTGCAGCGCACCCCGGGTATCTCGTTGAGCGCAGGAACCATGTAGTTTCGACGCTGCTTGAACTGCGACACCATGTGCTCGACGACCGCGTCGGTCTTTGGGTTCTCGAAAGCCTCTCGCGCCGCTTCCTGGACGAAGGGAGGGACGCAACTCACGATGTTGATGTTGAGCTGCTTGAACACGCTCGCTTCTTCCACGGTGGGAAGCACGGCGAAACCGGTCCGCCAACCGGTCATCGCGAAGCTCTTGGAGTGACCGCTCGAAATGATGGTCAGCTCCTCCATTCCAGGCACGGAGGCAATCGAGTAGTGACGAAATCCGTCGTAGGTAATCCGCTCGTAAATCTCGTCGGAGTAGATTCTGATGTCGGGACGGGCCCTTCGCTTGATGACCTCTGCGACCCCTTCCAGCACGTGACGCGAAAGAACGCCCCCGGTGGGATTGGAAGGCGAGCACAAAATGATGAGCTTGGTCTTCTCGGTGATGAGGGCGCCGAGCTCCTCCGGGTCGAACGCGAAGTCGTTCTCCTGCCGCAGGTGCAAGGGTACGGGCTTGGCGCCGAGGAACGTCACCCAGGACTCATAGATGGGGAATCCCGGGCTTGGATAGATCACCTCGTCGCCCGGATTGACGTAGGAAATCACCGAGTAACCAATGCCTGGCTTGGCTCCCGGCAGCGCGACGACTCGATCGGGATCGATGTCGAGATCTCGGGTGCGTGAAACGTAGCGGGCGACTGCCCTACGATATCCCAGAATCCCGGCGGGATCGACGTAGTGGGTGTTACCTTTGAGAATGTTCTCGATGGCGGTTTGGTTCACGTGCTCCGGGCTGCTGAAATCGGGTTCGCCCAGCGTGAAGCGGATGACGTCTACGCCGCGCTTTTCGGCACGGGCGATGTCCTCTCCTACCCTGAAGGCATTCTCCGTTCCGAGCACCGCCATGCGGTTGGCGATCAAACCCATGTCACGACCTCCCCTGCACCCGGAGACATGATAGAGCGACGAAACCACCGAGTAAAGGCACGCTGGAGACCATCATCACCCAACGATCGAAAGCGTCTATCGACCTCGTTCCCAACACCGAGTCAAGGTGAGCCACCCGCCGAATCCAAACGAAGGAGCCTTCACCGCGCCGCTAACCTTCTGAGCAGGAGCAGGTTCGGGCCGGCACCCAGCGACCCGCCGTCCGACTTGAAGGCCGCCGGGGCGGGCACTAGAATGGGCTCATGAAACATCGTTTTTTCATCGGAACCTTCCTGCTGCTGGCCATCCCCGCCTTCGGACTCGGCCAGTCGCTCACCGAGCTGGCGAACCAGGAAAGAGAACGGCGCAAGAAGAACAAGGAGTCCGGCACCGAAGTCCAGGTCATCACCGACAGGGAGTTGGCATCAAACGAGGGCCGCATCGCCAACCCGGCGAGCACACCGCCCGCCGAAGGAACCGGCACGACGGTCAGCGGCGTGGGATCGACAACCGAAGACCGCGGAACGGCCGCACCCATCCGCGATGATGTGGAGGACGAGGAAGGAGAGCAACCGGTCACCGACATCCCCACCGACGCCTCGCTCGAAGAGAAGTTGGGGCTTCTCGAGAGAATGAAGGCGAGCTATCAACAGCAGGTTGCCACGATCGACGCGGAAATCGGAACGAACAACCAGCGGCTCGCGGAGATAGAAAACGAGCTGGTGTCGACCGGAGGCACCGGACTCCCGACCGCCCCTCAGGCGGATCTGGCGGTTCGAAACCCGGGCGACATTCCCAGCCTGAGAGCCGAACAGCAAGAGCTCCGAGATAAGAACCAGGCCCTCGAAGCTCAGAAACTCTCGGCAAAAGACGACATCATCGCCCGCGCCCGGCGAGCCGGCATACCCAACAGCTACCTGAACTTCTGAGCCTCGCCCGAGGCCACCCGCAGGGTCACTCCCCCTCCTCCCCTTCCTTTGCAACGAAAGACTCGGATGCTATAATTCCCGCCGCTCGCC
>Ga0302046_10001437_pt1 | contig 22375 bp, 18 predicted proteins | sample RVTome_11_FD_200261 | JGI IMG/M metagenome (GOLD analysis project Ga0302046, IMG submission 200261) | Soil microbial communities from uranium-contaminated site in the Upper Colorado River Basin, Wyoming, United States - RVT147D111 (version 2) ...
GCAGGCGCCCAGCCCAGCCACTCCTTCTTGGGCTCCTCCTCGAGGGCGAAGCGCGCGCCATCGCCCGCCTGGGCGCCGGGCGAGTTGGGCGTGGCGAAGGAGACGCCGCCGGCCATGATCGTCTCGAGGGACTGGGTGCGGATCTTCACGCCGCTGGTGATGCCCGCGTTCACGGCGATGCCGCTGGCGTTCCAGAAGCGGCTGTTGGCGCGCACCAGCGTGGCGTAGCGCCCGTCGATCCAGGCGTCGGCCTCCACGGCGCGCGCGTCGGGCGTGAAACGCGTCTCGCCGATCTCGCCGACGATCCGGCCGCGATAGTGGACCGGCGCGCCCGCCGAGAGCGAGGCCTGGTCGGGCGAGACCAGCACCACGCGCAGGCCCGACGGCCGCTCGGGGTAGAGCTGGACGACGCGCGGCAGGCGCTCCTCGTCGTCGATCTCGCGCAGCACGATCCTCGGGCTCCACTCGAGCCACTCGGGCTCGGGCTTCTCGTGGAGCGCGAAGACGGCGTTCTCGTCCGCATCGTCGCCGGGACGCTCGGGCGTGGCCAGCACCACGCCGCCCGAGAGGATCGTGCCGAGGCCTCCGACCTGGGTCTCGACGCCGCGCCAGCCGGCCTCGAAGCGGAAGCCGCTGCGGCTCCAGAAGCGCGAGTTCTTGCGCACGAGCGGGCGGTAGCGTTCGTCGATGCGCACGGGGAAGCGCACGCTGCGCGCGTCCTCGGAGAGCTCGGGCGCCTCCACCGCCCCGATCTCGACGTCGCGGTAGTAGACCCCGCTGCCCTCGGCGAGCGAGCCCACCGCGCGCCCCTCCAGCCAGACGCGCAGGCCCACGCCCGACTCCAGGGCCTCCTCGGCGGCGTCGCGGCTGGCGTGCAGCTCGAAGATCGCTCCGTCGCCCACGGGCCGCTCGATGTAGGCCTCGGGGGGCGTGGCGAAGGCGATGGCGCCGCCCAGCATGGCCGCCAGCGACTCGGCCTGGACCTTCACGCCCGAGGGCCGCACGTCGACCGAGACGCCGCTCGAGTTCCAGAACTCGGTGCTCGGGCGCACGAGGTCGCGGTACTGCTCGGAGATCAGCGCCCACAGGCGCACGCCCTGACCGTCGGGATTGATCTGGTAGCGCTCCACCTCACCCACGCGGATGTCGCGGAAGCGCACGTCCGAACTCTCGCCCAGGCCGCCGAGCTCGGCGGCCTCGAGGCCGATGCGCAGGCCGTTGGGGTACTTGGCGCTGAGCGGGGGCGATTCGAGGACCGTGAACTCCTCGGTGGGCTCGCCCTGGGGGACACCGCGATCGTCGAGGGGCGGCAGCAGCACGGTGATGTAGGTGCCCGACACGAGCGTATCGAGGCCCGAGATCCCGCCGGCGCCCACGCGCGGCTTCTCGACCCAGAACTTCGCCTGGTCGGTCATGAACGGCCGCGCCGCGGGGCCGAGCTGGACCTTCACCTCCACGGTGTCGATGTCGCGGATGCCCACCGCGATCACCTCGCCGGTCTCGAGGCCGCGGTACTTGATCTTGGTCTTGCCCGCCTCGATCCCGCTGCCGTCCTTGAGCAGCAGCGTGATCACCGGCCCCTGGTTGGCGCTGGTCTGCCACCAGATGATGGCGCCGATCACCACGGCCACGATCGGGATCAGCCAGACGATGGACGGCCCGCGCCGCTGGACGATCTCCGCCTCGGCGGCCTGCACGGCCGGCGTCGGGTCCTCGCTCATCGGTCCTCCTCCAGGGCGTCCCACATCAGGCGGGGATCGAAGCCCATGGATGCGAGCATGGTGAGCACCACCACCGCCGCGAAGCAGGTGGCGCCGAGTCCGGTCTCGATGGTGGCCACGTTGCCGAGCTTCACCAGCGCCACCAGGATCGAGATCATGAAGATGTCGATCATCGACCAGCGGCCCACCTGCTCGATGATCCGGTACAGGAGCGCGCGGTCGCGCGGCCGCCAGCGCGAGCGGCGGTGCACCGAGATCACCAGGAAGGCCAGGCCGACGAGCTTGAGCACCGGCACCAGCACGCTGGCGAAGAAGACGAGCAGGGCGAGGGAGATCATGCCGCCGTGGGCCAGGTGGACGATGCCCGAGACGATCGTGTCGGACTGGCCCTTGCCGAAGGAGACCACCGTCATGATCGGGAAGACGTTGGCCGGCACGTAGAGCACGGCGGCCGTCAGCATCAGGGCGGTGGTGCGCTGGAGGCTCTCGGGCTTGCGGTCGTGGACGGGCGCCGTGCAGCGCGGGCAGCGCAGCGCCTGGCCGGGCGCGGCGTGGCGCTTGCGCAGCAGCAGGCCGCAATCGTGGCAGCCCATCAGGCCGGCGCGGGAGGCCGTGACGAATGCCGCGCTCACGTGCGGGCCTCGAGCTTGCTCCAGACGGCATCGGGGTCCAGGCTGGCGCTGGCCGCGGTGGTCACCACGATCAGTGCGGCGAAGGACCAGAAGGCCAGGCCGGGCACGAGCGTCGCCATCTCCGAGAGCTTCACGAACGCCACCAGCACGCCGAGCAGGTAGACCTCGAGCATCCCCCACGGGCCGCTCTTCAGCACCAGGCGGAAGACCGCGCCGAAGTGGCGCGCCGGCCGGCGCTCGAAGCGCAGGGGCAGGAGCACGTAGAGCAGCCCGAAGAGCTGGATGGCCGGGAAGCCGATGCTGGTCATGAACACCAGCACGCCGAGCTCCTGGAGGCCCGCGTCCCAGAGCTCGAGCGAGCCGGTCACGAGCGTGGCCTCCTGCTCGCGGCCCTCGAGCTCGAAGGTCATGAACGGGTAGACGTTGGCCAGGGTGAACAGCACCAGGCCGGCCATGGCGAAGGCCAGCGTGCGCTCGATGCTGTCGCGCCGCCCGCGCTGGAGCACGTGGCCGCAGCGGGGGCAGCGCGTGCTGGCGCCCCGCGGCAACGCGCGCGTCCGCACGAGCGCATCGCAGCCGTGGCAGGCGATCATCGGGGCGGTCGGTTCGGGCGCGCGGGCCGGCATGGGCAACCGTGCAAGATAACAAGGGAATCCACGGCCGCTCGGGCGGCTGGGGGCCGGGGGGCAACGCCCCCTAGCCGCGTTTGGCCTCCCGGCCGAACAGGATGCCCGCCACCCGCCGCAGCTGGATCTCGTCGCTGCCCTCGGTAATGCGATAGCGCCGGTGGTGGCGGTAGATGTGCTCGAAGGGCTTGTGGCGCGTGTAGCCGATCCCGCCGTGGACCTGGATGGCGCGGTCGGCCGCCTCGCACACCAGCCGGTTCGCGCGCACGTTGCACATGGAGACCTTCTCGGTGACGTCCATGTGGTGGCCGCGGTCCATCTGCCAGGCGGTCTTGTGGACCAGGTTGCGCACGAGCTCGGCCTCGGTGTGCAGCTCGGCCAGCGGGAACTGGATGGCCTGGTTGAGCCACAAAGGCTTGCCGAACACCAGGCGCTCGCGCGCGTAGCGCACGCTCGCGTCGATGCAGTACTGGGCGGCACCCAGGCTCGAGGCCGCCTGGCGGATGCGGTTCTCGTGGACGAAGTGCTGGGCGAGCTGGAGGCCGCCGCCCTCCTCGCCGAAGATCGCCGAGTCCGGCACGCGCACGCCCGCGAAGGTGACCTCCGCGTGGTCGCTCGGCATGTTGAAGGTCCACCACATGAAGTCCACCGAGACGCCGGGCGCGTCCGTGGGCACCAGGAAGCAGGTGATGCCACGCGCGTCGCCCTGCTTGCCCGAGGTGCGGGCGAAGACCATGTCGAAGTTCGCGTGGTGCATGCCCGAGTTGAAGCGCTTGCGGCCGTCGATCACCCAGTCGGAGCCGTCGCGGCGGGCGGTCGTCTCGAGCCAGGTGGCGTCGCTGCCGTGGTCGGGCTCGGTGAGCCCGAAGGCCACGCGGTGGCTGCCGGTGATCATCCCGGGCAGGAACTCGCGCTTCTGATCGTCGCTCCCGAAGGCCAGCATCATGTGCACGCCGGGGAAGTTGCCGACGATGGACGACTCGTTCTGGAGGTCGTTGTGCAGGCCGAGGCCCTTGGCGGCCAGGTGCTCGCGGACCACGGCCATGGCCAGGTTCGAGCCGCCGCGCCCCCCGAGCGCCTCGGGCAGCGCGAAGCGCAGGTGGCCGGCGGCGTCGGCGCGGCGGCGCATCTCGGCGAGCAGCGCCTCCCAGTCCTGGCGCGGGCGCCCGCCGGCCTCCCAGTCGGTGCGCGCGTGCTCGCGGCGGTGGTCGAAGAAGCGCACGTTGTCGTCCCGCTCCTCGAGCGGCCGGATCTCGCGCTCGATGAACTCGTCGAGCTCGCGCAGGTAGTCGCAGATCTCCTGGGGAATCGTGAAGTCCACGTCGTGCTCCTCGGCTCGGGTGCAGGGTCAGCCGGCGATCTCCCGGCGGCCCGGGGCGCGGTAGGCGATCCCGAGCTGGATGATGCGCTGGATCAGGCGCGGGTAGGCGATCCCCACGCTCGCGGCGGCCAGGGCCAGGTCCTCGTCGTCCATCAGGTCGGGGTTGGGGTTGGCCTCGATCACGTGGATCCGGCCGTCCTCGGACAGGCGCAGGTCCAGGCGCGCGTAGCCCGAGAGCGCGAGGGCCCGGTAGCTGCGCCGCGCCACGCGCGCGATGCGCTTCGCGAGCTCGGCGGGCAGCTCCGCGGGCACGTTCTCCACGCCCAGGCGCTTCTGGTAGTCGCGGTCCCACTTCACGCGCTCGGTGGCGATGGGCTCGGTGCCTTCGGGCAGGCTGGCGAAGCGCAGCTCCCAGACCGGCAGCGTGGTGAGGCGCTCGTTGCCGAGGACCGAGACCGTGAGCTCGCGGCCCTGCACGTACTGCTCGGCGATGGCGGCCGTGCCCACGTTCCGGTGCACGAACTCGACGCGCTCGGCGAGCGCCCCGGCGTCCCACACGATGGAGGCCTGGGAGACGCCGCGCGAGGCCTCCTCGTCCAGGGACTTCACGATCAGCGGCCAGGCCACGCGCTTGGGGATGCGCGGCTTGCGCCCGACCGGGAGCACCAGGAAGGACGGCGTGGGGATGCGGTGGTAGCGGAGGATCTTCTTGCTCAGGCCCTTGTCGCGGGCCAGCGTGAGGCCCTGGGGGTTGCAGCCCGTGTAGGGCACGCCGAGCAGCTCCAGGTAGCTCACCACGTGGACGGCGAACGCGCCCACGTCGCGCAGCTCCACGAGCTGGTTGAACACCACGTGGGGCTCGAAGCCCGCCACACAGTGGCCGATGGGCAGCACGTCGTCGGAGACGCCGAGCACCTGGAGGTCGTGGCCGAGCTCGCGAATGGCGTCGGCGACGGCGTACTCGGACTGCCAGTCGTGGATGACGTCGGGGTCGAAGCCCTCGCGCGAGTCGGGCGGCACGAGATCCTCGTGGCACAGGAGCAGCACCCGGAGCTTCTTCACGGCCGGGGCTCCCTCACCGCTGGTACTCGCGGACGGCGCCGTGGCGGTGGCGCAGGGTATGGGTGGTGAGCACGACGGCGGCGTCCTCGAGCGTCTCCCGCTCGGAGTAGCAGACGCGCAGGCCGAGCTCGCGCGCGCGCTGGATCATGCCCTGGAGCACCTCGTCCACCACGAAGGCGTGCTGGCCCGTGAAGCGCGCCACGCGCGTGCGCAGCTCGCGACGGCGGTCGCGCAGCACGGCGGCGGCGGAGCGGCGGAAGGCGAAGGTGGGATCGTCGGAGAAGAGCTGGCGCAGGTCGGCGTCGAAGTCCGAGAGGTCGAGCTCCCCGTAGAAGGCCTGCTTGCGCCGGTAGTACTCGCGCAGCGTCATGCGCTCGGAGGCCAGCGCCTCGGGCCGGGCGCGCGTGCGCACGCTCGGCGGCTGGCCGGCGATCTCCTCCATCAGCGCGTCCACGAACCAGAGCTTGCCCAGGGCCTCGGGCCAGTGCGCGTACTCGGCGCGCCAGCGTTCGCCCGGGCGCAGCCACACGGCGAAGGTCTCGGCGAAGTCCTCCACGGGATGGCTCTGGGCGTACCAGTGGGCCAGGTTGATCACGTGGGCCTTGCTGTGGGGGTCCGGGACGTAGCGCGAGCGGTAGGGCTCGCTCGCGCGGCCGAACTGCTCGCGCCAGCGCTTGCGCCGGTGCAGGCGGTAGGCGTTGTCGAGGGCGTGGCCCGTCTCGTGGCGCAGGAGCTTCAGGCACGTCTCGAGGCGACCGCCCTCGACGGCGTACATCTGGCGCCGCTCCAGGTGGGCCAGGCGGGGATGGGCCAGGTAGAAGGGCACGGCGAAGCCCGTGTGGCCGTCGGGGGTGAACCAGGAGGTGGACAGCCAGACGTAGGGACGGAAGCGCAGCCCCGCGCGCGCCAGCTCGTCGTACAGGCGGCCGATGCGCGCCTCGAGCGCGGTGCCCTGGATGCGCAGGTCGAGATCGCAGAGACGGAGGTCGAGCAGCGCGTGGTCGGGGAGGCGGACCCAGGCCGGGCCCTCGCGTGCGTCCCCCGACGGGCTTCCGGTCTGGCGCGCCGACATGGGGGCCAAGCCTAGCAAGGCGCGCCACGGGCCCGTCGGCGGAGAGGGCTATGCTGCGCGCGCGGTTTCCACGGGCGGAGGTGCGAGCGTGATCCTGGCAGGCAAGACGCTGGTGGTGGCGGGCGTGGGCCCAGGCCTGGGGCGCGAGGTGGCGGCGTGCGCGCTGCGCGACGGCGCGAACGTCGTGGTCGCCGCCCGCAACGAGAGCAAGCTCGCGGAGCTGGCCCAGGGGCTCGACCCGTCGGGTGGCCGCGTGCTGCCCGTGGCCGCGGACGTGACCGACGCGGCGCGCTGCCAGGCGCTCATGCAGGCGGCGGCGGACCGCTTCGGTGGCGTCGACGCCGTGGTGAACGTGGCGGCGCTCGACGCGATCTTCGGCACGCTGGAGAGCACGTCGGCCGAGGACTGGCGGCGCTCGCTCGAGACGAACGTGCTCGGCACCATGCACGTGGCGCGCGCGGCGGTTCCGCATCTGGCTGCCCGCGGCGGCGGTGCCATCGTGCTGGTCGGCTCCCAGGCCATGTGGCTGCCACCGAGGATGCCGCAGATCGCCTACGCCGCCGCCAAGGGCGCCATCCTCTCGGCCATGTACCACATGGCCGACGAGCTCGGGCCGCGCCGCATCCGCGTGAACATGGTGATCCCCACCTGGATGTGGGGCCCGCCGGTGGAGGCCTACATGGCCTGGCAGTCGCGCGAGCGCGGCGTGCCGGTCGAGGCCGTGAAGGGCGAGGTCACGGCCAACATGGCGCTGCCCGAGATCCCCGCCGACGAGGACGTGGCCGAGGCGGTGGTCTTCTTCTGCTCCGACCGCGCCCGCATGATCACCGGCCAGTCCCTGCTCGTGAACGCCGGCGAGCTCTACCGCTCATAGCGAAGGCATGACTTTCTCGGTGAAGAGGCGGAGGCTTTGCCAGCCTTGGTCGGGCGGGGTGCCGCCGCACAGCGGGTACAAGATGAACGGCGCGAAGGGGCCGCGGGCCCTGGCCCAGGCGATGCACTCCTCGGGCGTGCGGATCACGTAGCGGCCCTCGGCGCGCAGCTCCTCCACGGTGGTGGCGTCGGAGTGGACCGCCGAGCGCTGGCCCGCCGGCTGCCAGCTCGCGTAGGAGCGGGCGTCGTGGAGCAGGTACTTGCCGATCGTGGCCCAGCTGCGGTCGGGATCCTCGGAGACCACCAGCAGCTCCGACTCGCCGGGCGCGAGCAGCACCGCCGGGATGCCGCGCTTCTCGCACTCCGCGCGGTAGAGGGCGAAGGCTTCGGGATCGTTGGCGCCGGGCTGGAAGGGCAGGCCGAAGCGCGCCGCGCGCCGCGCCGCGTTGCGCCCCATGCCCCCCACGAACACCGGCGGGTGGGGCTTGGTGTACGGCACGGGCGAGAGCCGGATGCGCCGCCCCTGCCACGTGAAGGGCTCGCCGCTCCAGGCCTGCTGGAGCGCGGCCAGGCACTCGTCGAAGAGGCGCCCGCGCCCCTCCCAGTCCTTGCCGAACATCTCGTACTCCTCGCGCCGGTAGCCGAGCCCCGCCGTGATGCCGATGCGGCCGCGGCTGGCCACGTCGAGCACCGCCAGGTCCTCGGCCACGCGGATCGGGTCGTGCAGCGGGAGCAGCAGCGCGGCCACGCCCACGCGGATGCGCCGCGTGCGCCCGAGGATGCAGCCCGCGAACGCCAGCGGCGCGGGCAGGTAGCCGTCGTCGGTGCCGTGGTGCTCCGAGAGCACCACCGAGTCGAAGCCGTGCTCGTCGCAGTGCTCCGCCATGTCGAGCGCGGCGGCGTAGAGCTCCTCGCGGCGGGCGGGCGAGAAATCAGGCGCCCGCATGTCGAGGCGCAGCAGGGTGATGGCCATGGCGTTCCTTTCAAGCGTCGGCGGCGAAGCGGCCGGAGACGAGCGGGAGGTCCAGGTAGGTCTTGATGCCCGGCCCGGCCGCGCACACGTAGGGCACCGCGTTCACGCAGTGCATGGCCGTGGCGGTGATGCCGGGGTTGCGCGCCGGCACCGTGCCGGGCTCCGGCGGGTGCAGGCCGTGAAAGGCGAGCGACACGGGCGGATCGGCGTCGAGCTCCACCTCGAAGCGCTCGCCCCCCAGGCGCCAGGGCGGATCCAGGTGCTCCTCGCCCATCAGCCAGTTGGTGCGCACGGTGATCACGGGCTCGCCGCCGCGCAGGCCCTGCCAGGTGAAGCGCTGGCCCGCCACGGTCCCGGGCGCGAGCACGCCCACCGGCGTCTCGATGGGCGCCGTGGCCACGGCCATCTCGTGGGTGGTGCGTTTCTCCGCGTCGAGCCCGATGCCGAGGCCCACGGCCAGCATGTCGATGGACTGGCCGAAGCCGCCGCCGAGGATGCGCAGCATGGGGCTCTTGCGCGCCTCCTCGGGCCGCTTGCCGAACAGCATCACCTCGCGCACCACGAACTCCGTGGCGTAGCTGCGGATGTCGGAGAACTCCTCGGCGCGCACGTGGCGCACGTTGCGGCACAGCGCCGACACCATGAGCGGGAAGCGCTCGGTGATCCCGCCGGGATGGATTCCCGTGCCGTGCAGCGTCGCGCCGCCCTTCCGGCACGCGGCCTCCAGGCGGGCCACGTCGCTGCTCTTGAACGGGTAGAACCAGCCGAGCGGCGTCACCACGTTCTTGCCCGACTCGAGGATGCGGCAGACCTCGGCCTCCTGGCCGAGCACCGGGCTGTAGATCACGCAGTCGGCTTCGAGCGCGAGCAGCGCGCCGGCGTCGCGCGTAGCGCGCACGCCCACGGGGCCGATCCCGCAGATCTCGCCCACGTCGCGGCCGTCCTTGGCCGCCGAGTGCACCCAGCAGCCGACGAGCTCCAGCTCGGGGTGCGCCAGCACGCCTTCGATGGCGGCGCGGCCCACGCCGCCGGTCGCCCACTGGATCACGCGCAAGGCCACGGGCCCCTCCTCGCTAGAGCGGCGGCGTGGGGACGGTGAAGGCGGGCGCCTCGGTGCCGCCGTCCACCTCGAAGATCTTGCCGGTCACCCAGGCCGAGGCCGGCGACGCCAGGTAGAGCGCGCAGGCCGCCACGTCCTCCACGCGCCCGATGCGCTTCATGGGCGTGCCCTCCTCGAGCCGCTTGCGGATCGCCGGGTTGGTGAGCACCACCTGGAGCGCGTCGGTCTCGACGCCGCCGCAGGCGATGGCGTTCACGCGCACCTTGGGCGCCCACTCCGCGGCGAGCTGCCGCGTCATGAAGTTGAGGGCCATCTTGGCCGTGCCGTAGGCCACGAAGGCCGGCTGCACCAGGCCGCCGGCGCGCGAGGAGACGTTCACCACCGCTCCGCCGCCCGCGCTGGCCACCATGTGGGGGACACACAGCTTGGCCAGCGAGAAGGCCTGGGTGACGTTGAAGTGGAAGGCCGCCTCGAAGCTGCGCTCGGAGGTCTCGAGCGCGGGCCGCGGCGGCCAGCCGCCCGCGTTGTTCACGAGCACGTCGAGGCGCTCGAACTCCGCGCGCGCCGCGGCCACCAGGGCGGCGAGGTCCTCGCTCCGGGTGACGTCGCAGGGCACGGCGAGCGCCCGCTGCCCGCGCTCGCGAACGGCGGTCGCGGTGGCCTCGATCTGCTCGGCCGTGCGCGCCGCGCACACCACGTGGGCGCCCGCCTCGGCGAAGGCCAGGGCGATGGCGCGCCCGATGCCACGCCCGGCGCCGGTCACCAGCGCCACGCGCCCGTCGAGCCGGAAGAGGTCCAGGATCATAGGCCCCATCATGCGGCAACCGGGGGCGCTCGGCATCGTTTCTAGAACGTGTTTCAGCCTCCGGCCACCCGAGGCGAGCCGGTCACGAAGGCTTGACGGCGTAAATTTACGACGTACGGTGCAAGCCATGCCGCGCACCCTGAGCGCCGACCAGATCCACGCCTTCCGCAGCGAGCTGTGCGACGCCGCCACGCGCCGCTTCGCCGAGGCCGGCTACGACGGCGTCACCCTGCGCGGCCTGGCGGCGGAGCTGGGCGTGAGCCCCATGACGCCCTACCGCTACTTCCACAACAAGGAGGACATCTTCGCGGCGGTGCGCAACGCCGCCTTCGAGCGCTTCGGCGAGCACGTCGGGCGCACGCGCGATACCTCCGCCGGTCTGGCCCCGCTCGAGCAGCTGCGCGCCATGGGGCGCGGCTACGTGGAGTTCGCCCTGGCCGAGCCCCACGCCTACCGGATCATGTTCGAGATCGACCACCTGGAGGGCGACGACGACGCCTTCCGCGACGAGCACAAGGACCGCTGCTGGGCCCCGCTGCTCGAGGTGACCGGCCGCTGCGTGCGCGAGGGGGCCCTGCGCGGCGACCCGCTGCTGATCGGCCACCTGTGCTGGGTGACGCTCCACGGCCTGGTCACGCTGCACCTGTCCGGCAAGCTGCAGATGGGCTTCGGCCTGGAGCAGCTGGTCGAGCCCACCATCGAAACCGTGCTTCGCGGCGCTGCGCCCACGCCGCCCGACGGAGCCTCGCCATGAAGCGGATCGTCCTGCTCTCCGTGCTCGCCCTCCCCGTGCTGGCGTTGGCGGCGGCCGAGCGCGCCACCCGTGACGGTACCGACGCGCCCGCCACGGCCCCCGCCGACGGGAGCGCCGATGGCGCCCTGCTGCCCGTGGAGACCCTGCGCGTGCGCGAGGTCGAGTCCTACGAGGTGGCCACGCGCTACGCCGGCCGGGTGGTGAGCCGCCGCACCAGCGAGCTCGGCTTCGAGCGCGGCGGCCGCCTCGTGGCGCTGGCCGCCGACGAGGGCGACCGCGTGGAGGCCGGCCAGGTGCTCGCGCGGCTCGACGTGCGCGAGCTCGAGGCCCGCCGGCGCGAGCTCGCCGCCCAGGTCGAGGCGGCCCGCGCGCGCGTGGGCGAGATCGACTCGCGCCTGGCGCTGGCGCGCGTCACCACCGCCCGCCGCCGGGAGCTGCTCGAGCGCGAAGCCATCTCCGCCCAGCTCTTCGACGAGTCGCGCTACGCCGAGCAGGCGCTCGCCGCCCAGATCGAGGCCGCCCGCGCCGACATCGCCGCCGCCGAGAGCGCGCGGAGCAGCGTGGACGTGGCGCTCGACCTCTCGCTCTTGAAGGCGCCCTACGCGGGCAGCATCGTGGCGCGCGCAGCCGACGAGGGCACCGTGGTGACGCCCGGCCAGCGCATCCTGACGCTCGTCGAGGACGGCATCCTCGAGCTGCGCGTGGGCCTCCCGCCCGAGGCGGCGCGCAGCCTCGCCCCGGGCCAGGAGCACCCGATCGAGATCCACGGTCGCGTCCACCCCGCGCGCCTCGACGCCCTGCTCGAGACCGTCGAGACCGACACGCGCACCGTGACGGCGGTGTTCCGCTTCCTGGCGCAGCCCGCCGGCGTGCGCGATGGCGAGCTGGCCCGCGTCTCGCTCGCCAGCGAGACCCGCACGCGCGGCTTCTGGCTGCCGATCACGGCCCTGGCCGAGAGCCGCCGAGGTCTGTGGTCGGCCTACGCGCTCGCTCCCGGCGAGGAGGGCCCGCGCGTGGAGCGTCGCGAGCTCGAGGTGCTCCACGCCGAGAGCGACCGCGTGTTCGTGCGCGGCACGCTGCGCGACGGCGAGGAGGTGGTGGCCGCGGGCCTCCACCGGCTCGTGCCCGGCCAGCGCGTGCGCACGGCCGTCGCGAACTGAGCCGCGCCATGTGGAGCAACGCGTTCTACCGCAATCCGCGTCTCACCCTGCTCAGCGTCGGCCTCGTGGTGGTGGCCGGCTTCGCCGCCTTCCAGAGCCTGGCGCGCCAGGAGGACCCGACCCTCGCGCGGCGCTTCGGCACGGTCACCACGTTCTTCCCGGGCGCCAGCGCCCTGCGCGTGGAGAGCCTGGTCACCGACAAGCTCGAGAGCGAGCTCCAGGAGCTGCACGAGATCCGCGAGATCACCTCCGAGTCGCGCACCGGGCTCTCGGTGCTCCGCATCGAGCTCGACGAGCGCTTCCGCGAGCAGGACGTGGACGAGATCTGGTCCAAGGTCCGCGACCGCATCGAGCAGGCGCGCCGCGAGTTCCCGGCGGGCGTCGGGGCGCCGGACTTCGAGGACCGCACCTCCACGGCCGTCACGCTGCTGGTGGGGCTCTCCTGGCGCCAGGACGAGCACCCCCAGCTCGGCCTGCTCACGCGCCTGGCCGAGGAGCTCGAGAACCGGCTGCGCAACGTTCCGGGCACCAAGGAGACCGACCTCCACGGCGAGGCCCACGAAGAGATCCGGGTGACCGTGGAGCCGGACGTGCTGGCCTCGGTGGGGCTCACCGCGGCGGAGGTCTCGGCTGCGGTGGCGCGCGCCGACTCGAAGGTGCCGGCCGGCCAGCTGCGCAACGCGCGCAACGACCTGCTGATCGAGGTGGAGGGCGAGCTCGACTCGCTCGCGCGCATCCGCGACGTGCCCCTGCGCCAGGGCGAGGGCGGACGCCTGCTGCGCGTGGGCGACGTGGCGCGCGTGGAGAAGGCGGTGCGCGAGCCCGCGGCCACCGAGGCGTGGCTCTCGGGCATTCGCGGCGTGGCCGTCTCGGCCACCATGGAGTCGGACCGGCGCGTGGACATATGGGCCCGCCAGGCCCACGAGGTGGTGGCCGACTTCGAGCGCTTCGTGCCCGAGGGTGTGGGCTTCGAGCTGATCTTCGACCAGAGCCGCTACACCGAGGAGCGGCTCGGCAGCCTGGCCGGCAACCTGCTCATGGGCGCAGGCATCGTGGTCGCGATCCTGTTCTTCATGATGGGCGCGCGCTCGGCGCTGATCGTCGCCTCGGCGCTGCCGCTCACGGTCTGCATGGTGCTGGCGGAGCTCAACTTTCTGGGCGTGCCGCTGCACCAGACCTCGGTGACCGGGCTGATCATCGCGCTGGGCCTGCTGATCGACAACGCGATCGTGGTGGTGGACGAGTACAACTCGCGCGTGCGGCGCGGGGTGACGCGGCCCGAGGCGGTCTCGGCCACGGTGAAACATCTCGTGGTGCCGCTGTTCGCCTCGACCCTCACCACGGTGCTGGCGTTCCTGCCCATCGTGCTGATGCCCGGCGGCGCCGGCGAGTTCGTCGGGCCGATCTCCATCGGCGTGGGGCTCTCGGTGGTGAGCTCGTTCGCGCTGGCCATGACGGTCGTCCCGGCGCTGGCGGCCTTCGCCACCGGCCGGCGCGCGCTCGAGCGCGTGCGCGAGGGCCGGCCCGGGGGCTTCTGGCGCGAGGGCTACTCGAGCGAGCGGCTCACGGCGGTCTGGGCGCGCGCGCTCGACGTCGTGCTCGAGCGGCCCTGGCTCGGCGTCGGCGTCTCGCTGATCCTGCCGCTGCTGGGCTTCGCCGTCGCGCGGACGATGCCCGAGCAGTTCTTCCCGCCCAACGACCGCAACCAGTTCCAGATCCAGCTCGCGCTGCCCTCCCATGCCTCCGCAGAGGAGACGCGCCGCAACGCGCACCGCGCCCGGGAGATCGTGCACCGCCACGACGACGTGGTGGAGAGCCACTGGTTCGTGGGCGACACCGCGCCGCGCGTCTTCTACAACATGTTCGCCAACGAGGAGGGCGTGGCGAGCTACGCCGGCGCCTTCGTCACCACGCGCTCGGCCGGAGCCACCGAACGCCTGCTGCCGGGCCTCCAAGCCGAGCTGATCGAGGCCTTCCCCAACGCCCGCGTGATCGCGCTGCCCTTCGAGCAGGGGCCGCCCTTCGATGCGCCCATCGAGGTGCGCATCGTCGGGCCGGACCTGGACGAGCTGCGCCGGCTGGGCGACGCGGTGCGGGCGATACTCAGCGAGACCGACGCCGTCACCTATACGGTGGCGAAGATCTCGGGCGGCGAGCCCAAGCTGATGGTGCGGCCCGACGAGGTCGAGGCGCGGCTGGCGGGCCTCGGGCTCTCGGACATCGCCGACCAGCTCAACGCGAACCTCGAGGGCGCGCTCGGCGGCACGGTGCTCGAGCGCACCGAGGAGATTCCCGTGCGCGTGCGCGTGGGCGGCGAGAACCGCGCCGACCTGCGCGAGATCGCCGCCGACAACGTGCTCGGTGCGGGCAACCGCTCGGGCGGGCGCGGCGTACCCGGCGTCCCGCTCGCCGCCATGGGCGGCATCGATCTCGTGCCCGAGCTGGCCGGCATCACGCGCCGCAACGGCGAGCGCTCCAACACGGTGCAGGCGTTCCTCGTGCCGTACACGCTGATCGCCGAGTCGGTGGCGGACTTCCGGGCGCGCCTCGACGAAGCGGACTTCACGCTGCCCGACGGCTACCGCATGGAGCTCGGCGGCGAGAGCGAGGAGCGCAGCGAGGCGCTCTCCCACCTGCTGGCCTTCGCCCTGCCCCTGTTCGTGGTGATGGCGGGGACGATCATCCTGTCCTTCGACTCGTTCCGCCTGGCGGGCATCATCGGCCTGGTGGCGTTCCTGTCGGTGGGGCTCGCCATGCTCGGGGTCTGGGCGTTCGGCCACCCCATGGGGTTCCTGGCCATCGTGGGCACCATGGGGCTCGTGGGCCTGGCCATCAACGACAGCATCGTGGTGCTCTCGGCGCTCCGGGAGGACGCCGGCGCCCAGGCCGGCAAGACCGCCGACACGCGCGACGTGGTGGTGGAGGCCACGCGCCACGTGCTGTCCACCACGCTCACCACCATCGGGGGCTTCTTGCCGTTGATCCTGTTCGGGGGGCGCTTCTGGCCGCCGCTGGCCACGGCCATCGTCGGCGGCGTGGCGGGCGCCACGCTGCTCGCGCTGGTCCTCGTGCCGTGCGCCTTCGTCAGCCTGCGGCGCCGCGCCCTTCGCCCGAGATCCGCCTCGAGCCCGCCCGCCCCCGCGGATGCGGCCTGGACCCTCCCGGCCCGGCGGCCGAGCGTGTAAGCTGCGCCCCACGAGAAGGGAGGGTCCTTGTCATCCAGGAAGCTCGCAGCGCTCTTCGTCCTGGCGTTCGTCGCCCCGGCGCTCGTCGCCGATCGGGCGCTGGCCGCCGAGGATCAGGTCTACGTCGAGTACCGCCAGAAGGTGATGTCCGGGGTGGGCGCCGACATGGGCGCCATCAGCGACATCCTCAAGCACGGCCTGCCCTTCACGGCCGCCATCGCCCTGCACGCCAACCGGCTGGAGGACGCCGCCACGTTGATCCCGACCGCCTTCGAGAAGCCGGTGTCGGCGGGGGCCACCGACGCCAAACCCGAGATCTGGCAGAAGCCCGACGAGTTCAAGCAGGCCATCGCCAACTTCGCCAGCGCCGCCGACGCGCTCGAGGATGCCGCCGACGACGGCGACGCCGCGGCCATCCAGGCAGCCTTCAAGGAGCTGGGCAGCGCCTGCGGCAGCTGCCACAAGCCGTTCCGCAAGCCCAAGGAAGAGTCCTACAAGAACCAGTGAGGCGGGCGGCGCCCGGCGCGCTGGTCCTGTTGCTGCTGGCGCGCGTGGCGAGCGCCGCGAGCGCGCTGCCCGACGCGCTCGCCCGCGGCGAGGCGGTGCTGCGCGCGGCAGGCGGCTGCACCTGCCACACCGACTACCCGGGCGAGAAGGCCGCCGCCCCGCCGCTGGCCGGCGGGCGCGCGCTCGAGACGCCCTTCGGCGTCTACTACAGCACGAACCTGACGCCCGATCGCGAGACGGGGCTCGGAGCCTGGAGCGAAGAGGACTTCGTGCGCGCCATGACCGAGGGCGTGGCGCCCGACGGCTCGCACTACTTCCCGGTGTTCCCCTATCCCTCCTTCGCCAGCATGACGCGCCAGGATCTCTCGGACCTGTGGGCCTGGCTGCGCGCGCGGCCGGCCGTGCGGCGGGAGCGGCGCGCGCCCGAGGCCTTCGCGCCCTTCCGCCTGCGCATCGGCGTGGCGGGCTGGAAGCTCCTGAATTTCTCGCCGCGGCCGTTCGCGCCCGACCCCGAGCGGTCGGCGGCCTGGAACCGCGGCGCCTACCTGGTGAACGGCCCGGCCCACTGCGGCGAGTGCCACACGCCGCGCACGCTCACCGGCGGCCTGGACCGCTCGCGCTGGCTCGCGGGCTCGCGCGACGGGCCCGAGGGCGAGCTCGCGCCCAACATCACGCCCGATCGGCGCACGGGCATCGGCGACTGGTCGGCGGTGGACCTGGCCTGGTACCTGGAGACCGGCATCAAGCCCGACGGCGACGACACCCAGGGCCTGATGGCCGAGGTGATCGAGCACGGCTTCGCGCACCTGCCCGACTCCGACCGCGACGCCATCGCCACCTACCTGCTCTCGCTCCCTCCCATCGAGCACGAGCTGAAGAAGAAGCCCTGACGCGGGGTCAGCCGCCGGCGACGGCGGGGAAGCAATCGAGCTGCTGATGGGGCTCGAGCGGGGTGTCGAGGCCGTCGGGCAGGAAGCGCACCATGCGCCCGTCCACCAGCAGGTTGGCGCGCCGCGAGAGCGAGCCGCCGGGCTCCACCAGGTGCTCGCGCAGCGCGGGCCAGCGCTCGAGGATCGCCGCCAGCAGGTCGCCCAGCGTGGCGCCCTCGGGCATCGGCAGGTCCGCGTGCTTGCCGCCCACGATCGGACGGAAGGTGGCGTAGAAGCGCACGCGCACCTGGCTCGAGGCGTTCACACCACCCCGAGCTCGCGCAGCTTCGCGTCGGAGACCACGCCCGCCTGCCAGCCACGCGCCGCGTAGTACTCCGCCAGCATGGCGTCGAGCTCCGAGACGTGGCCGCGCGAGCCCGCCTCGCTGGAAGGCTCCCGGGTGAAGCGTTCCGGCAGCGTGTCGGAGCCCTCGCGGAAGCCCGCCAGGTTGTTGTAGTGGCGCTCCAGGTTGTAGATGCGCTCACCGGCGGCCATCACGTCGTCGGGCCCGAACTCGATGCCCATGGCCGTGGCGTACTGCTCGGCGTACTCGCCGGCGCCTTCGGCGAACGCGCTGAACTTGCACAGATCGAGGCTGTCGGAGAAGGCGTGCAGATCCTGGAAGACCTTGACGAGCTGGCCCTTGCCGCGCCACTCGAGCGGATCGACGGGCGGCGCGCCGCCCGGCACCACGCCGAGCTCCGCCGCCGCGGTGTAGCCGCGCAGGTGGCAGGCGCCGCGGTTGCTGGTGGCGTAGCCGAGGCCCATGCCCTTGAGCCCGCGCGGGTCGTAGGCGGCCACCGCCTGACCCTTCACCGCCATGGCGATCTCCGGGTGGCCGAGCCTTGCCGCCGCGCGCGCCGTGCCCTCGGCCAGCAGCTCGCCCGGGCCCTCGCGCAGGCCGATGGCGTCGGTGAGCCGCACCATGGCGTGCGTATCGCCCCAGGCGAGCTCCGTGCCCGGCTCCACCCAGCCGCGCTCGCTCGCCTCCATGTACATGGACAGCACGTTGCCGAGCTCGATCGGATCCATGCCCAGGTCGTTGCACTGGTCGATCAGCTTGGCGACGGCGGCCACGTCGTCGTTGTCGCAGTTGGAGCCGAGCGACCACGCGGGCTCGTACTCCACGCTCTCCATGTGCAGGCCCTTCCACGGGCCGTCGGTGATCTCCACCTCCTTCTTGCACGCCACCGGGCAGGCGTGGCAGGTGGGATCCTCCACCAGGATCGTCTCCTTCACGTGCTCGCCGCTGATGCGCTCGGCGCGATCGCCGAACGAGGTCTTCTGGCTGTTGCGCGTGCCGAGCGCGCCGATGCGGTTGGTGACGTTCATCAGCACGTTGGTGCCGTAGACCGAGAGGCCGCCCTTGCGCGGGCTCGTGATGTTGGCCTCGTTGCGGATCGCGTCGAGCGCGCGGCGCCGCACCTCCTTCCAGCGCGCGGGGTCGGCCACCTGGCTGCGGGCCTGCCGGGCGCGGATCACGATGGCCTTCAGGCACTTGGCGCCGCCCACGGCACCCGTGCCGCCGCGGCCGAAGGCACGGTCGTCCTCGTTCAGCCAGGCCGCGAAGCGGTTCTTGCGCTCGCCGGCCGGGCCGATGGCGTTCACCGAGAGGTTCTTCTCGCCGTAGCGCTCGCGGAAGAACGCCACCGTGGCGTGGATGCCCAGGCCCCAGACCTCCGACGCGTCGCGCAGCTCGATGCGGCCGTCCTCCACGAACGCGTACACCGGCCGCGGGGCGCAGCCCTCGAACACGATGCCGTCGAAGCCCGCCCAGCGCAGCCGCGCGCCGCTCCAGCCGCCCTGGTGGCTGTCGGTGACCGTGCCGGTGAGCGGCGACTTGGTCACGCACGCCCAGCGTCCGCTCATGCTGGCCTCGGAGCCGCTGAGCGGGCCGTTCATGAAGCACAGCCGGTTCTCGGGCCCGAGCGGGTCCACTTCGGGCCCCGCCTCGAGCACGTAGCGCACGCCGAGCCCCCGCGCGCCGATGTAGCGGCGCACCCAGGCCTCGGGCGCCGGGCGCATCTCCATGCGACCGCTCGCGAGATCCACGTGGGCGATGTCCTGGCCGAAGCGCGAAAGACGCATGGGGCACCTCCTCGCCGGCGCGGCGGTGGCGGGCGGCTTCGTGCCGATCATACGCCCGCGCCGGGCTTTCAGTCGAGCCCGCGCAGCAGGGCCACGAGCTCGTCGAAGCTGAAGGGCTTCTGGATGACGCCCCGCACGCGGGTGCGGTCCGAAAGCTCGCCGCCCACCGCCAGGTCGCCCGTGACCAGGTAGAAGGGAATGCGCTCGTCGAGGCGCTCGAGCACCTGGAAGCCGTTCATGGCGGGCATCCGGTAGTCGCACAGCACGCAGCGCACGTCGTGGTCCTGCACCCAGGCGATGGCGGACTCGGGATCGGTGAACGTCTCCACGGCCAGACCGGCCGCCTCCAGGCGCCAGCGGACGATCCGGCAGAGGGCGAGCTCGTCGTCGATGTAGACCACCGCCGGCTTCACGGATCCTCCCCGACCACGGGCAGTCGGACCACGAAGCAGGTCTCGGGCGCCTCCGCGTCCAGCGCGAGGCTGCCGCCCAGCCGCTCCACGATGCTGCGCGAGATGGACAGGCCCAGGCCCGTGCCCTCGCCGGCCTTCTTGGTGGTGAAGAAGGGCTGGAAGATCCGCTCGCGGTCCTCGGCCGGGATGCCTGGACCGGAATCGCGCACGCGCACCTCGGCGAAGCGCCCGTCGTGGCGCGCCTCGATGGCGACCCACGCCTCGCGTCCCTGGAGTGCGGCGTGGAAGCCGTTGTTCAGCAGGTTGATCAGCACCTGGGTGATGTCGACGTCGTGGCAGCGCACGTGCACGGCCGTCTCGACGCTCGCGCGCAACGCCACGCCGTGGTTCTGGATGCGCGTGCGGCACAGCTGGAGTGCGTCCTCAACGAGGTCGCGCAGCAGGACGTCCCGGGTGCGCTCCCCGTCGTCCTCGCGCGCGAACTTGCGCAGGCCCGAGACGATGCGTGTGGCCCGCCGCGTGGCGTCACGGATGGATGCGACCGCCTGCTCGAGGCGCTCCTGGTCGCCCGCCCGGGCGAGCTCCTCGAGCATCCCCGCGTAGCCGTCGATGATGGTGAGGGGGTTGTTGAGCTCGTGGGCCATGCCCGCCGCCATCTCGCCGAGCGTCGCGAGCTTGGAGGCGTGGATGGCCTTCATGCGCTCGCGCTCGGCCGTGCGCTCGAGCTTGCGGTGCTCGGTGAGGTCTTCGATCAGCGACCAGATGTAGCGCTCGCCCTCGCGCTCCACGAGGAAGCCCGAGAGCCGCACCGGGACGAGGCTGCCGTCCTTGCGGATGAACTCCTTCTCGTAGGGGCCGTAGCGGCCGGTCCGCTCCAGGGACTCGAGCTGGCGGCGCTCTTCGTCGTCGTAGTGTTTGGGCGTCAGATCCCAGTAGGTGAGGCCACCGTCGGCCTCCTCGCGCGTGTAGCCGATGATGTCCAGGAAGGCGGGGTTCGACTCGAGCCACAGCCCGTCGAGGCGACACAGGTTCAGGCCGATCGGCGAGCGCTCGAAGAGCATGCGGATGAAGTCCTCACGCTCCTCCAGGCGGCGCGCCAGCAGCACCAGGTCGCTGATGACCTCGGTGTACATGACGACGCCGCCGATCCGGCCGTCGGGCTCGTGCCAGGGCGTGATGGTCCAGCGCAGGTAGTCGGTGCTGCCGTCGGCGCGCAGGAACAGGTCGATCTCGCGCGAGACGGTGGCCCCGGCCAGGCACTCCCGGTGGACCCGCTTCCACTCCTCGCCGATCTCCGGGAACACCTCGTAGTGGTGGCGCCCGACGAGGTCCGAGTGGCGCAGGCGGTAGGCCTCGAGCCAGGACTCGCTGTACGCGATGTAGCGGAGCTCGCGGTCGAACACCGCCACCGGCATCGGGAGCTTGCGGACGAAGTCCCCGAAGGCATGGGCCGGGGGAGTCCCCGTCGGCCCGTCGCGCTGCGCCAAGCGTGTCTCCCCCCCGAGCACGGCAGTTTGACACTTTCCTGCGACGCCCTCCAGCGTCAGGTGATCTGGAGGGTGGGGAGGGGCCTCTCGATCAGGTCGGCGTAGAAATCGTTGCCCTTGTCGTCGACCACGATGAAGGCCGGGAAGTCCTCCACCTCGATGCGCCAGATCGCCTCCATGCCGAGCTCGGGGAGCTCCTGCACCTCGACCTTCTTGATGGAGTGCTCGGCCAGGCGCGCGGCGGGGCCGCCGATGGAGCCCAGGTAGAAGCCCCCGAAGCGCTTGCAAGCCTCGCGCACCTGCTTGGAGCGGTTGCCTTTGGCGAGCATCACGAGGCTCCCGCCGCGCGCCTGGAAGAGCCCGACGTAGGAGTCCATGCGCCCGGCCGTGGTCGGGCCGAAGGAGCCCGAGGCCATGCCCTGGGGCGTCTTGGCCGGGCCGGCGTAGTAGATGCAGTGGTCCTTGAAGTAGCCGGGCAGCTCGCCGCCCGCGTCGAGCCGCTCCTTCAGCTTCGCGTGAGCGATGTCGCGCGCCACGATCAACGGCCCCGAGAGCGAGAGCTGCGTGGTCACCGGGTGCTTCGCGAGCTCGGCGCGGATCTCGGCCATGGGCCGCGTGAGGTCGATCTTCACCACCTCGCCCGAGAGCTCCGCGCCCGAGACGTCGGGCAGGTACTGGGCCGGGTGCTCCTCGAGCTGCTCGAGAAAGACGCCCTCGCGCGTGATCTTCGCCAGGATCTGCCGGTCCGCCGAACAGGACACGCCGAGCCCCACCGGGCACGAGGCGCCGTGGCGCGGCAGCCGCACCACGCGCACGTCGTGGGCGAAGTACTTCCCGCCGAACTGCGCGCCGATGCCGGTCTGGTTGCACAGCTTCAGCACCTTCTCCTCGAGGTCGCGGTCGCGGAACGCGCGGCCGAGCGCGTTGCCGCTCGCGGGCAGGCAGTCCAGGTACCGCGCGGAGGCGAGCTTCACGGTCTTCAGCGTGAACTCGGCCGACGGTCCGCCGACCACCAGCGCCAGGTGGTAGGGCGGGCAGGCCGACGTGCCGAGCGTGCGGATCTTCTCGGCCACGAAGCGCAGGAGCGACTCCGGGTTCAGCAGCGCCTTGGTCTCCTGGTAGAGGAAGGTCTTGTTGGCCGAGCCGCCGCCTTTGGTGAGGAACAGGAGCTCGTAGTGGTCGCCGGGCTCGGAGTAGATCTCGATCTGCGCCGGCAGGTTCGTGCCGGTGTTCTTCTCCTGGTACATGTCGAGCGGCGCGAGCTGTGAGAAGCGCAGGTTCAGCTCCTGGTAGGCCCGGAAGATCCCGCGCGAGAGCCATTCGGCGTCGCTCGCGCCGGTGAAGACGTTCTCGCCCTTGTGGCCGAGCACGATGGCCGTGCCCGTGTCCTGGCAGCCGGGCAGCACGCGGCCCGCGGCGATGTTGGCGTTCTTCAGCAGCTCGAGGGCCACGAAGCGATCGTTCTGGGAGGCCTCCGGGTCGTCGAGGATCTTGCGCAGCTGCGCCAGGTGTCCCGGACGCAGCAGGTGCGACACGTCCTCGATGGCCGCGCGCGCCACCCGCTCGAGCACCTCGGGCGCCACCTCCAGGATCTCGCGCCCGCCCAGGCGCGCGAGGGAGACGCCCTCGGAGCCGAGCGAGCGCCACGGCGTGGTGTCGGCCGAGAGCTCGAACAGCTCCTGGTAGCGGAACTCGGGCATGGCCTCC
>Ga0302046_10001438_pt1 | contig 22372 bp, 14 predicted proteins | sample RVTome_11_FD_200261 | JGI IMG/M metagenome (GOLD analysis project Ga0302046, IMG submission 200261) | Soil microbial communities from uranium-contaminated site in the Upper Colorado River Basin, Wyoming, United States - RVT147D111 (version 2) ...
GGCCCATCCGCTGCGGCTCAGAGAGCCGCGCTCCAGAGAGGGCTTCTTCTTCTCTGCTGCCTGACCGCCTCGGTGATCCTCGCCGCGCCCAGTCCCGCACCCCAAGCCCTTCACGCGACCGACCACGTCATTGTCCGATTCAAACCCGTCCCCGCCGCCGCGCACACCAGGGGACGCAGCGTCCCTCAAGCGCTGGAACAATTAAAGAGGCAGCTTCCCCTTCCGGCCGGGGCGCGCCTGGAGGAAGCGGCGTTCGCCCGCTGGAAACGGGACCGCGCACGCGCGCAAGGCCAGCCCGCCGACGAACTGGATCCGGGTTACTTCCTCTATCTGCGCCTCCCCAAGAGCCTCACGGTGGAACAGTGCGTCGAGCGGCTTCAACACCATCCCTTCATCGATCTCGTGGAACCCGACGGCATCGGCTCCGGTGGCGACATCATCCCCAACGACCCCAGCTTCGGAAGCCAATGGCACCACCGTAACACGGGCAACCCCGGCGCCGACATCAAGACGCCGGCCGCCTGGGAATACACCACCGGCTCGCCCAACGTCATCCTGGCCGTGCTCGACACGGGGCTGAACATGTCGCTCAACGAATTCACCAACCGCGTGGTGACAGGCTACGACTTTGTGAACTCCGACGGCGACCCGACTGACGACCAGGGTCACGGGACGGCGGTGACCGGTACGGCAGCGGCCAACGCCAACAACAACCAGGTCGTCGCAGGGGTGAACTGGCAGTGCCGCATCATGCCGATCAAGGTGCTCAACGACCAAAACACCGGCTTATACTCCTGGTGGGCGCAGGGCGTGGACTACGCCGTCGCCAACGGCGCCAAGGTGATCAACCTCTCCGCCGGCGGCAGCAGCAGCACCAGCACCCCGCTGACCACGGCCATCAACAACGCCATCGCCGCCGGCGTCATCTTTGTCACCATCACGCACAACGACGGCAGCGCCATCATCCGTTACCCCGGCACCCTCACCCAGGCCATCACCGTAGGCGCGACCACCTCACAGGATGTGCGCTGGTCGAGCAGCAATTACGGATCGGCCATCGATCTGGTCGCCCCGGGCAGCAGCATCTACACCGTGAACCGCTTCGGCAACGCCAGTTCCTGGAGCGGCACCTCCTTCGCCGCTCCCCTGGTGGCGGGCGTCTGTGCGCTCCTCGCCGGCCTCAACCCCGGCCTGACCCAGGCGGAGGCCGAATTGATCCTCACCCAGACCGCCGACGACCAGGTGGGAGACGCCTTCGACACGCCCGGGTTCGACATCTATTACGGGCACGGCCGCCTCAACGCCCTCCGGGCCATCCAGGGCGGCAACACCAACGTCGCCAACCTCCTCCTCACCCAGACCGTGCTCCCGGATCCCGTGTCCGTCGGCTGCACGCTGACCGTGTCGCTGGTGGTCTCCAACCAGGGGCCGGCCGAAGCCACGGGCGTGGTGGTGACGAACAAGCACCCGGGAACGGCGTCCCTGCTTGGCGTGGAAACGTCGCAGGGTGTCTTTGATCCGGTGGGCGGCAACTCCGTCCTGTTCGTCCTGGGCACTCTCCCCGCCGGCGCATCCGCCTCCATGAAGGTCCATCTGCAACCTCAGGTTGCAGAGCCCATGCTGGTGTCCAGCTCGGTGACCCTGGACCAGGACGATCCGTTCTCCACCGATAACCTCGTCAATTCACTCGCCTCCGCCGTCCTGGACGCCGAACCTCCCTTGCTTGCAGGCGCCAACGCCCTGCCGGATGCCACGACGATCGAGGCGCACTTTTCCGAGGCCGTCGATCCAGCCACGGCGCTGGCCCTGGAGCATTACACGCTCAAGGACGGCGACGACATGCCCCTTCCGATCCTCGCCGCCACCATGACTGAAGACCCTTCGGTCATCCGGCTCCAGACGGGGCTCGCGTCCTCCTTCTCCCCCTACATCCTGGAGGTGAGCGGCGTGACCGATTGCACCGGGCTCCCCATGGAAGGCCCGGCGAGCGCGTCCGTGTCCGTGCCGGTCATGGAACTGATCCCTGCCGGGGCCGACTGGCGCTACCTCGACACGGGCGTGGCCCCGGCGGCCAACTGGATCACGGGCGGTTTTGACGACAGCCTGTGGGCAATCGGCCCGGCCCAACTGGGCTACGGGGACGGGGATGAGGCCACCGAACTGGGCTTTGGCGGCAACGCCAACAACAAGCACATCACCACCTGGTTCCGGAAACCCTTCACGATCGACAACGCGATCGTCTGGACCAATCTCCAGGTGGCACTGCTGCGGGACGACGGCGCGGTGGTGTATCTGAATGGCACCGAAATCTTCCGCAGCAACATGCCGGGCGGGACCATCCTCCCCACGACCCTGGCCAGCGCCTCTGTCAACAACGCCGACGAAAGCACCTACTACTTGGGCGGCGTGCCGGGCAGCGCCCTGGTCAACGGCACCAACTGGCTGGCCGTGGAACTGCACCAGGCCACGGCCGACAGTTCCGACCTCAGCTTTGACCTGCGCCTGACCGGCCAGCTCCGCGTCCGCCTCCGCCCGCCGGTCTTCACCCGAAACCCCGACAGCCAGACCGTCGTGGCGGGAGAGACCGTTCTCTTCAAAGTCGAGGTCATGGGCGACCAGCCCATGGGCTTCCGATGGCGCAAGGATTTCGCCACCGTCGTGCCCTTCGGCCCGGGAACGACGCGGCTGACCCTGACCAATGTGCAACCCGCCGATGCGGGCAACTATTCGGTCGTGGCCACCAACGCCGCCAACACCTTCCCCGGTGTGCTCAGCGGCATCGGCGCCCTCGTCGTCCTGCCCGACCGGGACGGCGACCTCATGCCGGACGCATGGGAAGAGCTCTTCGACCTGGACCCCGACCAGCCGGAGGACGGGGATGGGGACGCGGACATGGATGGCGTCAGCAACCGGGACGAGTTCGCCGGAGGGACCAACCCGCAGGATGCCGGGAGCGTGCTGCGCCTGGACGCCATCACGATGTCGGAGGGCGGGGTGCGGCTCGGGTTCCAGGCCGTCTCGAACAAGACCTACGCGGTGCAATACCGGAATGCGACGGACGCCGGCCCGTGGCAATGGCTGGCGGACGTTCCCTCCGCCGCAACCAACCGGGTGGTGGAAGTGGAGGACCCGGACCCGGCGGCTCCGCAGCGCGTCTATCGTCTGGCCACCCCCCACCAGCCGTAGCCGCCGAGGTAGCCGCCGACGTCAGGAGGTGGTCTTCATCGTGAACCCCTTCGTCAAGTAGCCGCCGACGTCAGGAGGTGGTCTGTCGTGAACCCCTTCGTCAAGTAGCCGCCGACGTGAGGAGGTGGTCCTTATCGTGAACCCCCTCGGTCACGACCGGGCTGGCCAAAGCCAGAACTACAAACAAGGCGGCCGCTTCAAATCGCCAGTGACAGGCGTCCGTCCAGCCCTTAGCCTGTGGGCTCGATGAAGTGAACACGTCACGTCTCCATGCCACCGATTCCCCTGCTTTGCCTTTACAGCCTCCTGATTCTTATTGCCTCCCTGGCGGGCGGCTGGATCCCGCACCTGGTCAAGCTCACGCATGTGCGCCTGCAGGTGGCAACGAGCTTCGTGTCGGGACTCATGCTGGGCGTTGGCATGTTGCACATGCTGCCCCACGCCTGGCATGAGACCGAGTCCATCGACCGGGTGATGTACTGGGGCCTGGGCGGATTCCTGGTCATGTTTTTCCTGCAGCGTTTCTTTCACTTCCATCACCATGACGTGCCGGAGGAGTCGCCGGAGGGGGTGGAAGGCTGTTGTGACCAGGACCACGTGCTGCCCGAGGAGGCGGGGCATGAGCACCACCATGACGAGCACACCCTCGCGCACAAGTCGGCCATGCAGCTCTCCTGGAGCGGGGCGGCGCTGGGACTCACCCTGCACACGCTCATCGCCGGATTTGCGCTGGGGGCCAGTGTGGAATCGGAGTCGCATGCGGACGTGCCGGGTTTTCTCCTGGGCTTTGGCACCTTCCTGGTCATCTTTCTGCACAAGCCGTTTGATGCGCTGACCATCGCCACCCTCATGACGGCGGGCGGATGGTCAAAGTCGGCCCGGCACCTCGTCAACACGCTCTTCGCCCTGGTCATCCCGGCCGGCGTGCTGCTCTTCCACTTGGGCGCCGCCCAATGGGCGACGTCGCTTCACGACTTCATGGGCGCCGGCCTGGCCTTCTCGGCCGGGACCTTCATCTGCATCGCCGCGAGCGACCTGTTGCCGGAACTGCAGTTTCACTCGCACGACCGCATCAAGCTCTCGGTCGCCCTGATGCTCGGCCTGGCCCTGGCCGCCTTCATCGGCCAGTTCGAACGGGGCGGCCACGAGCACCACCACGAGGAGGAGGAGACCATCGAGGGGAAACTCGAAATTCGAAGCGCGAAATCCGAAACGAATCTCAACTTCGAAAAGGACGTCAGCGCAGGGGTCAGACTTGACTAATTGACTATGAACCGGGTCCGGGAGTTGGCATGCATTCCCGCTCAACCCGGTTCATAGTCAATAAGTCAAGTCTGACCCCGCCTCAAAACGGCTCAGCCGCACCGGCAGGCGCCGGCGCCCCCAGTCTCCCGGCTCCTCCTCGAATCGTCCCGGGATCACCGTCCCGCACACGGCGCAATGGTTTCCCTTCAGACCCCACCGCCCCAGTTCATACCAGTCCCGTTCGATCACGCAGGTCCCGCATTGCGGGCACCAGGTGCTGCCGCCTTGGGTGTCGTGGATGTTCCCGGTGTAAACGAAGTGCAGCCCCTCCGACAAGGCGATCTCCCTGGCGCGCCGCAGTGTGGCAGCCGGTGTGGAGGGCGTGTCCATCATCTTGAAGTCGGGATGGAACGCCGTGAAATGCCACGGCACGCTCGTCCCCAGGTGCTCGCGAATCCAGGCCGCCGCCTCGTGCAGTTCCCGGTCGCTGTCGTTCTCGCCCGGGATCAGCAGGGTGGTCACCTCGAACCAGACGTCCGTCTCGTGGCTGAGATACTGGAGGGTGTCGAGGACGGGACCGAGCTGGCCGAAGCAGAGCTTGTGGTAGAAGGACTCCGTGAAGGCCTTGAGATCGACATTGGCCGCATCCATGTGGCGGTAAAACTCCGGCCGGGCCTCGTCGGTGATGTAACCGGCTGTCACCGCCACCGTGGCGATCCCCTCGGCCCGGCACGCTTCCGCAATGTCGATCGCATACTCGGCGAAGATGACCGGGTCGTTGTAGGTGAAAGCCACCGAGCGGCACCCCAGCTCCCGCGCCGCGCGGGCGATGGTCTCCGGCCGGGCCGTGTCCGCCAGCCGGTCGAACTCGCGCGACTTGCTGATGTCCCAGTTCTGGCAGAAACGGCAGCCCAAGTTGCATCCGGCCGTGCCGAAGGAGAGGACGCTGGTCCCGGGCAGGAAATGGTTGAGGGGTTTCTTTTCGATGGGATCGACGCAGAATCCGCTGCTGCGGCCGTAGGTGGTCAGTTCCATGGCGCCGCCGACGTTCTGGCGGACGAAGCAGAAGCCGCGCTGCCCCTCCTTGAGCTTGCAGAAGCGCGGGCACAACCGGCACTCGATGCGGCCGTCTCCCAACGCCCGCCACCAGCGCCCCGGATGATGCAGCTTGGGTTCGGTTTTCATGACATCAGATGCGTCTCCGATTCGTCCTGGCTCCCCATCAATGATTGGACAGTGGCCGTCCTCTATGGAGGCCCCTCACCCTGACCCTCTCCCGCGGGGAGAGGGGACAGCGAGCCTGGACAGGTGAGCGGGTTGAGTGCATGGGCCTTTCTCCGTGGAGAGGACGGGTCTCCCTCTCCCAGCGGGAGAGGGCAGGGGTGAGGGGCCTTTGCATGTTACGGTTCATCTCTTCATTGAGCTTCATCGCGCCGGGTTTGTGCTTTGGCTTTCCAGGAACTTGTCCACCTGGAAGCGCAGCAACTGCGCCTTCTCGCCCGGAAAGATGCAGGCTTTGCGCCGCGTGGCCTCGACCTGCTGCTCGGCGGTGTCCAACCCTTCCACGCCCGGCAGCATCACGCCGCGCCGTCCGTCCTCGGCCAGCACAATGACCCCGTAGCGCGCGGGATCCAGGTCGCCGAGCGATGGGACCGGCTCCGGGGGATGAAGCACGCTGACTTCAAACACGAGGTCTTCCAGCTCCTCGGCGGTGACCGGCTCGAAGCGGCCGTCCTGGATCGCCGAGGTGAGGGCCACCTGCCTGGTTTCCTCGATCAGATTGCCCCCTGAAGCTTCCAAGGAGCCGCGACATCCGCGCAGGCGACCATCCCGGGTGCGGATGGTCACAAAGATGCCGGCCTTCCGCGCGAGGTAGCCTTCGGGTGCCGGCGTGGCTTCGGGGCAGGTGCCAAGCAGGCGTTCGGCCACGGCGCAACGTGCGAGACGGGGCAGCCAGTCGCCGCCCCGGGGCATTTGATGCGGATCGTTCATGGCCAGATCCTCAGACGGGCATGTCCGCGTGCGTTTCGTGGTGCAGCAAGGCCACGCAATAGCCCACGCCGAACGGACCTTCGTAGCTGAGCACTTTGTGGTCCTGGTTCCGAAACCCCACCGCGGTGGCGGCGACCAGCGTGGATTCCACCACGTCTTCCCCGGCATGCCGGACCAATTCCGGATCGAGCGCCTCCAGGCCGTGGAAATCCCCCGCCCGTATCAGCTGCACGAAGGATTCATCGAACCGTTTCGCCTCCGGATGAAACCCGGCCGGGGCATCCGACTTGAGCCGGTGACTCATGTCGCCGCTGGCGATCACCACTGTCGGGCCCGGGAGCGCCGCCGAGGCGCGCCGGACCGCTTCGCCCAGCTCGAACACGCCTCCCTCCCCCGGGTAGTTCAAGCTCAGCACCACCGTCGGCCCGGACCAGCCCGCCTCCACCAGGAAATGAAGCGGCACCACCGCGCCGTGATCAAGCGGTTCGTCCGTGATGGACCAAAGGTGGATGCCCATCTCCCGCGCCACTTCCCGGGCGGCCGCAACCAGGGCGGTGTCATTGGGCAGCGTGACACGGATGTGATCAAACCCGAAGAGATGCAGCGACCCCTCCAACAGAGGCACCGTCCAGATGCCGAACATGCCGGGGCGCCGGGGGGCATGCGGCGATATCACCACCACCCGGGCGGGCGCGCAGTCCAACGCGCGCCGGCTCAACTGCCGCATGGAAGCCACGGACACCTCCACCTCCCCGAGACGTGAACCGGCCACCTGCGGAATCAGAACCGGCGCGTGGGGCATCAGACCCGCCAAGACAATATTGTCGGGTGCTCGTTTCATGTTCCCCTCATGCTACCTATAATCACCATCCCCCCGGGGATTACAACCTCTCCTTTCTTGGCAAGGTCGCACCCTCTCCAGCCCAAAGCAGGCGGCGGCCAGAAAATAGCCGCCGAGAGACCAGCCACGTTCCACGTGGTCACGAGGCGGTCCGTGTTTGTCGTTCCGCCTTTACGCAGAGGGCGCAGAGAACCGCGGAGGGCCACAGACTCACGACTGGGACCACCTCCTGAGGTCGGCGGCTACCTCTCCCACCGCTCACTTCACCACCGGAAACTCCGTGATGCGCAGGCGGGTACAGCCGTAGGGGACGAGGACCAGCTCCTGGGACGACTGGTTGGACAGGTGTTGCTGCGGACGACTGTGCGGCAGGGGACCGGCGCGGAAGCCGTACATCTGCCATTGGGGATGCTGCTTGCCATGCACGCGCAGTTCCAGCGGCACGCCCGCCAGAGACCAGGGATAAGCATCGTCCGGATCGCGGCGTTCCAGGCGGATGCGGTCGGCGGGCCGGTTCACATCTTCCTCGACCAGGGCGAAGTTCCAGGGCGACTTGGGATGCACCTCGTAGTAGTCGCCGTACTTGTCGGTGTTCTCGATCCAGCGCCAATCCTCCTCGATGCGCAGCGAGTAAACGAGCGGGCCGCGCTCGAGGGCGACGGCGTTCTCGTGCCAGCGGCTGATGCGCACGTCGGCGGCAAACGCCACTTCCACCACATCACCGGCTTTCCATTCTTGCTTCAGGGTGAGGAGGCGATCCGGTGCGGGCGCGGGCGTCTCCCGGCCGTTGATCCTCAGGGTCACCCCACGCGCCCAGCCCGGCACGCGCAGTTGGAGCGGGAAGGTTACGGGCCGGTCGGGCGTCACTCGAAACCGGACGGTTTCCTCGAAGGGATAGCGTGTTTCCTCCTCGATGCGCACGGGCACGCCGTCGCCCACCTTCCATGCGACGGCGCTGGGTCCGTAGGCCAGGGCGGCCAGCCCGCCGTCCGGAGTGGCGCGCCAGAGGTGCTGCACCCACTTGGGCCAGCCCTGGTGCATGTTGCAGGTGCAGCACGGGTAGCCGGTCAGCAATCCGAAGCAGAGGTCGGTGCCTTGATGCCAGTCCTCCTCGTAGAAGTTGCGCCGCGCCCGCGAGGCCAGCACCTGGTTGGCGCTCTGGAGGTACTGGCGGTACTTGAAGTCCGGAGTGGACTGGGTCGGCAGCGCATTGTAGGCGATCCACTCCAGGTGATCGGCAAAGTCCAGGTCCCCGCTGATGCCGACCATGGTCTCGAGCGAGAACATCATCTCCACCACGGAACAGAACTCGATGCCCTGGGTCGGGTCGTTGCCGTGCATCGGCTCGTCACCCCCGTACATGCCCTGGGGCTGGCCGTGGAAGCGGCGGATGTCGGCGAAGGCACTCTTCACCGCCCGCAGGTGGCGTTCGTCGGGATCCTGCTGGGACCACACCACGGGCTGCTTGATGCCCTGGGCGAGGTTGACGCAATGGAAACTCTGCAACTGATCGACGCTCAGCCGCCGGATGAGGTCCCGGTTGAAGGGAAACCGGTTGCCGGTGTTGTAGGGGTAAAGATGCGCCAGGTCGGGCGAGGGCTCGGGGGATTCGTTGAGGAAGACCTCCGTATAGGGGAAGGTCTGGCGGGCCAGCAACTCGCCCAGTTCGAGGAGAAAGGCGTCCCCGGTCAGGTTGTAGAGCCAATAGACCACCATGGAATTGTCGCCACCGCGGCGGTTGGCCCAGAACGACCAATGATCGAGCGGCGTCTTTTCCAGCTCCTGAAGCTGGTATTTGAAGTAGCGCCGGAGCACCTCCACAACGCGCTCATCGCCGGTGGCCCCGTGGTGCTGCTGCAACACCTTCAACATGACCATGCGCGGCCACCAATCCTCGCGGGGCGTTTTCTGGATGCCGGCTTCGGGTTTGGGCTCCTTGTCGAACCGCTTCGGGCCGAGGTAACCGTTGGGCTCCTGGTGGGTGAGAGTCCACTCGATCCAGGGCCGCGCCTTCGCGAGGAGGCTCTCGTCGTTCAGCAGGTAGCCGAGCGGAACGAGACCATCCAGCCAGTAAGGGCCGCGTTCCCAGCCGTCGCCGTCGCCGCCCAGCCAGCCATTGCGCGGACCGACGATGGCCTCGTAGCGCTCGTCCAGATGTCCGGTCATCCCGTCGCGCTGTCGTTCGAGCTGGAGCCGCAGCCAGCCGCGCGGCTCGATGACGCCGAGCGGCAGGTCCAGGAAGGGGCGGAGCTGGAGCGGGGCGCGGTTTTGGAGGGGGACCTGCGGGTGGGAAGATCCGGGTTCGGCGGCATGAAGGAAGCATGCGGCGGCAAGCCAGGTCAGGAGGGCCGGGGTGAGGCGATTCATGACGAGACGTTGACCACGCCAAGGTTGCGGGGCAAGCAAATGGGAGCGGCCAACGCCTGGCCGCAAGCGGACATTGTTGATTGGAATGTGCTGAAAGGCGGCGCGCACGCTTGGGCATGAAGCATGGCAACGACCCAACTGCCTAAAGGCAGGACTACGAACGTGGGCCGCCACGTTTGTAGTTCTGGCTTTAGCCAGTCCCGGTTCATGGAGAGGAGGGATACGGCTTTTGGCCGAGCATCCCAACCCGGGTTGGCGGGCAAAAAGTGCTGTCACAGGAGCGGTTTCCGTGTCACCTTGGGTGGCTCCTGCACCATTCCAGATGGGAGAACCCAGAACCTCCGCCAACATGCGTTTACCAATCCATGGCCCCCGATTCCAGCCAAGCCGCGGCCGCACGACTGCCGTACCCCCGCTTTTGCTGACCCTTATCCTCGCGCTCACCCATGCCATTGTCCCCGAGCTGGGCGCCGCGATCGTGTCCAAGGTCATTCACATGGGGGATATGGATGCCATGACCATGCCGGAAGCCTCGGGCATGACAGCCAGCCGGCTGAATCCAGGCTTCCTGTGGGTCCACAACGACGAGGACCCCGGCGACAGTGCCATCTATGCGGTGACGACCAACGGAACGCTGCGGGCCTTCCTTCAAACGCAGTTCTCGGGTGGTGACTACGAAGACATCGCCGTCGGTCCGGGCCCGTTGCCGGGCGTGCAATACATCTACCTGGGCGACATCGGTGACAACATGCGTGACCGCACCAATGGCGTGAGGGTGATCCGCATCGTCGAGCCCATCGTACCCCTGCAGGCATTCGCGGTCCCCCCCAAGCTGGACGTGCAGGAGGCGGCGCAGATCACCTTGATCTATCCGGACGGCCTCCACAACGCCGAGGCGCTCCTGTCCGATCCCATCACCGGGGACCTGTTCATTGTGCCGAAGATCGAGGACTCCGATTATTCCGGCATTTACCGCGCCCCCAAACAGGCGATGGACACGAACAATGTGGTGCAGCTGGAATTCCTTGGCTACGTGCCGTTGCGAAACGCCGCGGGTGGAGACATCTCCGCGGACGGGAGCGAGATCATTATCCGGCGAAAGAACCGGGCCGACATCTGGAGCCGGCGGCCGAACCAAACCGTGGACCAGGCGCTGCGGCGACCGGGCAGGCGCACGAGCATCGTGGGGGAACCGGATGAGCCCAACGGGGAGGCAATTACCTTCGATCCGCTCGGGCTGGGCTATTACTCCAGCAGCGAAAGTTTCTACAGGCCCGAGTCCACCAATGAGATGGGCATGACTCTACCGGAATTGCTGATCGAACCCCCGATCTTCTTCTATGAGTACGGCCGCCCGCCCCGCTACGATCAACTGCTCCGACAGGCCCGCCTGGAAACTCGCGTGAACCTCTTTCTCCTCGGCACCTACCAGCCCGACCCCGGCCAGCGCCCAATGCGGCTGCGGATCGGGACGCGTGAATTGACGCAGGCCATCAACGAGGACCTCGACCTGCCCCTGGATCCGCGCCGTCCCTCCTCCCTTTACCAGATCATCTCGCCGGCCGGGGCCGGGCGGATGGTCATGCGCCAACCCCGGCAACCCGACGTGGACGTGACGGACTACATCCTGGCCATGGACCTCGGCAACGACCACCCGGACGCGGTGATTGTGCAGCCCAACCCCCGGGCGCCAGCCCGCATCACCACCGTCGCGGAGTGGATGTTCCAGCTCGGCACGCCCGACATGCGGATCTCGGTGGCCGGCATGGCGCGCAACATGATCCGCTCCACCCGAACCTCCTGGCTGAGTGGCTACAGCTATCGGGATGTGGCGCAAAGTATCGCCCGCGTGGAGGGCGACCTGCTCGACAACGGCATGCCGACCTACCACCTCAAGGGCATGGTGATGCTGATCGGGGCACGCGCGGCCAGCCTGTTTGGATATCTGGTGGAGGACTTTGACAAGGACGACGGCCAGTTCATGGTCACGCAAAACGGCCCCGCCCAGGGCGCGTGGCAATACCGGCAGCCCACGGCGGAGGCACCCGACGGCGCCTGGCTGGCCCGCGGAACTCATCAGCAAGGCGTCCCCGCCTCAGCCAACCTGATCACCCGCCCGTTCCGCGTCACCAGCAGCGGCGAGGTGGCCCTGGTCTTCGAACACCGCCACCACTTCCAGGCCGACGGCGGCCTGAACCAGGACGGCGGCCTGATCCGCGTCCGCATCAACAACCAACCCTTTGCCGACCTGCCGCCCGAGGCCTTCACCATCCATGGCTACACCGGCCTCCTGACCACGGGCGGCTCCCTCAACCAGCATCCGGCCTTCACCGGCATGTCCCCCGGCTATGCCGACGGGGGCACCCTCCTGAGCGAAGCCGTGCTCGGCCGCGTCGAGGCCGGGGACATGATCATGATCCAGTTCATCGGTTCCTGGGACGGGTCCGGCAACGGCGGCGACCCCAACTGGGAGATCGACAACGTGGCGGTGGTGAACTGGTAGTCAAGGCCGGTTCAAGGAGGGGAGGGATGCGCCAACCTCAGGCGCTCGCACATGGGCCATGAATCCCTCATGGACGCCTTCAGAACCCCTCTGGGCTCTGCGTTAAAAAATCAGGATGTCAAACCACGCAGGGCGTTGACCATTGGGGCCTGGGGACGGGTGGAGTCAGAGTCTCAACGCAGAGATTTCGCGAGAGAACGGGGCAGAAAGGGGTCCTCCGAACAGCCGACAATTCACTTTCCAGCGTCAGCCCCACCCCACTACCATGCGTCTGCCATGAGCAAACTTCTTACCTTGCCGTTGCCCGCGATTTCACACGACATCGGCCTGTTGGTGTTGCGGGTCTGGCTCGGACTGACCATGCTGCTGGTGCACGGGCTGGACAAGCTCCAGAACTTCGGCGCCACACTCAAGACCTTCCAGGACAACATGGGCATCCCGGAACCGCTCGGCGCGGCGGCGATCATCGCGGAAAGCATCTGTGCCGCGCTGCTTGTCGTCGGCCTGGCGACGCGCTGGTCGGCCCTGTTCCTGTCGATCACCATGGGCGTCGCCTTCTTCAAGGCCCACGGCGCCTCCCTCGCCACCGACGGCGGGCCTTCCGGCGAGATGTCCTTCATCTACATGGCCGGCTTCGTCGCCCTCCTCCTCGCCGGCGCAGGACGCCTCGCCGCCGACGGCATGTTCTCCTCGAAACCAGGAAAGCGATAATCTCCCGGCAGGACCCCACCCAGTAGCCGCCGACGTCAGGAGGTGGTCTCCGACGTCAGGAGGTGGTCTCCGACGTCAGGAGGTGGTTCAAGGGCGTAAGGATCCGCCTGTCCCGACCACCTCCTGACGTCGGCGGCTACTGGGGAGTGGCGGCTACTGGGGAGTGGCGGCGGTTACTTAGCTGCGGGCCGCAGCTCGAACTGCCGATGGGGCGCCTTGGAAGGCATCACCGCGTAGAATGGCGCTGTGGCAAATGTGTCCAGCACTTTCCCCGCGCGATCCGGATCCACCGGCCCGGCGTGCGCGTGCAACAGGTAACGCAGACGCAGCGGCTGATCCGGCTCGAGCGTGCGCGCTTCCTTCATCGAGAACGACGCACCCATCCACCCATCCTCCCGAACATGCCAGTGCGTCGGAGCCCCGGGGTTTTCGGGATGATCAAAGTAGGTGATGCCCTCGACGACGCCGTCCGTCACCGCGCCCGAATAGTCCATCCACCGGGCGCGCTTCCCGAAGACGGCCGGCTCACCCCTCCGCCCCTCGCTGTCGGTCAGGGTTCCGCCGCCAAAGAAGCCTGAAATGGAACGCGCCACGCGCACGGCCAGAAAGCCGAAGTTGGTCCGCCCCAACTCCACGGGTTGGTCCACCGCCCGAAAGAGGCTCTGCAATTCCAGCGTGTGTTCGCCGCCTTCAAGGGGACGTGCCACGGCGATCAGCGTCTGCTCCATCAATTCCCGCCCGGGATCGCCATCGAACCAGCCGAGCCGGACCGCCATCACGCATTGGTCGTCACCGTCCTCGTAGCAGAGCCATTGCTTCTGGCGGATGCGCGCCGTGGAAGTGTCTCCCCAGAAGTCCAGGCCGTTGACCTTGTTGTGGGCGAACCACACCGAGCGATGATGATCATGGTTGGGCGCCCCCGGGTGTCCCATGCGCGTGAGGGAAACGCCGGACGGGCCGTTGAACGGAAAGAAAAAGGGGCGCGGAGACTGGGTTCCGAAATGCCACCGGGCCTTTTCACGATCCTGGAGGCGCAGCGCGGTCTGGTGCTCCGCCAGGGGCACCACCTGGCAGCGCGGCACCACGGAAGGCTGTGCGGCGGTCAGCGCAGGACATGGGAGTGCAGCCAGCACTCCACCGGTGAGGGCGGCCCGGGAAAGGAAGGCTCTGCGGGAGTGAGGTTGGGTCATGGTGATGGACGATTGAAGGGTCCGCATCCGGTTGTAACGGAAGCGCGCGGCGCAAGGCAACCACCAACAGGCAACCACCAACCGGCGAACCGGCGAACCACACGAAACACACGAACGGCCAGGGGTTCGGTCATGGCTGCTGACAAAGTCCGCGAGTCAAGGCGTTGTCGCCGTCAGACCTGCCGGCTTCATCTTGCTTCTATGCTTTACCCGAAAAGAACGACCAATATGTTGTCGTTTTACCGGGCCCCTCACCCTGACCCTCTCCCGAGGGGAGAGGGAACAGCATGCCACCCCAGGGTGAAGCGATCAGGGCAGCAGCCTCTCTCCGCGCGGAGGACGGGTCTCCCTCTCCCAGCGGGATAGGGAACAGCGAGCCGGGGTGGGTGAGAGGGATGAGCGCAGGGGCCTTTCTCCGCGCGGAGGACGGGTCTCCCTCTCCCGCCGGGAGAGGGCTGGGGTGAGGGGCCTTTGATAGGGTGCGATGTAGAGTGCTCTCCTTGCCCTTATTTCCAATGGCGACACAATCCGCTGCGCAGCCTGCTTTCCCCAGTCGCGTCTGGGGAATGACGTATTCTTACTCTTACTCTGCAGCCCAGGGGGAGTAAGAGTAGGAGTAGGAGTAGGAGCAAGAACCTGTGCCTCAGGAACCCGTGACGACCTTGTCATGCGTCTTGCCGGTTCGGTGGGGGGCGTTGGAAGGGTGATTGCCACAACGCGCGCCTCCTGCTAGACCATTCCCATGAGCCAGCCTGTCAAACCCATCCCGGACGGATACTCCGTCATTTCCCCCTACCTCATCATCCGCGGCGCGGCGAGGGCGCTGGAATTCTACCAGCAGGCATTCGGCGCCAAGGAACGCCTGCGCCTGGACATGCCGGGCGGCAAGATCGGGCATGCCGAACTTGAGTTCGGCGGTTCGGTGGTGATGCTGGCCGACGAATGCCCGGAGATGAAGGCGCAGAGTCCCGAAGCCTTTGGCGGTTCCCCCATCATGATGCATCTCTACGTCGAGGACGTGGATGCCGTGGTGGAAAAGGCCGTCTCCCTGGGCGCCACGGTCACCCGCCCGGTGAAAAACCAATTCTACGGGGACCGCTCCGGCATGATCCTCGACCCGTTCGGACACGCCTGGAACATCGCGACCCACGTCGAGGATGTGCCCCCCGACGAAATCACTCGCCGCGCCGCGGAGCAGCAGGGCGGGTGACAGCCCGTTAAAAAAAGTAGCCACCGCGGTGACGCGGTGGACGCGCGCAAGCCTATTCCCACCGAATCCGAGCCCTCACGGGACGCGGCTCCGTTTGTAGTTCTGGCTTTAGCCAGTCCCCGGTTCATGGGGAGATTCCTGTTCCTCTCGGACCTGCTCACGGCTCATGAACGGAGTCAAAAGCCTGTAGCCGCGAACTTTAGTTCGCGCTTCAAGCACATGTCTCCGTGGAAACGCGATCCCGCCGTCGCTGGATCGCGGTTACAAGGAAGTGCCCCGATACAGGTCATAGGGAGGAGTAATGCGCCCAAGACAGGTGCGTGCCCATGGCCCATGAAGCCTCATGGACAATTGAATCTCCGGCCCTCGGCGCTTCATGGCGCCCTTTGCGTTGAAGAATCGGGCGTGAGGATCGCGCCGGGGGTTTGCATTCCGGCGCGGGGTTGGTGGGGACGGTTTCGGTGTTCCAGAGAGCTCAGAGAAGCGCAGAGGGCTGCAGGCCTGGCAACGAGAAACCGGCGTCCAGTGGCCCACGCCCAACCCGGATTACGACCCGTCCCGCCCCGAGCACACCCCGGCTCCCCGCAAGTAAGGCGACGCAGCCACCGAGTTCACCACCACGACCAGAACTCCACTCGAAGGTAACGAACCAACCGCCGCCCCAGGAGGACCAGGGCGGATCGTTGGCCACAGTAGATCTTGGCCCGTCCGGTCATGTCGGATTTGAGGAGTTGCTCAGGATTATCGAGCCGGGTGAGGACCAGGAGGGACCGGGACCGATCCAGCTCATCAGGCAGAGAGGCGATGGGGGCGATGCTTTCCACCGTGCCCCGGAAGGAAATGGACGGATAGGCACGGGCCTTGAGAACCACCGCCTGGCCGGGCTGCACGTCGGCGATGTCCTTTTCCAGGACCGAAATCTCCACCAAGACCTTGTCGAGCTGGTGCACTTCCGCGATCAGATCCCCGCGTTCGACGAACTGCCCCTGCTTCTCGCGCAGCTTGCGGGTGGTGATGACGCCCGAGGCGGGACTGGCCACCGCCAGGCGTTCCAACTGGTCCTTCACATACCCTTGCTGGGCCAGGTCGCGGCTCAGTTCAGCCTCCAGCGCGTCGATCGCTTCCGGCCGGGGCCCCGCCTGCAGGACCTTCAGGCGGTTTTGCGCCTCCTCCAGTTCCTGGCTGCGCACGGTAACCGTCTCCTCCGTAAGTTCAAATGCCTGAGTGGACACGAGGGCATCCTCGAAGAGGGTGCTGTCACGTTCCAGTTGTTGGCGGGCGTATTTCAATCGATGCTCCGCCTTGGTCACGACCGTGCGAGCCAGCAGGATCTCCTCTTCCCGCGGCCCGGCCCTGAGCATGGCAAGGCGCGCCCGCTTCTCCCGGATGTCGGCGTCCAACTTGCCGAGTTCCACCCGAAGATCCTGGTCGCACAGCTGGGCAATCAAGTCCCCTGCCCGAACCCGGTCCCCCTCTTCGTGGAAGACCTGTTCGATGATGCCCTCGACCGCGACCCGGACATCGGCATTGTGCACAGGTCGGACACGGAACTCGCCCGCCACTTTGAGCTCAAGGTGCCAGACGTGGAGGATCCATCCCGACAGGCCACACACGAGCAGCCCGACGGCCAGCCGTCGCAGGGCGCGGACACGGGCCGACGGACGCACCAGCGCCAGCTTGGCCATGGAGAAGACCCGTCCGACGCTGCGATGGAACAGCACGGCCACGAGCATTACAAAAATCGACAATCCCCAGCCTTCAAGGCGGGCTACCAGGCGGTCGGCCACGTGGGACGCAAGCCAGCCCAGCAAACCCCATGTATAGATCCCGGCGACCAAGCCATACGCCGTGTAAATCCACCGGTCCCGCCGCGGAAGCGATGTCCCCTCAGTCCGGGGACGAAGCAGGCTCCCGAACCGGGCCCGCAAATGGGCAAAGGCCCTTTGCCTCAAATTGGGCATCTCCAGCCAGTCACTCAGCAGGTAATACCCGTCCAGCTTGATGAGGGGGTTGAGGTTGAAAACCGTCTTGATGCCCGAGGTGGCGGTGACGATCAACGCCACATGATTGAGGGTGGTGGTGGGATCGGTGACCCGCCAAAGGAGCGTGGCGAACGCCCATAGAAACATCTCGAAGTAGGCGCCGGCAAAGGTCACCCATAGCCGGCGAGACTTTTCCGGAAACAACCACGCGTCACTCACATTGCAGTAGAACGCCGGCTGAAAATAAAGCAGCATGAAGCCAAGCTCGTGGACCCGTCCTCCAAACCGCTTGCACGTCAGGCCATGGGCAAACTCATGCGCCCCGATGATCAACAACATCACACCCCACATCTGCAGGAGGGAGCCCCACCGCAGCAGGCCGGCAAAGGAACGCAGGATCTCCGTCCAGTTCAGGATCGTCACCACCAGGGCCAGGCCGATCATCGCCGCCGAACAAGCCACGAAGGCCGGCGTCATCAGCCAGCTCATCCTCCCAGCCAACCACCCAAACAGGGCATCGGGATCGAACGCGCGGAAGCGCAAATAAAACAGGTGGCCGGTCACGCGGCCCCGGCGGAAGTTCCCGGTCGTCCCCGCCGCGCCAACCGAGCGCAGCAACCCCAAACCCTCAAGCCGTTCCACAAACCGTGACAGGGCCTCCGGGGAAAGGGCCCCGCCATACCGAACCTCCACGCGCCGCCGAATCTCCTCCAGCGAAGTCTGCCCATTCAGCTGACGCGATATGTAATGCTCCATCTCGCGCAGCCGAAAAAACCGGCCCGTGTCAGGGTCCTTGATGACAAAGGACTCCGCCGCCGCCGAACCTTGGCGGCTCACAATGAGATCGTCTCTCCAAGCCAGTTGGCAAACGGTCATGTATCAAACCTGGGCAAGGGAGGGTTTGGCCGACCCCATGAGTCGGTCCAAACCCTCCGTGGTGTGGAGGCGCTTTTTCAAGCGGTCTGGACGCAGAACGCGGACGCGGAACGCACGCGGTTCTCCGCCGCGAAGGGGAGGGTTAATGTCCTCCCTGGTTGCCCGGCTGGCCTTCATAGCCAAGCAAGCCCGGAGCATGGTGGTGCCCACCACCACCCTGGTTGCCTGGTTGCCCTTCGTATCCGAGCAATCCAGGAGCCACGCTGGGCGCGATACGCTCCTCCAACTCTTCCACTTCGAGCTGATCGATCTTCTGCATGTGTTGTCACCTCCCTTCTTGTTAGCAATGTTTCGAACCAAACTCAGAAAAGCCCAATGACGTGATCGATTGGGACGCACCCGGATTCCTGGGAGGTGCGGTCCCTCCGGCTCAGGCCGAACCCTGAGCGCACGACGAGGGTGATCTAGAATGAGGAGCGCGGGAGCTTCCCTTCCTAGTACATTTCAAACCAGATCGCCATAGCTGACGCGAGATGGGGACTAATGGGAATACTAGGAGGTTTTATAACGAGTTTGCAGACCCTGTCAATTCTAAAGTCGCTTCAGAGCCCATCCACGCCCATGGCTGCTGACAAAGTCGGCGAGTCGAGGCGTTGTCGCCATCAGACCTGCCGGTTTCATTTTGCTCTTTACCCGAAAAGAACGACCAACATGTTGTCGTTTTACTGACGCCAGTGTGGGTCCATGGGGTGGAACCTGTTGCGCAGCCTTTGTTTCCCAGCGACGTCTGGGAAACGACGTATTCTTACTCGCCTCTGCAGATTAGGAGTAAGAGTAAGCCATTCCCCAGACGCGACTGGGGAAAGAAGGCTGCGCCGCGGATGGCGACACAAGGTGAAACATGGGCGGCCAGAGCACTCTACATCGCACCATATCAAAGGCCCCTCACCCCAGCCCTCTCCCGCCGGGAGAGTGCCGGGGTGAGGGGCCCCGGCAAACCGACAACATGTTGGTCGTTCTTTTTGGGTAAAGGGTAAGAGCAAGAACCTGCGCCACAGGCGCCCGTGCCGATTGTGTCAAGCGTCTTGCATCCACGCCGACCCGCGCGGCATGGGCCCAATCCCCATCCTTCTCCGGGGAAGCGACCCTCTCAGGCACTCATGCTCCTCCGTAACCGGACATAGGGACATAACCGTGATCCGGCGCCTGCCGCAGCCGTTTCACTCCCGTAGAAGTTGCAGGCCAATCCACCCCGGTAAATGGGGTGCCGTCCGGCTTCTCCTCGACAGGGCAATTTCGGTCATCAAACAGGCAGCCCATGGGCAGCCTTTCTCCCCGCCCCATGGGATGCTGCACGGCAGTGGGCTGGCGTCACCGGCCCCGAGTGTCGCTCAACCACTTGCCCGCCATGCATGATGCCAATCCCACCGCAGCCCGCACACCCATCCCCAAGGTGATCGCCTGGGAGGTCACCCGTCGTTGCGCCCTCCAATGCCAGCATTGCCGTGGCGCGGCCCGCAACGAGGATTACCAGGGCGAGTTCACCACCGAAGAATGCCGCCAGGTCATCGACAGCATCGCCTCCTTCGCCAAGCCGATCCTCATCCTGACCGGAGGCGAACCGATGAGCCGGCCGGACATCTTCCAGATCGCGCGTTACGCTACCGACCGTGGACTGTATCCCGTCATGGCACCCTGCGGACATCTCATCACCCCCGAAACAGCCCGGCAGATGGTGGAGGCCGGCATCAAGGCCATCAGCATCAGCATCGACGGCGCGACGCCGGAGTCGCACGACAGCTTTCGCGGCGTGCCCGGCGCCTACGAGCGCACCCTGCAGGGACTCGAACTCGCCAAGGCCGCGGGCATCAAGTTCCAGATCAACACCACCGTCACGAAGAAGAACCTCGACGAGCTTCCACAGATCCTGGAGAAGGCCATCTCCCTCGGGGCCATGACGTGGGATACCTTCTTCCTCGTGCCCACCGGGCGCGGCAGCGCCATCCGCGACCTTGAGATCGCGCCGGTTCACTATGAGAAGACACTCCGGTGGATCTACAAGAGGTCCCAGGACTCCCCCATCCGCATCAAAACCACCTGCGCCCCGCACTACGCCCGCATCCAGCAGCAGGAACGAGGCAAGGCCGGGCGCCCCACGTCCCCGCCACCGGCTGCCCACGGGCACGGCCATCACGGACCACCGCCCCAAGGAGGCGATCCCAATTACGTCAGCGGCGGATGCATGGCCGGGGACGGATTCGTCTTCATCTCCCATCGCGGCATCCTGCAGACCTGCGGCTTCCTGGACGTCAACTGCGGCGACCTGCGCGCGGCTTCATACAACTTCAAGGACGCCTATCTCGAATCGCTTGTCTTCAACCAGATCCGCGACCGCGACAACTACGAAGGCAAGTGCGGGTGCTGCGAGTTCCGCAGCGCCTGCGGCGGATGCCGGGCCCGCGCCTACGCCCGCACCGGGGATTATCTCGCGGAAGAACCCGGCTGCGTGTATGTCCCGGAGGTGATGCGCCCCACGCGCACGTAGTTCCGTCCTCCCCCGATTCGAAGGGGCCAAGGGGACCATGGCCCGGGCATTTCAAGGACGATTACGAGCACGAGCACGCGTCACCGCGGCGGCTACCTTGCAGGCACCACCAATCCCAGTAGCCGCCGACTTCAGGAGGCGGGCTCAGTCGTGATTTGGAACGAGAGCGTACAACCCATCCATCCCAAGCGGGAAAGTTATTCCCAAGCGAAGCTGATCACCTCGATCTTCCGATCATGGTGGCGGCGCAGCAAAGCCACATAGCCTCGGTGCTGATTATCCAACCAGACATCCACACGCGTCTCAAACACGGGGCTGCGAACGGTGAAGAGTTGGGCGACAAGGGCGGCTATCTGTGGGTTGAAACCGGGCACGCGGTAGGCGATTTCCTGGGGGCTGCGAAAGGGTGTGTCGTCCTCGTTTCCTTCCACGCCGTCCGGGCCAGCTCGCGCGCTGATAATGGCGAAGGCGATGTTCTCGTCAATCTGCGGGATGACCTGGAGCGTGACGGGGGAGGCTGTGTTGATGTTCACCAACGAGCCGGAGATGGTGGTGAACAAGTCGTTTAACCCGGCATAATATGGACTGGCGGCGTCTCCTGGCCCGGAGCCGCCCACCAGAAGGGGCGTCACCCCGCGTACCATCAACAGTTCCTCGGGAAAATCCATGGGGCCGTTCTTGGCACGTTACGGGGAGAAGCCCGAGTTGGGCTGGGCCATGTAATGGGCGCTTTCCGCTCCCTCCGCTCGGGGCTCGTCGTCCGGATCGATCCAATCGAGCATGGCATCGGCCAAGGATCGAATACCCGCTGCCTCGACGCCCATCAGTTGCAGGGCCCCTTGCAGGATCATAGGGTCCGCAACATTGATGTTGAGTTTTCGGTCAAGGTCGGTGATGTGCACGCTGATACGCCCCCGACCCAAGGGTATGTCTTGCGGTTCGATCGGCGGCGTGTTGGTGCCGTGACCTCCGGCCCACACATCGCTCAAGGCTTCGCAATCCTGGCTGGGCCCTTCCTTGAGTGGACCCAACACGTAGCGCGCCAAGGCGACTCCGGAGCGTGCCAGCCACTCAAACTCCACATCAAGCCCGCCCAACGATTCCTCCCGCGCCCGCAGCGCGCCGGCGTCCGGGCGCCTGATGGGCAACCGATCGACTGGCGAATGTCGGAGCGGCGACCCATTGTAGCTCGCGCTTCGATTCGGGGTGACCACACTTTCCGTCGATCAACTCGGTCAGGATGGGGGCGTGTCGCAACTTCAATTCCATTCTCCCAAGTCCATCGCTCTCGACAAACAGACTGATGCGTTGGGCTCCCGCAATGTCCGGGGTGTGAGAGCGGGCAAAGGTTTGGGGCAGACGCGACGTCCAGGTCAGCTCATGCGGTGTCCCATGGAAGCCATAAAGGTCCTGATGAGAAGCGAAGGAAAGGGTGTTGAGGAGAGCGTCCGCAATAGGCCGCATCGCCTCGCGCGTTTTCTCCAGCGGCGGACGGGTGAAGGGAACCGCGGGAAGGGCAAGGAAACTCGCGGACAGGGCTGGATTCGACATGCCTGTCGTGATGGACTCAGCAGGCGAGAAGTCCGCGGCGTAATGGACCGTAACTATTCAGGACCTACGGTCCGTTTGCGGGGGCGGCGGGCATGAATGGAGCGCCCGAGTAGGCCCGTTGGAGGGCATCGAGAATAGTGCGGCCTTGTTTGCGGCAGGTTGAAATGTAACTG
>Ga0302046_10001439_pt1 | contig 22371 bp, 25 predicted proteins | sample RVTome_11_FD_200261 | JGI IMG/M metagenome (GOLD analysis project Ga0302046, IMG submission 200261) | Soil microbial communities from uranium-contaminated site in the Upper Colorado River Basin, Wyoming, United States - RVT147D111 (version 2) ...
GAAGGTCACGTCGAGCCCCAGCTTGAGGCGCGCGTTCTCCAGGATCCAGGCGCGGTCGTCCGGCTCGGGGTAGTCGCGCATGTGGTGGATGATGGTGTCGATCTCGCCGACCAGGCTGCGCGCCAGCCAGCGCGTCACCGACTCCCAGTGCCGGTCGTAGAAGATGTAGGTCGAGATCACCTGCACCACGATCAGCGGCGTCACGATGATCAGGAGCGAGCGCCCCAAGAGCGAGCGCGGGAACAGGCGCTTGATCATCAGCATCGCGCGGGCTCCCGTGGAGCGCGGCCACATTTTGTATCCCCTCCCCCCAACGGGGCGAGGGCTAGGGTGGTGGGTAAGCCGCCGTCAGGCGGCGCATATATCCACGTCTCGGCGGCCGCCCCGAAACGCCGAAGGCGTTCCAGTCCCCTTCCGGGGGGAGGGGATTTCTGGGGGAACCCTATCGACATAGGCTCTAATCCGGCCATAGCGCGTAGCCCTGGCCGCGCACGGTCTGGATGTAGCGCGGCGCCTTGGGATCGGGCTCGATCTTGCGGCGGAGCCGCGTCACCTGCACGTCGACCACCCGCGAGGACGCCTGCAGCCCCGTCGCCTCGGTCAGCGCCTCGCGGCTCATGGCCACTCCCGGCCGCGCCGCCAGCGCCTTCAGCAGGCGCGCCTCGGCGCTGGTGAGCGGCACCGGGTCGGCGCCATTGTAGAGCGCCTCGCGCTCCATATCGAAGCGGTGCGGGCCCAGCAGGATCTCGGTGCTCGGCGGCGCCGGCCGCGGCGTGCGCCGCAGTATCGTGCGGATGCGCAGCAGGAGCTCGCGCGGCTCGAAGGGCTTGGCGAGGTAGTCGTCGGCGCCGCGCTCCAGGCCCCGGATGCGGTCCTCGGGCTCGCCCATCGCGGTCAGCAGCAGGATCGGCACGTCGGAGCTGCGCCGCAGGCTGCCCGTCAAGGCCATGCCGTCTTCCCCTGGCATCATCACGTCGAGCACGATGAGGTCGAAGGCGAGGCTGCGCAGCTTGGCGCGCGCGTTGCCGGCATCGGTCGCGGTGGTGACGCGGAAGCCGTTCTCGCTCAGGTAGCGCTCGAGCAGCTCGCGCAGCCGCCCGTCGTCGTCGACCACCAGGATGTGCGGGGCCTCGTCGATCATTCGCTTTCCGCCGCCCGCTCACCGACTTGGCGCTTGACGAAGAGCATCTGCAGCCCCGGCTTGGCGTCGCGGTACGTGCGCCGCGCCGTGAAGCCGTGCCGCGCGAAGAGCCGGCCGAGCGTCGCGCGGTCGAAGAACTGCACGTGGCGCGGCGGCGCGAAGACGTCCCAGTCGCGCGGGTCCGCCGGCACTTTGGGATGGCCGATGTCGGGCGTGGTTACGTAGACGTGCCCGCCCGGCCGCACGACGCGGGCGAGGAAGCCCATGAAGGCGGCGAGGTCGTTCACGTGCTCGATGATCTCCGAGGCATGAACGAAGTCGAATTCTCCGTCGTCGAATGCCGCCGCGCGGTAGTCGGCGGCGACGAACTCGTGGGCCGGATAGGCCGCGCGCGCCGCCGCCACCGCCGCCGCGTCGATGTCGAGCCCGACCGCGCGCCGGGCGATGCGCCCCAGCGCCGCCACCATCACCCCGCCGCCGCAGCCGAGGTCGAGCGCGTCCTTGCCCCAGGCGTAGCGGATAAGCCGCGGCAGCTTGCCGAGCGCGCGCCGCGCCCGCGAGCGGCGCTTGGGGTCGAGACCGGCCGCGCCCACGTCGTCAGGCCGGGCGTTGTAGAGCGCCGCCAGCTCGGCGTCGTCCGGCATGCGCGCCAGGTAGACGAAGCCGCAATCGCCGCAGCGCAGGAAGTCGTGGCCGTCCTGCGCCGCGTAGGGCGCGCCCGCGCCGCCATCGCAGACCGGGCAGGCCGCGGGCGACGGCGCCTCCGCCCGGGCCGCGGCGGCTGCGGTCATGACGGGTGCGCCCCGCCGTCGGCCAGGAGCGCCCGCCGCTCCTCGGCGGTCAGCGCCAGCAGCACCTGGCGGAAACCCTCGACCGCCGCCGCCCCGGCCTCGCGGTAGGCGTGGGCGAAGCGGCGGCGCTGGGCGTCGGTCAGCGCGCGCTCCAGCGTCCCGCCGGTCTCGGTCAGGGACAGCAGGCGCCGCCGCCGGTCGGTCGGGGCCTCGCGGATGGCGACGAAGCCGGACCCCGTCAGCTCCTTCAGCACCCGCGACAGGCTCTGCTTGGTGATCCCCAGCATCGCCAGCAGCTCCGAAACGCTCACCCCCGGATGCCGGCCGATGAAATAGACCGCCCGGTGGTGCGCCCGGCCGAGGCCGTGCTCGGCGAGCGTCCGGTCGGCCGCCGCCATGACGTCGCGATAGGCGAAAAGCATCAGCTCCATGCCCTGGCGCAGCTCTTCCTCGCGCAAAAACAGCGGATTCACGCGGTGGGAGATCTCGGCCATGTTGACACCATGTGATACCGAATGTTACTCAGGCGGGTACTTTCGCGAAACTTTGTTAACCATCCCGTCCCAGGCAGGCGCGCGACCCATATGAGTCTTATACCCTTTGACGACCGCGATGGCGAAATCTGGCTTGATGGCGCCATGGTGCCGTGGCGCGACGCCCAGGTCCATGTCCTGACCCACGGATTGCACTACGCCTCCAGCGTGTTCGAGGGCTTGCGCGTCTACGACGGCGAGATCTTCGAGCTGACCCAGCATTCCGAGCGCCTGATCCGCTCGGCCGAGATCCTCGATTTCAGCGTGCCCTTCACGGCCGACGAGATCGACCGGGCCTGCCGCGACGCGGTCGCGGCGATGGACATCGCCGACGGCTACGTCCGCCCGGTCGCCTGGCGCGGCAGCGAGATGATGGGGGTCTCGGCCCAGAAGAACGCGATCCATCTCGCGATCGCGGCCTGGGAGTGGCCGGCCTACTTCTCGCCCGAGGCGCGCCTGCAGGGCATCCGCATGCAGACCTCGCCCTGGCGCCGGCCGGCGCCGGAGACCGCGCCGGTGCATTCCAAGGCCGCCGGGCTCTACATGATCTGCACGCTCTCCAAGCACGCCGCCGAGAAGGCCGGCGCCAACGACGCCCTCATGCTCGACTGGCGCGGCCAGATCGCCGAGGCCACCGGCGCCAACATCTTCCTGGTCATCGACGGCGCGATCCACACGCCGACCCCCGACTGCTTCCTCGACGGCATCACCCGCCGCACCGTGATCGGCCTGGCGCGCGCGCGCGGCCACGAGATCATCGAGCGCGCGATCATGCCCGACGAGCTCGCCAAGGCCTCGGAGGTCTTCATCACCGGCACGGCGGCCGAGGTCACCCCGGTCGCCCGGATCGACGAGCGCAAATTCAAGGTCGGCGAGATCACGAAAGATCTCGTCGAGGCCTACGACGACCTGGTCAACCGCCGCGACAAGCGCGCAGCGGCGGCGCGCGCGAGCGCGGCATAGAAATACGGCTGCTTAAAAGACCAGCAGCGACAGGAGAGACAAAAGGCCCCGCCGCGCCAGGCCATCGCGGACCAATCGCCGGGGGAACCGGATTCGGGGGAGAGCAGGGCCGACGCGCGACAAGCGCTCGGGCCCAAGTTTAGGGAGGCGGCCAAAGCCCGGCGCAAGACCGGGCCGACGGCCATCAAGAAGCCGAATACGTCAGGCGGAAGTGGCGGCGGGGCCCGGAAACGGGTTCCGCCGTTGCTTGTGGGGGGCCAACGCGGCAGAGCTGCTCGCACCAATCCCCTCTCCGGCGCGCGAGGAAGGTGAGGGCAACCGCCGGAACCGACACTCACCGGCATTGCCTGTCATCATCCACCGCGGCCCTCACCCGACCCGCCCTCTCCCGCGAGCGGGAGAGGGAATATCGCGACGGCGCGAGGCGCGGATCGGGCTTGCCTTTAGTTAACAATATTGTTAATTAATAAATGCAACTGACACCGCCGGCACGCGGCGGAACGACAACCGCAAAGGGGTGGGCAGGCGGCCATGGAGATCACGCTCTACGAATACGGGCCGACCCGCTCGCAACGGGTCCGCTGGACGCTGCTCGAACTCGAACTGCCGTTCGAAGCGATCGAGGTCCTGCCCGGCTCCGACGAGATCCGGCAGGTCCATCCGATGGCGAAGATCCCCGCCGTGCTGCTCGACGGCGCGCCGCTCTTCGAATCGGCGGCGATCTGCAGCCATCTGGCCGCCAGCCACCCCGAGCGCGGCCTCATCCCCGCCGCCGGCACCCGCGCCCGCGCCCTGCACGAGCAATGGACCGCCTTCGTCCTCGCCGAGGTCGAGGCGCATAGCTGGAGCAGCTTCCGCAACACCGTGCTCTATCCCGAGGAGCAGCGCGTGCCCGCCATCGTCCCGCAGAACGACATCGAGCAGAAGAAGGGCCTGAGGGTGCTCGACGACGCGCTCGGCCGCTCCGACTATCTCCTGGGCGAGGCCTTCCAGGTCACCGACATCATCGTCGGCTACGCGGTGAACAACGCCCGGCGGGCCGGCAAGTTCGCCGACGACATGGCCAACCTGGTCGCCTGGACCGACCGCCTGCGCGCCCGCCCGCACTCCCCGCTGGCCGCCGAGTGACGACCCTCGGCCGAGTCCGCTAAGACCGGTCGACGTAGAAGAAGAACGGCGTACCGTCGGGGTCGTAGAAGCCGAACTCGCGCGTCCCCCAGGGCTTGTCCGCGAGTTCGGCGGTGATCATCCCGTGCGGCGCCCATTCGCCGTGGAGCGCCTCGAGGGCGGCGCGGCCCGTCATCTCGATGCGGATCGCCATGGTCTGCGTCCCCGCGCGCTGCTCGGGCGTGAAGGTCTGGAGATGCAGTTCGAGCCCGTCGCGCGCGACGCCGGCGTAGTCGGCCGTCTCGGGCGGATCGCGGTCCGCGAAGGCGACGGCGAAGCCGAGCCGCGCCCAGAAGGCGAGGCTCGCGCCCATGTCGGTCACCGGGCAGACGGGATGGACGGACTTGAACATGCGCGACAGCCAAGCCGCGCACGCGGCCGCCGTCAACCCCGTCCGAGCCGCCGCCCGAACGCCAGCTATCCGCTCAGGCCTTCAGCGCCGCCCGCACGCGCTCGGGCGTGAACGGCATGTGGTAGAGCCGCTTGCCGGTCAGCGCGAAGAAGGCGTTGGCGACCGCCGCACCCACGAAGGGATTGCCGATCTCGCCGATCCCCGTCGGCGGCCCGTCGCGTTTGGCGAACTCCACATGGATCGCCTCCGGCGCCTCGGCCATGCGCAGCAGCTCGTAGTCGTGGAAGTTCGACTGCTCGACCGCGCCGCCCTTGAAGGTCACGCGCTCCTTCAACACGCTGGAGAGGCCGTAGATCACGCCGCTCTCGATATTGGCGCGCGCCATGTCGGGCTGCACGATGGTGCCGCCGTCGATCGCCACCCAGACCTCGTGGACGCGGATCTTGCCCGAGCCGGCGTCGAGCGAGATCTCCACCACCCCGGCGCCCAGCGAGCCCGAGCGCTCGGAGACCGAAAGCCCCAGCGCGCGGTCGGCGCTGCGGACGCGCCGCTTGCGCTTCCAGTCCGACATCTTCTCCACCATGTCGAAGAGGTGGCGCGCCTTGTCCGTCAGGTTCATGCGCCGCCGGCGGAACGCGAACGGATCGAGGCCCTCCTCGGCCGCCATCTCGTCGACCAGCGCCTCGATGGCGAAGAGGTTGAAGGGATGCGCCACCGCCCGCCAGTGCTTCAGCCGCACACCGTGCGAGGCGCCCAGCGTCTCGATGCTGGTGGCGGGGATGCGGTAGTACTGCTCGAGGTTGATCCCCGACCAGGTGAGCCGCCCGCCCTCGCCGACCACGCGGTGCCGCCAGCCGGCGATCTTGCCCTCGCGGTCGAGCGCGGCTTCGAGCGCCTGCAGCGTCTGCGGCCGGAACATGCCGAAGCGCATATCCTCCTCGCGGGTCCAGATCATCTTGACCGGCCGCTTCACGGCGCGCGCGATCCGCGCCGCCTCGACCGTGTAGTCGGTCAGCGAGCGCCGGCCGAAGCCGCCGCCCAGATAGTGCTGGTGGTGGATCACCTTCGCCACCGGCAGGCCGAGCGCGCGGGCGAGCCCCTGGCGCGAGCGTCCGGGCGACTGGGTGCCCTCCCAGATCTCGACCTGGTCGCCGGCGGCGTTGAAGCGCGCCACCGCGTTCAGCGGCTCCATCTGGGCGTGATAGCCGTAGTCGCTGCGGAACTCGGCCTTGTAGACCTTGGCCGCGGATTTGAAGGCGGCCTCGACGTCGGCGTTGCCGCGCCCGTCGCCGTCCTTGCCGCGGGCGATCTCCGCGTAGCTCTCCTCGAGCGCCGGCTCCGAATCGTAGCCGTCGGCGCGCGCGCCCTTCACCCATTCGACCTTAAGCGTCCGGCGCGCCGCCAGCACGTGCTCGAAGGTGTCCGCCACCACGGCGACGCCGAGCGGCAGCCTGACCAGGTCGATCACGCCCTTCAGCGCCTTCACCTCCTTCTCGTTCCAGCTCTTCGGCCGGGCGACGTGCACCGGCCCGTGCACCGTCGAGGCGTAGACCATGCCCGGAAGCTGCACGTCGATCGAGTACTTGGCCGAGCCGTCGACCTTCTCCGGCACGTCGCGCCGCGGCACCGGCGCGCCGATCAGACGGAAATGCCGGGGCTCCTTGAGCTCGTGCCGCCCGACCGTCGGCATGCGCTCGGGCAGCTTGGCGACGGCGGCGATCTCGCCGTAGCTCATGCGGCGCTTGGAGGCCGCGTGGACGACGGTGTTCGGCTCGGTGCCGAGCTCGTCCGCCGGCACCCGCCAGCGCTCCGCCGCGGCCGCGATCAGCACCTTGCGCACCTGCGCGCCGGCCAGGCGCATATCGTCGAAATAGCTCCGCACCGCGCGGCTGCCGGTGATCGACATCGAATTGCCGCCGTAGCCGTAGATCGAGGGCTCGGCCGGCGCCATCTCCAGCGTGACCTTCTTCCAGTCGGCGTCGAGCTCCTCGGCCAGCGCCACCGGCACGCCGGTCATCGAGCCCTGGCCCATCTCGGCGGCCGGCGTAACGATCACGATCGTATCGTCGGGCGCGATGCGCACCCAGGCGCCGATCGGCCGCGCCTTGGCCTTGGCCTCGGCGGCCGACATCAGCGTCAGGCCGGAGGCGCCGAGCGCCACCGCGAAGCTGAGCCCGCCGGCGCCGGCCAGGAAGCCGCGCCGCGACAGCCCGAAATCGTCGGTTCGGTCCGCGTGTCGGTTCGCGCTCATGGCCTAGGCCTCCTTCGCGGCGCGCTGGATGGCGCGCACGATCCGCACGTAGGTGCCGCAGCGGCAGAGGTTGCCGTTCATATGGCGCACGATCTCCTCGCGCGAGGGTTTATTGGTCTTGGCCAGCAGCTCGGCCGCCTTCATGATCTGGCCCGACTGGCAGTAGCCGCATTGCGGCACCTGCTCGGCGATCCAGGCCTTCTGCAGCGGATGGTCCGACTTGGGCGCGAGCCCCTCGATGGTGGTGACCTCCGCACCCTTGACGTCCGACAGCGCGGTCTGGCAGGCACGCGCCGCCTTGCCGTTCACATGCACGGTGCAGGCCCCGCAGAGCCCGGCGCCGCAGCCGAACTTGGTGCCGGTGAGCTTCAGATGCTCGCGGATCGCCCACAGCAGGGGCGTATCGTCCTCGGCGCGGACCGACACGGACTTGCCGTTGACCTTGAATGCGATCATGGGTTCGCAGCCCCTTTCTGCCTGGCGCCCGCATGGCCGATGCGGGCGCGCCTGAAACGAGTGCCTGAACGTGTCTTACGCGTGACCTAGCGGATGTGTGTAGAATGCCTCACGATTGCGGGGAATTTTAGGCGCCGTTGACGCCGCCGCACAGTCACGATCGCGTGTCGCGCCGGGGATGTCTTACCGCGGGTCGCACCTGCGTCTCGCGCGACATTCGGCGGCGCGCGCTACTGGGTATCGCGCTTTGGCAGCGCGCCTATGTGGTCCACCCAGGGCTGCGCCGAGCGGCACCAGAACTGGCCGCGCGGCGGCAGCGCGTCGCGCTGGCGGGCGCTGGCGATGCGCAGGCTCACGCGGTCGGGCGGCCCTTCGGCGGCGCTCGACCAGAGCGGCGTGCCGCAGGTCCCGCAGAAGCTCTGCGCGCGCCGCGAGCCGCTCTCCGCCGTCTTGACGTATCGCGTCGGCGCGCCGGTCAGCAGGGTGAAGTCCTCCGGCGCCACGAAGCCGACGATGCGGAAGGCCCCGCTGGTCAGCGTCTGGCAGTCGGTGCAATGGCAGATCGCCACGCGCTCCGGGTCGATCGCCGCCACGTAGGTGATGGCGCCGCAATGGCAGCCGCCGTCGATCTTCATGCGCTCGCCCATGACGCCCTCACCAATCTTCTACCGGGGATCGCCACTACCACGGATCAATGGTCCGCTTGCGCCCCGTGCGCGGCGGCGGCTCGGGCAGGGCCCGCAAGGTCTTCGCCACCATCCCACGCGTCTCCGCCGGATCGATCACGTCGTCGAACTCGAAGCGCCCGGCGACCTCGAGCCCGGTGTTCATGCGCTTCAGCCAGGCCGTCTTCTCCGCGTGCAGCGCCTTCTTCGCCGCCTCGTCCGTCTCGGCCTCGAGCTCGTTCTTGAAGATGATCGCCGCCGCCCCTTCGAGCCCCATGCCGCCGAACTCCGCGGTCGGCCAGGCGACCAGCAGCGCCGGGTCGAGCGCCCGCGAGCCCATGACGTAATAGCCGAGCCCGTAGGCCTTGCGCATCACCACGGTGATGAAGGGCGTGTCCGCGTTGGCGATCGCGGTGAGGATGCGCGCCGAATGCCGCACCAGGCCGGTCTTCTCCACCTCCGGGCCCGCCATCAGCCCCGGCGTGTCGACCAGCAGCAGCATCGGGATATCGTGCGCGTCGCAGAGCTGGATGAAGCGCGCCATCTTGTCGGAGGCCGGGGTGTCGATCGAGCCTGCGAGATAGGTCGGCTGGTTGGCGATCACGCCGACGGGCATGCCCTCGATCCGGGCGAGGCCGACGACGGCGGCGAGCCCGTAGCTCGGCCGCAGCTCCTGGAAGCTGTCCCGGTCGACCAGCGCGTCGATCACCCGCCGCACGTTGTAGCCGACGTTGGGGTCGGTCGGCACGATGTCGCGCAGCACGCGCCCGTCGGGCGCGCGGCCCGGCCGCTCGGCGCCGCGGAAATACGAGAGGCAGGTCTGCGCGTGGGCGACCGCCTCGGCGTCGTCCTCGCAGAGGATGTCGATCACCCCGGCGCGCACATGCACCTCGACCGGCCCGATCTCCGCCGGCGTGTAGGCGCGGCCCAGCGCCGCCTCGACCAGCGCCGGCCCCGCCATGCCGATCACCGCGTCCTTGGTCGCGATCAGGATGTCGCAGAGCCCGGCCATGTTGGCGTTGCCGGCGAAGCAGTTGCCGCTGACGATGCCGATGGTCGGCACCAGGCCCGAGAGCCGGGCGAAGGCCGCGAAGGTCGCGGGCGAGGCGTTGTGGCCGATGTCGTGCGGCCGCGCCCCGCCGCCCTCCAGCCAGCACACCAAGGGCCAGCGATGCTTGGCCGCGGCTTCGAGCATGCGGTCGGTCTTGCGGTGGTTGATGAAGCTCTGGGTGCCGGCATGGACGGTGTAGTCGTAGGCCAGCACCGCGACCGGCTCGCCTTCGACCATGCCGGTGCCCATCACGAGGCCGTCGGCCGGCCCCTCCATGTCGTCGCGCACGGGTTTGGAGAGGCGCCCGTATTCGACGAAGCTCCCGGCATCGAGGAAGTCGTCGAGGTTCTCGCGCACCGTCCGCCGCCCGCGCGCCCGCCGCTTGGCCACCGCCACCGGCCGCCCCGCGTCGAGCGCCGCTTCGCGCAAGGCCCGCACCTCCGCCACGTCGGCGCGCAGGCCGCCGTCGCCCTCTTCCGCAGCCACCGGCTTCTCGTGCTTGTCGTTGGGGCTCATGGCCTGGCGACCCCCTCGATTTCCAGGCCGCACGGTGCCCCGTCCGCCCCGCAAAGGCAATGGGAGGGCAACACGCCACAGAAGTGGCCGAGCGCTTGCCCCATCCATTCTAACCAGCCATTCTCCCGCCCATGACCGAAGCCATGGACATCCACCCTATTCGCTCCAGCAAGGACTACGAGGCGGCGCTCCGAACCGTCGCGCGTTTGATGGATGACGACCCCGAGCCGGGCTCCCCCGAGGGCGACGCGCTCGACATCCTTGCAACCCTGATCGAGGCGTACGAGGACGCGCAGTTCCCAATCGATGCCCCCGACCCCATCGCCGCCATCGAGTTTCGCATGGAGGCCTCGGGATTGAAGGCGAAGGACCTGGGCAATGTCATCGGCTCCGCGCCGCGCGCGACGGAGATCCTCAAGCGCAGGCGACGGCTCACCGTCGACATGATCTGGAAGATCACCAAAGCGTGGGGCATCCCCGCGCATTGCCTCGTCCAGCCCTATGAGCTGCGGCGATGACCGACGCCGCCGAGACCGCCCGCATCGACCTCGCCGCGGCGCTGCGCTGGGCCGACCGGCTCGGCCTCTCCGAGGGCATCTGCAACCATTTCAGCGTCGTCGTGGCGAACCCGAACGGCGGCGCGCCCGACCGCTTCCTGATCAACCCGCCCGCCACCCACTGGCGCGAGGTCACGGCGAGCACGCTGCTGCTCGTCGGCTTCGACGGCGCGCTCATCGAGGGCGACACCGGGCCCGAGGAGACGGCGCTCTACATCCATTATCCGATCCACGCCGGCGCGCCGCAGGCGGCCTGCGTGCTGCACACCCACATGCCCTACGCCACGGCGCTCACCACGATCGAGGGCGGGCGCCTCGAGCCGACCAACCAGACCTCGCTGATGTTCCACGACGCCATCGCCTACGACGACGACTACGGCGGCCTCGCCCTCGACGCCGCCGCGGGCCGCCGCATGTGCGCCGCGCTCGGCAACCGCCAGGTGCTGTTCCTGGCCAACCACGGCGTCATCGTCACCGGCACGACGGTCGCCGAGGCCTTCGACCGGCTCTACTACCTGGAGCGCGCGGCGATGATCCAGGTGCTCGCCATGTCGACCGGCCGCCCGCTGAAGCGCATCCCCGAGGCCATGATCGGGAAGACCGTGGCCCAGCTCGGCCAGGGCGGCACCCAGACGATGGCGCATCTGGGCGCCATCAAGCGCATCCTCGACCGCGAGGCCCCGGACTACCGCGATTGAGGGGCGCGGCACGGTTACGTGCGCGATCCATCCTTCGAGGCCGCCCTCATCGTGAAGAGCCGGGCCGCCGCACTCCACCCCCTCGCCTCGCCGCCTCTCCCGACCTAGGTTAGGCCCCATGCACTCACCGGACCGGCCAAGCGGAGGCGAACCATGGGCGTGATGATCGAGGGCGTCTGGCACGTCGAGGACCCCAAGGACGAGGTGAAGGACGGCCGCTGGCAGCGCGCCCGCTCGCCGCTCCGGAGCTGGATCACCCCCGACGGCGGCCCCGGGCCCTCCGGCGAGGGCGGCTACAAGGCCGAGGCCGGGCGCTACCACCTCTACATCTCCGAGAGCTGCCCCTGGGCGCACCGCACCTGGATCATGCGCATCCTGAAGGGGCTCGAAGACGCCGTGCCGATGTCGATGGTGGTGCCGCGGCGCAACGACGACGGCTGGATCTTCGATCCCGACGACGAGCGCTACCGCGACCGCAACCTCGGCGAGACGGTCCTCCACGACATCTACACGAAGGGCCACCCGAGCTATACCGGGCGCATCACCGTGCCCGTGCTCTGGGACAACGAGACCAAGACCATCGTCTCCAACGAATCCTCCGAGATCATCCAGATGTTCAACGCGGCCTTCCTCGGCGTCGCCGGCAATGCCGACGACTACTACCCCGAGGAGCTGCGCGCCGGGATCGACGCGATCAACGAGCGCACCTACGCCAACCTCAACAACGGCGTCTACCGCGCCGGCTTCGCGCGGTCGCAGGCGGCCTACGAGGAGGCCTTCGACGACGTCTTTGCGACCCTCGACTGGATGGAGGGGCTGCTCGCCGAGCGGCAATACCTCGCGGGCGACCGCCTCACGCTGGCCGATATCCGCGTGCTGCCGACGCTGCTGCGCTTCGACGTCGCTTACGTCAGCGCCTTCCGCTGCAACCTGCGGCGCATCGTCGACTACCCCAACCTCTGGGGCTACACCCGCGCGCTCTATCAGCTCCCCGGCATCGCCGCCACGGTGTTCCCGGAGATCTACAAGGCCGGCTACCACCGCATCGGCCCGGCGAGCCGCGGCCAGACCATCGTTCCCAAGGGTCCCGCGATCGACTTCACCGGCGATCCGGGCCGCGGCGAGGCGCGCGCGGCGGCGGAGTAGGCGCGAGATTCAGACCACACCCGCTGCCGTCAACCCGGACTTGAAGGTGTGGACGGCCCCACCTTCAAGCCCGGGGCGACATTGAATGGGTGGGATGGTGGAAACCGGCCGGCGGCCGGCCGCATCGGGTCTCAGGCTTTCTTGCCCTTCTTCTTCCTGCCTTTTTTCCTCTTACCCTTCTTGTCCTTCTTTTCCTTCTTGTCCTTCTTCTTGGCCTTCTTGCCGCCCTTGCCGTTCTTGTCGATCGTCACCGCCACGGCCAGCGCGGCCGGGACCTCCTCGCGGTCGACCGTCTTCCGCGCCGGCGCCGCATCGCCGAACGGCCGGCCGTTGGGCTCGATGCCCTGGGCCGCGAGCAGCCGCGACAGCACCGTCACGAACTGACGCCGCTCGGCGCGGGAGAGCCCCGCCATGACCGCCGCGTCGTGCGCGTCGACGGCCTGGGCCAGCAGCGGGATCAGCGTGCGCCCCGCCGCGCTCAGGCTGAGGATCACCGAGCGTCGGTCGGCGCGGTCGACCTGGCGCTCGACCAGCCCCTTGCCCTCCAGGCGGTCGATCAGCCGGGTCACCGCCCCGCCGTCGACGCTCAGATAGGCGGCGAGCCCGCGCACGGTTTCGGAGGCGCCCTGGTGCAGCCCGATCAGCACGCCCCACTGCGCGGCGGTGACGCCGTGCTCGGCCAGGCGGCGTTCGAGCTGGGCATGGGTCTCGGCCTGCAGCCGGCTCAACCAGTAGCCGGTATGGTCGTAAAGACCGTTCACGTCGCCGGTGGTGAGGCCGCTGTCAGTCACGATGCCGGCAGCATGACATCCGCATCGATGCACAGTCAACGACGATCGCGCGACATGGCGCGCCCCCCGCCGGCGCGCCGAATGCGCGGGAACGCAGGGAGGCGACATCGATGTCATGTCGCGGACTTGCCGCCTCCGACCGGCGTCGGGAAGCGGCGCGCCGGGCCCGGCGCTCAGTCGTCGTCGCGGGGCTCGATCTTGGTGCCGTCGAGCGCCTTGTCGCCGTGCTCGCGGGTCAGGCGATCGGCGCTGCGGCGCGCCTTGGGGCGGCCGTCCTTGGCGCGGTTGCGCGCGGCCTGCTGCTTCTTCTCCGCCTGGGCCTTCTTCTTGCGGTATTGGTTGAGGTTGACGATATCTGCCATCTGTGCCGTCACTCCGCGGCTTTAGGGGGTGCGTCCGTCCAGCGCGCGGCGGCCTCGCTATCGCTGCCGCGCGCCTCCACCCAATGTGCGCCGGTCTCCGCGTCCTCGCGCTTCCAGAACGGCGCCTTGGTCTTCAGCCAGTCGACCAGGAACATGTTCGCCTCGTAGGCCGCCTGGCGGTGCGCCGAGGCGGTGAGCACGAAGACGATCCGGTCGCCCGGTTCAAGGTCACCATAACGATGAATGATCAACGATGCGCTAATCGGCCAGCGCTCCAGCGCCTGCGCCTCGATGCGCGCCAGCATCTTCTCGGTCATGCCCGGATAGTGCTCCAGGGTCATGCCGCTGATGGGACGGTCCGCGTCCCCGCCCACATCGGCCATCTCGCGCACCAGGCCGGTGAAGGTCACCACCCCGCCGATGCCGTGGTCGCCCTCGACGAGCGCGCGCGCCTCCTCGGCCGGGTCGAAATCCTCTCGCTGGACGCGGATCATGCTCGGATCGGGTCCCTGAACTGGCGCATGAATCTTTACGCGCACCGCACCGTCGTCATTTGCCCCCGGAAGGCGCGCGCGGTCAAGGCCGCGCCGATCAACCTCCCGTGACCGGCGGGAACAGGGCGATCTCGTCCCCCGGCTTCACCGGATCCCCGACTTCGGCGTATTCCTGGTTGACCGCGAAGCTGACCATCGAGAGGTCGGCCAGGGCCTCGGCATGGCCGGGGCTGCGGGTCTTCAGCCATTCGACCAGCCCGCCCAGCGTCCGCACCTCGGCCGGCGGGCTGATGGTTTCCTGACCGGTCCCGGTCTTGTTCCGCAGCCAGGCGAAGTAGAGGAGCTTCATTTCGGACATGACATCAATATGGGGCGGGAGGCCTGCCCGGGGCAAGTGGGCTGACATTGGATCGCGCGCGGGCGGGGGATTGCCCGCGGGCGGGCGAAGACACTTGCCGCCATCCATCCTTCGAGGCTCGCCCTCATCCTGAGGAGCCGCCGCAAGGCGGCGTCTCGAAGGGCGCTCGCACCTCAGGATGAGCAGTCTCTTTGGAAGCACAAACAAACGTAGGCCCAAACAAGCGGCTCATCCTGAGGTGCGAGCGCCAGCGAGCCTCGAAGGATGGATGGCGGACACGGGCTCCCTGCGGCGCGCCCCCTCAGCTCACCTCGCTGAAGGGCAGGAAGTCGACCATCGCGCCTTCCTCCAGGCGCGTCATCTCCTCGGGCAGCTCGACGAGCCCGTCGGCCTCGACCATCGAGGTCAATATTCCAGCGCCGTCGCGCGGGAACTTGCGCGCCACCGGCACCCCGTCGCCGCCCGGCTCCAGGCGCGCGCGCACCCATTCCCGGCGCTCGGCCTTCTTCTTGTGCGCGAAGCCGGCGCGCACCTGGAAGAGCTGCGGGCCGCGCTCGCTGGCCCCGGCGAGCTTCAGGATCATCGGCCGGGCGATGCGCAGGAAGGTCACCATCACCGCGACAGGATTGCCCGGCAGGCCGACGAAGGGCACGCGGCCGACCTGGCCGAGCGCGATCGGCCGCCCCGGCTTGATCGCGAGACGCCAGAAATGCACCTGGCCCAGCGCCTCGACCGCCGCGCGCACGTGGTCCTCCTCGCCGACCGACATGCCGCCCGAGGTCACGATCAGCGCGTGCTCGCGCGCGGCCTCGGCCAGCGCCGTCTCGATGGTCGCCTGGTCGTCGGGCAGGATGCCGAGGTCGGAGACCGCGCAGCCGAGCTGGGCCAGCAGTGCGGCGATGGTCACCCGGTTCGAGTCATATATAAGTCCCGCGCCCAACGCGCCGTCGCCCGCGCCGTCCCGCGGATCGCGCACCTCGTCGCCGGTCGAGAAGACCGCCGCCCTGAGCGGGGCGTAGACCTTGAGCCGCGCCCGCCCGACCGAGGCGGCGAGCCCCAGGTCCTGCGGCCGCAGCCGCGCGCCCGCCGTGAGGATCGTGGTCCCGGCGGCGACGTCCTCGCCGGCCGCGCGCTGGTTGGCGCCGCGCCTGATGCCCGGCGCGATCTCGACCAGCCGGGCCCCGTCCGGCCCGTCGCGTTCGCCGCAGTCCTCCTGCATCATCACCGTGTCGGGGCCCGCCCCCGAGCCCTCGCCTTGCGGTAGCGGCGCCCCGGTGAAGATGCGCACCGCCGTGCCGCGCGCCTGGGGTCCTTCGAGCGGATGCCCCGCCGCCGCCCGCCCGGCCACGGGCAGCAGCGTCGGCCCGCTTTCGTCGAGGTCGTCGAAATAGACCGCGTAGCCGTCGACCGCGGAGTTGGCGTTCGGCGGCACGTCGCGCCCGGCGACGACGTCCTCGGCGAGGATGCGCCCCAGCGCCGCCCCCAGCGCCGCCTCCTCGACCTCGGCCACCGTCGCCACCCGCGCCTCGAGGTCGGCCAGCGCCGCCGCGGTGGTCATCAGCGCGCCCCCGAAGGCGAAGCAGTCGTCGGAGAGCTGGGCCATGGCGGGCTCAAGCCGCCCCGCGCGCCGGCTTGATCCCGGTGCGCGTGAGGATGAAATCGGCGATCGCGGCCACGTCGTTCAGGTCGAGCACCGGCACCGGCGCTTGCGGCACCGGCGCGTCGGAGGCGACCGCGACCACGTGGCGCTCGTCGAGGCAGAGCAGCGGCTTGCCGACCGCCGCGCGGTAGACCTCCATCTTGTCGTGCGGATAGGACTTGAACCCCTCGATCAGCAGCAGGTCGACCGCCGTCATGCGACCCACGAGCTCCTCGATCGAGGGCTCGGCGGCGCCCCGCGTCTCGTGCATCAGCGCCCAGCGGTTGGCCGAGGTCACCATGACCTCGGTGGCGCCGGCGGCGCGGTGTTCATAGGAATCTTTTCCTGGCTGGTCGATATCGAAGGCATGATGGGCGTGCTTCATGGTCGAGACGCGCACGCCGCGGTCCACCAGCTCGGGGATGAGCCGGGTCACCAGCGTGGTCTTGCCGCTGCCGCTCCAGCCCGCGAAGCCGAAGATCTCCATGGGGGGAAATCTAGGCCCTACCTCCGGCGACGGAAAGGGCGAGCGCGCCGGAACGGCCCAGGGCCGGCACGGCCGTCAACGATCGCTTAACGGTTCCTCCAGCCTTTTCCCGCTAGCATGAGCCGGTCGCCGGCCCCGCCGGCCGCAGCACCGCGTCTCCCTGGCAATCCACACTGGCAATGGCCCCCGCACCCAAGATCGACCAGACGGAGTTCCCCGCGCCGCGGCGGGGCCGCGCCAGGATGTCGGAGGGCACCACCTTCTGGTGGCCGAGCAAGCAGGGGCTGACCTCCGCCAAGACCCGCGCCTTCCGCGATCACTGGCGCACGCTGTGCGAGGGCCGTCCGATGCCGCCGCGCGGCGCGCTCGACCCGCTGGCCATCACCACGCTGCTGCCGCATATCGTCCTGGTCGACGTGCTCCACGACACCGCGCAGCTCCGCTACCGGCTGATCGGCACCTTCGTGACCGGCCTCGCCGGCCGCGACGCCACCGGCCGCATCCTCGACCGCTCGCTCTACGGCAGCTATCTCGAAGCCATGATCTGGCCCTATGAGGAGACCGTCCGCACGGCCGCCCCGGTGGCCACCCTGAGCGGCGTCCTGTTCGCGGAGCGGGACTGGCATTGCGTAGAGAACCTCTTCGTTCCCTTCGGCGCCGACGGCGCCGTGGAGATGCTCGCGACCTGCGTCGACGTCGACCGCGACAAGGTCCAGCGCGACCTCGGCCGGGGCCTGATCCTCGACTGGACGAGCTGAGGCGCCGCCCGGCCCCCCCGCGTCTCCCGCAACCCCCGCCTGCCGTCACGGGCATTGATCCGCCGGCCCGTCTGTCGTCTTTGGACGCAACGAAGCGGCCGGGCGGCCGAAAAACCAAGGGGGGAGGCCGGTGCGGGGACGCGACATCGTGATAGCGGTCTTCGTCGCCTGCATCTGGGGGCTCGGCTTCACCGTCGCCAAGGCGGCGCTGGCGGGCTTCCCGCCGATCTTCCTGATGGCGCTCCGCTTCACCCTGACGGCGCTGGTGCTGGTCTGGTTCGTGCGCCCGCCGGTCGGCCACATGCGCCGGGTGGCGCTGATCTCGCTGGTCGGCGCCGGGGTCCAGTACTCGATCACCTTCACGGGCCTGAAGTACCTCGACGCCTCGTCGGCGATCATCATCATCCAGCTCGAATCGGCCTTCGCCGCCCTGCTCGCCGCGATCTTCCTCAAGGACATGATCGGCTGGCGCCGGGCGCTCGGCATGGCGCTCGCCTTCTGCGGCGTGCTCCTGCTGGCGGGCGAGCCCTCGATCCGCGGCGCTTACGTCTCCGCCGGCATGGTGCTGGCGGGCTCGCTGCTCTTCGCCGCCGGCCAGGTGATGACCAAGGCGCTGAAGGGCGCGGTCGGCGGTTTCCAGCTCACCGCCTGGGTCGCCGTCTTCGCCGTGCCCCAGCTCTTCCTGGCGAGCTTCATTTTCGAGGCGGGCCACTGGACGCACCTGCAGAACGCGGCGCCGGTGGTCTGGGTCGCCATCCTCTACCTCGGGCTGGTGATGACCGCGCTCGGCTACGGCCTCTGGTATCGCCTGGTCAACCAGTACTCGATCAACCTGGTGATGCCGTTCACGCTCCTGCTGCCCTTCGCCACGGTGCTGAGCGCGGTCGTCCTGCTCGGCGAGCGGCCGCCGGCCATCGTCCTCCTCGGCGGCGCCGTCACCATCCTCGGCGTCGCCGTCATCACCGTCCGCGAGAACCCCTTCGCCCGCCGCCGCAAGCCCGAGACCGGCGCGGCCGAATAACGCGGAGTTCGGTCAAGTTACGGCGTCACTCCGCCGCCGCCCGCACCGGCGGCAGGCGGCGCTCGACTGGCGAGGACTGCACGATCGAGGTGTTGGTCGCCGCGAAGGGGATGATCGTGTCGATCATGCGCTCGAGCTCGCCGACCGAGCGCACGCAGGCGCGCGCCAGGAAGCAGTCCTCGCCGGTGATGCGGTCGCATTCGACGATCTCGGGCAGGCCGCGCAGGATCTCCGCCACCTGGACGAGCTTGCCCGGCAGCGGCTTGACCCGCAGCCAGGCGACCAGCGGCCGGCCCAGCGCCGCAGGGTCGACGCGCACCGTGTAGCCCTGGATCACCCCGGCCTCCTCGAGCCGCCGCAGCCGCTCGGAGACGCTGGGCGGCGACATCTCCACCATGCGCGCCAGCTCGGCCACGCTGGTCCGCGCGTCCTCCGCCAGCGCCGTCACCAGGGCGGCGTCGATCGGATCGAGGGGACGGCTTTCTGATCGAAGGTATTTCAAGCGATTGCTCTAAGATCAATAAATATAATTCGAATCATACCTGCCTTTCAGCATTCAAACAACCATAGAAACCTTCGATAATGCAGCGGAGAAAGCCCGCCCCACCCCGCCGCCGCACCGGACCGCCCCGCCATGTCGACCAAGACCCTCAGCGCCACCCGCGCCACCCGCGCCGCCCGGCGCGTGCCGCCCCAGGCCTGGTTCGCGGTCAGCGCGGTCTTCCACTATCTCGGCCCCTCCTTCGCGGTGCTGCTGTTCCCCGCCGTGGGCGTGCTCGGCGTCGCCTGGCTGCGCATCGCCTCGGCCGCGCTGGTCTTCGCGCCGGTCACCCGGCCGTGGCGCACGCTGCGCCGGGCCGATCCCCGCACCCGCGCGCTCATGATCGCGTTCGGCGCCACGCTGGCGGCGATGAACACCGCCTTCTACCTCGCGCTCGACGCCCTGCCGATGAGCCTGGTCGCGGCGATCGAGTTCGTCGGCGCGATCGGCGTGGCGCTCTGGGGCCTGCGCACGCGCCGCAACCTCGCCGCGCTCGTCATAGCCGTGGCGGGCGTCGCCCTGCTGATCGACGTCAAGTGGTCGAGCGATGCATTTTCGAGTGAATGGTGGGGGCTCTTCTGGGCCGCCCTCAACGGCGCGCTCTTCGTCGCCTACATCATGCTCGGCCACAAGATCTCGGAGAGCGGCGCCAGCGGCGGCGTCGAGCGGCTGGGCGCGGCGATGGCGATCGCCTTCGTCTTCGTCTTCCCCGTCGGCATCGTCGAGGCCTGGCGCGCCTTCGGCACTCTCACCCTCCTCCTCGCCGGCATCGGCGTCGGGGTCTGCTCCTCGGTGATCCCCTACATCTGCGACCAGCTCGCCATGTCGCGCCTGCCGCGCGCCAGCTTCGCGCTCATGCTGACGCTGCTGCCCGCCACCGCGACCGTCATCGGCGCCGTCGTCCTCGCCCAGATCCCGAGCCTCCGCGACCTCGCCGGGGTGGCGCTGGTCATGCTCGGCATCGCCGTCCACCGCCCGGCGCCGGCGGGGTAAGGCCCCGCCCGCCCCCATCCTTCGAGGCCCGCTGCGCGGGCACCTCAGGATGAGCATCGGGTTTGGCTTCTCCCAAAACCAATGCTCAGGATGAGAATCTGGATTGGCTTGACCCAAAACCAATGCTCATCCTGAGGTGCGAGCGGAGCGAGCCTCGAAGGATGGCCGCGGGGCTCCGCTCCCCGTCCCCTACCGCTTCGGCCGCTTCTTGCGATCCCGCCGGTCGATCACGCCGGGCTGCGCGCGGGGGTCGCTGCCCTTGGGGAAGATCTCCTGCTTCTGGACCTTCTGCGTGCCCGTGGTCGGCAGCGTGTCGACGAAGAGCCACCAGCCCGGCGCCTTGAAGTAGCTGAGCTTCGCGAGCGCCAGGTCCATCAGCGCGTCGGCCAGCGCCTCGCCGGTCTTCACGCCGTCACGCGCGACGATGCAGGCCATCACCTCCTCCTCGCGCAGCTCGTCGGGCACGGCGAGCACCGCGATATTGGCGACCCGCTCGTCCTCGGCCAGGCGCGCCTCGATCTCGGCGGCGGCGATGTTCTCGCCCGAGCGGCGGATGATGTTCTTGGTCCGGTCGACGAAGACGAACATGTCGTCCTCGCGCTGGATCACCGTGTCGCCGGTATGGAAGAAGCCGTTCCGCCAGGCCTCCTCGGTCGCCGCCTCGTTCTTCAGGTAGCCCGAGAAGAAGGCGTCGCGCGGCTCGTCCCCCGGCGACCAGACCACGAGCTCGCCCGGCGTGCCGCGCGGCACCTCCCGGTCATTCTCGTCGACGATCTTGCCGGTCATCCACTCGTTGGGCCGGCCGAAGGCGCGGGTATCGATGTGCCGCGGCGCCCCCGAGGCGGCGAAGATGCGGCCGGTCTCGGTCATGCCCCAGCCCTCCATCAGCGGCAGGCCGAAGCGCGCCTCGAACTTCGCGTGCAGCGACGGCTCGATGCCCGCCCCCAGCCCCCACTTGACGCAATGGCTCTTCTCGTCGGGGCTCTCGGGCTGGTTCAGCAGCATCGGCGGCACCACGCCGAGGTAGTGGAAGATGGTGGCGCGCGTCTGCGCCAGCTCCGACCACCAGGTCGAGGGATGGAAGCGGTCGGGCTGGATCTGGCAGTTGGCCGACTGCAGCATGCCGGAGAAGCTGATGACGCAGGCGTTGACGTGATAGAGCGGCAGCGGGTTGTAGAGCCGCTCGCCGCCGTCCTCGACGGTGACGTCGCCGGCCCGCAGCGCGTCGAGATAGCCCGCCCCGGTCAGCAGGAAGTAGTGGTTGGTGACGACGCAGCCCTTGGGCCGCCCGGTCGTCCCCGAGGTGTAGTAGAGCCCGAGCTCGGTCCCCCGCCCCGGCGCCTCGTTCCCCGGCGGGCGCGGCGCCCGCGGCAGGCGCGCCGGCAGCGCGTCGCCGTCGACCACGGGCAGCGGCGCGCCGTGGGTCTTGGCCCGGTCCCGGCCGACGGCCTCGACGTCGGCGATGCGCTTGGCGCGCACCACCGCGAGGTCGGCGTCGGAATGCTCCATCTGATAGAGCATCTCGTCGTGCGTGTAGTCGGGGTTGATCGAGACCAGCGAGACGCCGAGCGCGGAGAAGGCGAGGAGATGCAGGAAATGCTCCGGCCGGTTCTCCAGCAGCAGCGCCACCCGGTGCCCCATGCCGTAGCCGGCCTCGCGGTAGAGCGCGACCAGCCGCTCGATCTCCGCGCGCGCTTGCCCATAGGTGATCTCGCGCCCCTCCGCGTCGTAGTCGCGACCCTCGCGCGCAGGCACGGCGAGGAAGGCGTTCTCCGGATGGGCCTCGGCGACGGCGGCGAAGGCGGCGTGGAAGGTGTCGAAATCGGCCTGGTTCATGAGCGCTCCCGGGGCCCCGTTCGTTCGGGTGACGGGGCTGGGCGCGATCTTGCGTCGCGCGGCGGGATGGCGCAAGCGGGTGGGGGCAGTTGCGCCCTTCGAGGCCCGCTGCGCGGGCACCTCAGGGTGAGCCGTTCATTGTTGTTGCCCTTGCAATTGGTAATGCTCATCCTGAGGTGCGAGCGCTAGCGAGCCTCGAAGGATGGAGGCCGGGCTCCGACCGATGCAAATCTTCGTCTACATCCTCCGCTGCGCCGACGGCAGTTACTACGTCGGCACCGCGCGCGGCGATCTCGACCACCGCATCGCCGAACACGAAACCGGCGCGCTCGGCGGCTACACCTCGAGCCGCCGCCCGGTCGAGCTGGTCTGGCATCAGGAGTTCGAGGATCCGTTCGAGGCTGTATCCGCCGAACGCCAGATCAAGGGCTGGTCGCGCAAGAAGAAGGAGGCGTTGATCGCGGGCGATTACGAACGGCTCTCCTGGCTCGCGAAGCGGCCGTCCGCGCGCGGGAAGGCCGGCGGCGGCTAGGCTCGTCCTTCGAGGCCCGCTGCGCGGGCACCTCAGGATGAGCTGAGAGTTTAGTATCCGCCCTCAAATACAGCCGCCAGCACCAATGCTCATCCTGAGGTGCGAGCGGAGCGAGCCTCGAAGGATGGAGGCCGGGCTCCGACCCATGCAAATCTTCGTCTACATCCTCCGCTGCGCCGACGGCAGTTACTACGTCGGCACCGCGCGCGGCGATCTCGACCACCGCATCGCCGAACACGAAACCGGCGCGCTCGGCGGCTACACCTCGAGCC
>Ga0302046_10001440_pt1 | contig 22371 bp, 20 predicted proteins | sample RVTome_11_FD_200261 | JGI IMG/M metagenome (GOLD analysis project Ga0302046, IMG submission 200261) | Soil microbial communities from uranium-contaminated site in the Upper Colorado River Basin, Wyoming, United States - RVT147D111 (version 2) ...
AGGAAGTTATTTAATTCTTAATCCTAAGCACGACTTAGCCGTTAATCCAACCTGACAGGGTTTCGGCCCTGTCAGGTCCTTACCAAAATGGGCATCCCAAGCAAAAAGGGGATGCCCATTTTCTTGTACTTTACAATATTGATTGGCCCAGCATCGAGGCAATCAGCTCAACGGCAAGTCTGGCCGTATGGTTGCGGTTATCCAAAATCGGATTGATTTCGACCACATCAATCGAGCCAACACAGCCGCTGTCGGCAATGATCTCCATCAGCAGATGGGCTTCCCGATAGGTCAAGCCACCGGGGACCGGCGTGCCGACACCCGGCGCTTCGCGGGGATCGAGGCTGTCCATATCCAGGCTAACGTGCAGGCGAGAGAGGTGACTCAGCCGTTTGATGGCCTCGTTGGCCACGGTGGCCATCCCCCGTTCGTCGATTTCACGCATGGTATAAACCCCAATACTGTTCTGCTTGAGCGCGCCTCGCTCATCAGGGTCCAGATCACGCACGCCGATGAGCATGACCTCACTCGGCCTTAACTTGGGGCCGGGCCGGCCGAGATCGGTTAGCTCCGGCGCACCGTAACCCAAAAGGGCAGCCAGGGGCATCCCGTGCAAGTTGCCGCTGGGCGAGCTTTCCGGTGTGTTAAAATCGCCATGCGCGTCGATCCATAAGACACCCACCGGTTCATCGTGGCTGACCCCGCCGATTGTGCCCACGGCAAGCGAATGATCGCCCCCAATAAACAGCGGTAAGCGACCGGCAGTGATCGCTGCTCGTCCGGTCTGATAAATGGTTTGGCAGGCTTGCACGACGGCAGGCAAATAAGCCAGACCGCCCTCCGGCGGCAGGGTGGCTCGCTCCGGGGTATCGATATTGCCGTAATCCTCGATGACGGGGTATCCCAGACGCCGCAGCCGGTCACCCAGATTGGCATAACGCAGCGCGCTAGGGCCCATATCGACACCACGTCGTGATTGGCCCAGGTCCATCGGCACGCCGATGATACGGATGGGGATCGTCATAGATCTCACCTGCTCCAGACAATTGAAGGGATAGGGTCACTCGGCCAGTTTGCAGTCGCACCTATAATTATAGCACAGACCGTAATGGAACCCAGTTTTGGTCTGGGGCGCGTCCGGGTTGTCAAGGCAAAATCAGGTGCAGATCTCCAAACTCATGCCACAGGTAACCTTGTTCGAGGGCGGCCGCATAGGTAATTTGCAGATGCTCCAGCCCGGCCAGAGCTTGCAACATGGCCAGATGGGTCGCCTCGGGTTCGTGCAGACCGGTGAGCAGGCCGGTAACGGCGCGTAGATCCCGCTCCGGTGTAATGACCAGATCGGTCCAGCCCGCGCCGGGATGGGTGACCCCATCAGCATTGGTGACCGTCTCTAACGCCCGGACGACGGTGGTGCCGACGGCGATGATGCGCCGGCCCGCCGCCCGCGCCGCATTGACGAGCCGGGCCGTGTCGGCCGGGACGCGATAGAACTCCTCGTAGGGCGGCTCGTGATCTTCCAGGCTGGCCACCCCGGTATGCAAAATCAGCGGCGCGAGCTGCACCCCCTGCGCCACGAGGTGGGTGATCAGTTTCGGGGTGAAAGCCCGCCCGGCCGAAGGCATCTCGGCGCTGCCGGGCTCGGTGGCATAAACGGTTTGGTAATACTCGATCGGCCAGGCTTGCTTGACATACCCGTAGCGAATCGGAAAGCCGTATTCTTGCAGGTAATCTTCCACCGCAGCAGGCAAAGCCAGCGTCGCCAACCACAAGCGAATTCGGTCATGACCAGGAGCTCGCTGTTCGGGTCGATAGGCCATGTGCAAGGTCGCCGAGGCCCCACCCGGCAAGGTTAGGGTTTCACCCGGACTGGCCTGGTGAAAGGGCCTGGAAGCGACCCCACCCAGCCGGCGAACTTCGACGACCCATAGGTCGGCCGGCAGACGAGTCGATAGATGAAGCTCCAGAGGCGTTCCACCGGCGCGGGTCACATTGAGGGCAGCATTGAGAGTCCCGCTGGTGTTGATGACGACCACATCGCCGGCTTGTAAATAATCGGGCAAACTGCGAAACTGAGTATGTTCGACGCGATTGTCAGCCAGATAAGAGATCATCAGACGCACCTGATCACGAGCCAGGCCTCGGGCTTCAGGAGGCTGTCCCGCTTCCAGCTCAGGCGGCAGATCGAACCTAAGATCGCCGCTGGCCAGACGCAACCTGTCCAGCCACAGCCGGGAGTCAAATCGATGGTTCAACTGCGACTCGTCTGACTGTGACCATACTGCTGCCGTCTTTGGGGAAACTGTATAATTTAGCATCGAGAAGGTTTCCATAATTTCACTCCTGCGGCCACGGGCTTTTAGTCCAGTTATGGATTGATTAATTCACCATGAACCATTGCCAATGGCCTCTTCACGTTCCATCGTACCATAAAGCCGGAGGCCGGACATCGCTCTGGTGGTCAGCTTTCGTTCATCAGAAAGAACAGGTAAGCCACCTGTCCTTTTGGACAGAACAATCGGGTTGGCATAGGGCTAAATTTCAGAAAAATTAAGCCAAGAATAGTAGTACAGTACTTAACAAATATAAGCGGTTTTGTGGTACAATGAAAAAGAATGCACCTTAAGGACCGATTATCTATGACTGATGAGCATGGGCACGAAAAAAAGACGATCTTGATCGTTGATGACAACCCTGCGAATCTTACCGTCTTGCGTTCTCAATTGGAGGTAGCGGGCTTCAATATCATCCTACTCGCCGATGGAAAGAGCGCCGTCAAACAAGTGGGTGAAATTCAGCCCGATATCATCCTCCTCGATATCTTGATGCCCAAGCCTGATGGGTTTGAGACGTGTCGCCAATTAAAGGCGCTTAACTCGGCCAAAGATATCCCCATTATCTTCCTCACGGCCCTCGCCCAAACCGAAGATAAAGTCAAAGCGTTTGAGGCCGGCGCCGTCGATTACATCACCAAACCCTTACGCCACGAAGAAGTCATCGCCCGGGTTTCGACACACCTATCGATGCGCCAGCTCCAGCAAGATCTCAAAGAGCAAAACAATCGCTTGCAAGAGGAAAATATCCGACGCAAGCGGGTACAGGACGCGCTTCAAGAAAGCCGAACGCGCTACCGCCTGCTGGCCGAGTACTCGACCGACATGATTGCCAGGCAAACGCCGCAGGGTATCTATCGTTATGTTTCGCCGGCTTGCCGAACCCTACTCGGCTACGAGATCGAAGAGATCATTGGCAAATCGGCCTATGATTTCTTTCACCCAGATGATTTGAGCGTGATCCTGGCCGCCGAAGCAGAGTTGTCAGAGCGGCCTCCTGTCTCGACCATCACCTATCGGGCCCGCCGCAAAGACGACAGCTACGTCTGGGTCGAAACAACCAATCGTATCGTCCGCGACCCGAAAACGGGCGTCGAGCTAGAAATCACCTCGGTGTCACGCAATGTCACCGAACGCAAGGAGGCCAAAGAGCGGCTGCAAAAGGCCCACGATGAATTGGAACAACGGGTGGCCGAACGAACGGCCGAGATCAAAGCCTATTCGGAAGAATTGAAAGAAAAGAATGAGACTTTGTCCCGGCTGGATAAACTCAAGGACGAGTTTCTGGCCAACACATCGCACGAACTGCGCACCCCGCTCAACGGCATTATCAGCATCGCCGAGTCATTGATCGATGGCGCGGCCGGGTCGCTGACGCCCAAACAGATCTATAATCTCTCGCTCGTCGTCTCCAGCGGGCGCAGACTGGCCAATCTAGTCAATGACATCCTCGATTTTTCCAAACTCAAACACCACGAGCTGGATCTACGGCTCCGGCCGATTGATATGCGGGCCATCACTGAGGTCCTGTTGACCCTATCTCAGGCGTTCGTAGGTCCAAAATCACTCGAGCTGGTCAATCTGATCGATCCCGATTTGCCGCCGGCCAACGCCGATGAAGCGCGGGTTCAGCAGATCTTGCATAATCTGATCGGGAATGCCATCAAATTTACCGAAGCAGGGACTGTAACCGTCTCGGCCGAGGTGCAGGATAACCTGCTGGCCATTACCGTCTCGGATACGGGCATCGGTATTCCCGAGGATAAGCTTGAGTCGATCTTTCAATCCTTTGAGCAAGTCGATGCCTCGGCCACTCGCGCCTACGGCGGCACGGGCCTGGGCCTGTCGATCACCAGGGAACTGGTTAAACTGCACGGTGGGACAATCCAGGTCGAGTCAACCAGCGACGAGGGCTCCCACTTTACCTTCACGCTGCCGATCTATCGAGGTACGGCCGGTATCGATGGTATGAATGGCAAAACCCAGTCCGATGAGACAGTGTCATCAACTACCCGGTCTTTGATCGAACCAATGCTGATGGTTCCACTGCAAGAGTTGGCCGAGAACAAAAACTTCACTATCCTGATCGTCGATGATGAGATGGTGAATGTGCAGGTCTTGACCAACTATTTGTCGTTGCAAAATTACGGCGTCGCCCAGGCGTTCGATGGTTCTGAAGCGCTCGAAGCGGTTGAGGAGTTGGAACTGGATCTCATTCTGCTGGACATTATGATGCCCAAAATGTCAGGTTATGAAGTGTGCCGCAAAATACGAGAGCACCACCCGGCTAATGAACTCCCCATCGTCCTGTTAACGGCCAAGAACCAATCCTCTGATCTGGTGGCCGGTTTTGAAGCCGGGGCCAATGATTACCTGACCAAGCCCATCGACAAGAATGAACTGCTGGCCCGGGTCAAAACCCATCTCCGGCTGGCAAAAATCAATGCTGCCTATGGCCGGTTTGTGCCCCATGAAATTTTGCGTTTCCTCAATAAGGAAAGTATTGTCGATGTGAACCTGGGCGATCAGGTTCAAAAAGAGATGGCTATCCTGTGTTGCGATATTCGCTCGTTCACCAGACTGTCAGAACAGATGTCGCCTCAAGAAACCTTCAATTTCCTCAATTCTTATTTGAGCCGGGTCAGCCCCATCATCAGGCAGCACCATGGCTTTATCGATAAATACATCGGCGATGCCGTCATGGCCTTGTTCCCTGAACAGACCGAAGATGCCTTGCAAGCAGCTATTGGTATGCGTGAGGAAGTGGCCCGATATAACGAGAGCCGTCTCAAAGAGGGGCAAAGGCCGATTGAGATTGGCATTGGTCTTCATACAGGCACCCTTATGCTGGGCACCCTGGGCGAGGACAAACGCATGGAAGGAACGGTCATCGCCGATGCCGTTAATCTGGCTTTCCGCCTGGAGGGGATCACCAAACAATACGGCGCTCCGATTGTGGTCAGTGGGCCGGCGCTCTTTAGTATCGAACGGCCCACCAACTATCACTTCCGTTTTCTGGATAAGGTCCAGGTCAAAGGTAAAGAAGAAGCCGTTTCTGTATTTGAAATCTTTAACGGCGACTCTCAAGAGATGATCGAACTTAAGCTCAAAACATTAACCAGCTTTGAACGAGCCCTCCTGCACTACCACAGTAAGGAATTTGAAGAAGCCCTCAATTACTTCGAAGAGGTCTTAAAGCATAACCCCCGCGATAAAGCCGCCCAGATTTATAAGGAGCGCACCGAGCAGTATATCAAGTTTGGTGTTCCGATCGACTGGCAAGGTATCGCCTCCCTAACCGAGAAGTAGCAGAGCCTCTTTAGTCAAAACCCGCTACGCTACCTGAAACTCACCAACATCATTGACCGTTATCGTGGTTGTCACAGACCGGGCCTGATACCGCCCGCCGGGCAAATCGCCTTCGAGCAGTTCGATCAGGCCGGGCACGCTCTCCGTGGGCAGTGGCCGGTCGCTGATATCCTCCCCCGGAAATGCGGCCTGCTGCATTTGGGTACGCATATCACCGGGATCGACCCAATAGACCCGCCAGGCCGGATTTTCCTCAGCCAGGATGGCCGAAAGATGCTCCAGAGCCGCCTTGCCGGAGCCGTAGCCACCCCAACCGGGATACGCCTCAACCCCGGCATCACTGGTGATATTGATGATACGCACTTCGGGCTTTAGTTCGGCGCGAACTGCCTGAAGGACCCCCAACGGTGCAATGACGTTAACCCGATAGACCTGCGCCAGAGTCTCCAGGGGATAATCCAACAGCTCTGGCTGCGGGCTTGGACCCAAAATACTGGCATTGTTGATGACCGCGTCCAGTCCCCCTGCCGCCTGAGCCGCGACGGCCAGGGCCCGGCGGTGGGCCTCGTCCTTGACGTCGCCGGCGATAGCTGTGACCTGGGTTTGCCTGGCCAGCCTGGCTTGAGCCGTTTTTAGCGGTTTTTCGCCCCGGCCATCGATGATCAGATGCCAGCCTCGTTCGGCCAGACCGTGAGCCAGCGCCAGACCCAGACCACGCGAAGCCCCCGTAATGAGCGCTGTACGATTTATTTGTTGAGACATTGAACATTTCCTTTCAAATAGTGAGTGATCTGTCAAACTATGTTTCACGGCAGCACACGTGTGAAACGTAAAGCATCATCATTCTTGATGAACGTATCCGCTATGTCCATTATGCCTCTCATCATATCGTAAAACGGGCTTCGCCGCATCGGGCAAGAGACCAGCCGGAAGCCAATAAAAAAGAACAGGCTATAAACCTGTCCTTTTGTACAGCCGTTCGTTCAGACCTGACAGATTTTGAAAACCTGTCAGGTCTTTGAAAAGAAAATCGCCTATTATTTGACCATCCGTCGCAACCCAACATATTGCAGGATGGCAAAGACCGAAACGATCTCAGCTACGATGGCGACGGCCCATTTGCCTTCGACAGTCAGCGGCAGCCAGCCGCTCAGCAGCAGCAGCCAACTGCCGGCAACCCAGGCCGCATCCAAAACGATGGCGGTTACCACAAGCGAGCGGTTGAGTGGTTCACGGGCTGCTGTTTGGAACAGGCCAACTGCATAGAGCAGGAGTGATACGCCGATGATCATCAACACGACCGGCGCATCCAGCCCCAGAAATGCGGCCAGTGGCCCGGCGGTGACAATAAAGGCGATGCCGCTCAGACCCGAAAAAATACTGTTCCCTTGCAGGGTACGGGACAACAAATTGGACTTAGCAGTAATTTTGCCAATCTCCAATTACGGATTACCCTACAATGAAAGTTTGCCGTTGTTGACCGCCCTCTGCCGCTCTCGCAGATCTTGAGCGACCAGCCGGGCGGCGGCATTTTGCCAGTTGTAGAGAGTCCGTTCAGGGACATAGGTGCGGAACCAATCCAGCGCTTCTTGCTCGGTTGGGTCGAGACCGTTGTACTCGGCCCGGCGGCTGTAGGGCTTCAGGCCGACAACGTAGGGGAAGTAGAGGGCGTTGTAGTAGCGCCATTCTTCGGAGGAGCCGAAATCGCCTTTATCAAGAGGTTTGAGACGCGTGATACTTTCGGTCAGGAGCCGCTTCAACTCGGCAGCGCGTTCGAGGGTGTTGTCCTTTTGCTCGCGTTGGGCCAGTCGTGTTTCGATCAAAGGTAAGCGAGTTAGCGGGCTGGTGGCGAGGCGGGGTAAATCGCCCAAATGACTCAAGGCGCGTCGGGTCAGACGGGCGAACGCATCCTCGTCGATTTGAGCCGGATCGAGCGCTGGGTTGGCCCGAGGCAAGGCGCTGGCTGCGGCGCGCAGTTCGGCCCGGGCCTGGCGCAACTGGGGGAAGGTGGCAAACGTGACATGATCGATGGCCGCCTGGATCGGGTCGGCAAAGGTCTGAATAGCGATGGCCGCGGCGATGGTCGCCAGCAGCAGACCCAGCATCGGAAAGCTGGCGCCGGTCCCCAGATTCATCGTCAGCACGACCAGGCCGCCAAAGATCAGGACGGCGAAAAAAGCAGAATCGAACGAGCGGGCCAGATCAGGCAATAGGGTTTCGCCTTCCTCAAAGGCATCGAGCAGAGCGATGGCTACGCCGAGAATAATCAAGTCGAGCGTGGTGCCGATGAGCAGCCAGGAGCGCGGCAGCCAGTCCAGAGGAAAAATGAGCAGGCCGGTCGAGAGGCTGAAAAAAAGAGTCGCCGCCAGCAGTAGGCCAAGCGGCTGTTTGTGCCGGGTCGACCGGAAAGCCCGACCGACCAGGATGAGCGCGATCAGCATCGGCAGCAGCACCGCTCCGGCGAAGACCAGATAAGCCGGGCCGGGGCGAGGCGGTTGCATCGAGAAATCAAAGATCAGGTTGGTTCCAGCGCTGACGACGTAAAACGGAATCGCAATCAGAAACAGGCTGTAGATCCCAATTTGCCCTAAACGGCTGCGCAGTTGGCCTTCTTCTGGCAGCAAATAGACCATCGCCCCGAACCAGAAAAAAGCCGGCAGAAACAACATCGGCCAGTGCAGCCGGACCATGGTCAGCGCCTGAGCCGGAGTGGCGGCTTCAACCGCCAGCAGATCCGTCGCCAGACTGAGAGCGTAGGCCACCGACCCCAACCCGGCCCACCACAGCCGGGGGTCGGCCGGATTGCGGGCAATCAGATACAATCCCAACCACAAGGCCAGGCTGTATGTTGTGATTTCAAGGATTGATAAGGCAGACATCATTAATAAGGTTGCGCTTTTTATGGTGGAGTTTCATTCCCCGCCGTTCACAGTTTTCTGTAAAACGTCCAGAAACCGCTCGCCCCAGCCGCCCAGTCGCTCTTCCAGCCGGTCGGTGCAGTCGCAGGTGCTACAGGCCCAGGACTCCTCGCCATTCCAGTCACGGCACTGGCGGCGGTCGTGGGCATCCTGGATTTTGGTCAGCTCGAAATATTCTTCCCAATAGGGTATTTCCTCCGCCAGTGGGGTCCAGCAATAGCAGACCTCGACCCAGCGCAGGGTACCGTCCGTTAAGAGGCGAGCCTGATCCATATCGCGCAAATATTCACCCCCGGCGATGGAGCCCGCGCCCAGCGTGCCATTTTCAATCGCTTGCAGCAGGACCGCTTCTCGACCGGGTTTCACTCTGGCTCTGACTAAGTAGCGCATGGGTTCTCCTAAAAATGGGGATGGGTTGATTGGAGATTGGAGATTGATATAAGCACAAATCCTGTATTCTCCAATCTCTAAGCTCTAAGCGCCTGACAAAAACAATTCGGATGCTTTTCGGCAGTCTGGACGTCATAAATCAATCAACCCCTGCTGGGCCGCCAGGGCCACCGCCTCGGTGCGATTGCCGGCCCCGATTTTGCCCATAATTGAACTGACGTGAAATTTGACGGTTCGTTCGCTAATGATGAGTTCGGCGGCGATTTCTTTGTTTTGCAGGCCCTGGGCCACCAGGCGCAGTACTTCCAACTCGCGGGGCGTCAGGGATTCGACCTCGGTCGTCGTCTGATTCTGCCGGCTGACCTGGCGCAGCAGTTTGGAGGCGACCACCGGCTGCAGCAGCGACCCCCCGGCATGGACGACACGTACCGCGTTAAAAAGCTCCTCACGAGGCACGCCCTTGAGCAGATAACCTTGCGCGCCGGCTTGCATGGCGCTCAGAATACGCTCGTCCGTGTCAAAGGCCGTAAAGACGATAGCCCGCACCTCGGGGCTGACCTCACGCAGCCGCTCCAGCGTTTCGACCCCGTCGAGTTCAGGCATTGCCAAATCGAGCAACAAGACATCGGGCTTGAGGTCCTCGACTTGCGCGACGGCTTCGACGCCGGTGCCGGCCTCGCCGACCACGTCAAAATCGGGCTGAGTCGAGAGAATGGCGATCAGGCCTTCACGGACAACCGGATGGTCATCGGCAACCAGGATTCGAATAGCAGCGGTCATGCATTGTTCCCTTTAGGGTGATGTCTCAGCTTGTACCAAGCCTTTCCAGGCTCTCGATCCAGTAATTGAAATGTGGGCACTCACTCCGAATTCGATCCAGGCCGATTTCTAAGATGATCAAAGGTCCGTCTAATGTCTTCTGATATCCTGGAAAAAAACCTTGAATTCGCCTGGAAGGAGCTGTTTTGGGATCATCGACAATCTCTTCTGGAGACCCAAACTCTGCTTTGACGGCGGTAAGTTCTGCGTATTTATTGATATTTGGGAATGCTTGAGCGATTTCTTCAGGAGCCACAAAAAGCATTGCCTCAAATTCGTGAAGCATCAGGTATGGCAGAAACTTGTGATGGTTAATATCTTTACGAAATTCTTCTTCAAGGTAAGCTACCTGAGCATAGCAAGAACCCGCTGGCATAGTTCTCCGCCCCGGGAAGCTATCAGGAAGTCCATAAAAGTCAATCATCGTCGTGACAACTTCAGCATTCGTGTCACCTAAAAGTCGAATAATATCATTCTTGACTTTTCCATATGAAACAATGCCGCCCTTAAAGTCAGATCCACTTTTGACACGTTTGGTTGTGGCCAACTTTGCTTGCGGATAAACTCCCCGGCCTGATAGATAAGGCCCAAGCGCTTCTCGGGCAAAAGTTTCCTCGGCCTGACCCTCGACAAGAATGAGAACTTTCTTCAACCCTATGGCCTCCCGCCAATGATATTTTTTTTCCAGAGATCGCCAAGGTCATATTCCTCCAACCAATTCTCGATCTCTTGTGATTCAAGATGTCTGAATACGGATTGGCCGTCTTCTCTATCCACTACAATAATATCTTCCGGTTTAAATTGATTTACCAATGACACAGATTGGGTAGAGACAATAACTTGCGTTTTTGTCGCCGCGCTCTGCAACATGCTAGCGAGCAAATTTATAGCATAAGGATGAAGCCCAAGTTCCGGCTCATCAATTAAAATAGTAGAAGGTAGGGTCGGTTGGAGCAAGAGCGTTGTCAGACAAATAAAGCGAAGAGTCCCATCAGAAAGCGAGTTGGCATTAAAGTAAGCATCGGAGTCTTTTTCACGCCATTCGAGTTGGATCTTATTTTGATTGAATGGTGAAGGGCGAAGCACAAAATCATCAAAGAACGGCCCCACCAGGCGGATTGTTTTTACGATCCGATCATAATATTCCTGGTGTTTTTCTTGCAAAAGATAAAGAAATGCGGCCAGATTTGATGCATCAGGCCTCAGGATGGCGTTGTCATTTATATCGCCGGTCAGTTTCACCTTTGCCTGCTCACTCGTATCATGAAAATGGTATATTTTCCAGCTTTTTAAGTATTGGAGCACATGACGGGCAATCTTCCCCATCCGTGCTTCTTCAGGCAGCCGAGTTTCTTCATGTCCTTGGCCAAGTTCAATGAAATACTGGTAGTCCGAATTCCGGGAGTAATACCAACACTTCTCTTCGGAGAAGAAGAGATTATCAGCGCTGGTAGGAGCGAATTTGGCCTCATAGCCATTGCGTCCAAAATCTAAATTAATAGTTATCTCTTTAGTAGTCTTTTGCCCAAGATACAACAGGGCATTGGCTCCCCCAGCTATCCGAACAAAGTTTTGGAGGTTCTTTTCAACAATCTCATTCAAAAACTGGAAAACGGAAATAAAATTAGTCTTTCCCGCGCCATTGGCTCCAATCAAGATATTCAAATTACCAAGGGTTAACTCGTCCAGGTTTCGGATAGACTTAAAGCCATCTATTTTTATCTGCTTGAGTGCCATAGGATCCTCTCAAAAGCCCTCTATCAGGTCAACCCTGCTACCTGGCCGGAACTGTCACCTCAACCCGTGTCCCCGTACCGGGACTGCTCTCCAACCGGAGCGTGCCGCCCAGCAGCCGGGTTCGTTCATTCAACCCGACCAGACCGTAGCGGTCTGGTGGCACTTCGACCGGTTCAAAGCCCTGACCATCATCTTCGATGATCAGCCGGACCTGGTCGGGCGTGGTGATCAATTCGACAGCGGCGGTTTGAGCCTGCGCGTGCTGAATGACGTTGTTGAGCGCCTCCTGGGCGACCCGATAGAGGCCGGTCTCGAGGCGGATGGACAAAGGCCGGTTGCCGCCGGTGGCTTTGAACCGGATGGCCAGCCCTGTTTTTTTTTCGCAGTCCTGGGTCAGGATGGTCAAGGCTTCGACCAGATTGCGGCCTTCCAGCGGTGCGGCTCTCAAGTCCAGGACCGAACGGCGGGCTTCTTCCAGATTGGCCCGGGTCAAGTTCAGGGCTTGCTTAACGGTTTGCTGAATCCGTTCCAGATCGGTCCCGGCGTCCAGCAGGGCATCGGTCGTTTCCAGCTTGAGGGCGATGGCCGTCAGCCCCTGGGCGAGCGTGTCGTGAATTTCGCGAGCCAGGCGGTTGCGCTCCTGGACGGCGCCCAAGCGGGTGCTCTTGGCAAACAGGCGGGTACGCTCGATGGCGATGCTGAGCAAATCTCCCACGGTGTGCAACAGGCGCAGGTCGTCGGCGGACAACTCCCACCAGTGGGTTTCGGCGCTGGCCACGTTGAGCACGCCCAGTTTTTTGTTCTGCGCGTACAGCGGAATGCTGGCATGGTAACGCAGTCCATCGGTGCCGGCGATCAGACCCTGGAGCCGGCTGCACGTAATCACGTGGACCCGATCCCGGTTGTCGAGGCCGCCCCGGCGATAGGATTCCAGACAGGTACAGCCATCTTCCATGCTATCCGGATCATCGGCCAGAGCCGGCGGCAGATCCTGGACCGCGGCCAGATAGGAGTCGTTCGTCTCGTCGTGCAGCAAAAAGACCCAGCCCGTATGCAGGCCGAACAACTCTGCCACCTGGGCCAGGGCCGTTCGCAGCGATTGGTCCAGGTCGACCTCACGGCTCAGGGCTTCGGCAATCGTGTTGAGTATCGATAGTTCCCGATTGCGCCGGCGCAGTTTGTCGGTATCGGTTTCAACAGTGGGTCTTTGGGTCATCATCTTTTCCGGGCGTTCGTCACCTGTGCCGTGATTGTACCCCGGTGCGGCTGAACAATCAAGCTGATACTTATTCGACCGGAATCAACTCGATCTCAAACAGCTTGGGCCAAAGCTTGCCGGTGACAAAGAGGCGGTTGGTTTCAGCATCATAGGCGATGCCGTTGAGAACGTCGACCGGCTGGAGGCGATCTTCGGGGCTCAGCAAGCCGGTCAGATCGATCCAGCCAAGAACCTGGCCGGTTTGGGGAGCGATCCGGGCGATCCGGTCGGTGCGATAGATGTTGGCAAATACCTCGCCGTTGATGTACTCCAGTTCATTGAGCAGAATGACCGGGCCGTTCTCGTCAAATACCTCGACCCGGCCGATTTCGGCCAGCGTGACCGGGTCGCGAAAATAGAGGATGGGAGTGCCATCGCTCATAATCAAGCGTTGGCCATCATGAGTCAGGCCCCAGCCTTCGGTCGGGTAAGTGAATTCCTGCTGAAGTTCGAAGCTGTTCTTGTCGTAAATGAAGCCAATGTGCTCCTGCCAGGTCAATTGGATGATCCGGTCGCCGAAGATAGTGACGCCCTCGCCGAACAGCTCGTCTGGTAAACGCAGGATTTGAAACACCTGGCCGGTTTCCACTTCGACTTTACGCAGGGTCGATTGGCCACGCAGCCCCGTACCTTCATAGAAGATGTCATCTTGATAGATCAAGCCCTGGGTATAGGCGTTGGAATCGTGGGGATAGGTGTTGATGATGCGGAAAGTATAAAGCGGGGTCTCGCCGGAAATATTGGGTATGGGGCTCGATGACTCGACCGGCGTTGGCAGTGAGCTGACAGTCGGCGCCGGCGCTAAGGCGATGTCTGTCGCCGCCGGCCTGGACGTTAGGGCCAGCGTTGCCGTTGGCAGCGGGACAGGCGTGGACGTGGCGGCGGTTACATCCGCCGAGGGAGCGGGTTGATTTGAGGGTTGGGCCAGCAGCAACGCGGCGATGATGATGGTCATCAGCCCGATAGCGGCGACAACCCAACCCGACGAGCGTTGGAAGAATTTTGGCATAAGTTGCAAGCGTTCAGCGAGGTTACACTTTTTTAGTGTATCCGGTATAATTTAATTGTGAAACGTGAATGATCAATTCTCTGTCAGGCATTATATATAGGGCTATGGCATACAGTCAAATGAACTCAATATCTCGAATGCGGCGGCTGTGGTCCTCATTTTGGCTGATCAGCCTGATCGGTTTCTTGCTGATCTTCCCGGCGATGGCCCTGGCCCATCCTCTTGACGAGTTCTATCAAGTCACTTACATCAAAATGGCGCCCAACCGGATCAGTATGACGATTGAACTCTACAGCGGGGTGCTGATTGGACCGACTATCGAAGGATTGATCGATACCAATCAGGATCAAACGTTTTCCGAAACGGAGCGCCGCGCCTACGTCGAGCGATTTATTGGCGACGTAACGTTTGAGGTCGACCATGAGCCGGTCCCACTTATAGCGACCGAGTTGGAGTTCCCTGATCCATTGGATGTCAGGGCCGGGGTAGGGCTTATTCGGTTCAAGCTGATTACTGATCTGCCGGCCGATCACCGGGGCGCGCATGAATTCTTTTATCAAAATCATCACCAGCCAGATATTGGGGTTTACGTCGTCAACGTGTTGGGGGGCGACCCCCGCTGGATGCAGCTTACACACAAGGACCGCGATGTGTTTCAAACCAGTCTCCGGGTCAAATACACCATCAAGGCCGATGCCCCTATCGACTATGGTCCTGACGAGACCCTGACGGAGCTTGAGTTGCCCGGCGGTGTCTCGGCGGGGCAAGCGCGACTAACCGATTTTCTGCGCCAAACCGAAATAACGCCGTTGTTGCTGATGGCGGTGCTAGGGCTGTCGGTTGTTCTGGGCGCGCTGCACGCGTTGACGCCGGGTCATGGCAAGACCCTGGTCGCGGCTTACTTGATCGGCAGCCGGGGAACGGTCAAGGACGCCATCGCCCTGGGCGGCATTGTGACCTTTACCCACACCGCTTCGGTCATTGTGATTGGCCTGCTGGCTTTGCTTGCCAGCCACTTTATCGTGCCCAATGTGCTGGCTCCGGTGCTGGAAATTTTGTCCGGGTTATTGGTGGTTACCCTGGGTCTTCGCCTCTTGTGGTCGCGCTGGAGCGCCTATCGAAACGGAAGCGAGGCGCACACTCATCATCCCGGCGAAGCTCCAACTCATGAGCATCCTCATCCCCATGACCATGCTCACGACGATGGACATCACCATCATGGGCCTGAGCAAATCAAACTAAGCGATCTGCTGACTCTGGGAATTTCGGGGGGGCTGGTGCCCTGCCCTGAGGCCCTGGGGATTATGCTGATCGCTATCGGCCTGAACCGGATTGCCTTGGGCCTGGGGCTCGTGGTGGCCTTTAGCTTTGGCCTGGCGGCGATCCTGATCATCATCGGCGTTTTGCTGGTGCGCTCGAAATCACTGTTGGATCGGATGGGCCGGGTGGGGACCCGCTGGCAAACCCTGCTGCCGGTGGTCAGTGCCGTGATTGTAACCCTACTGGGCCTGGGCATTATGGCCAGGGGGCTGATCCCGTATCTGTGAGGATAAGGAGTATAGGGAGTGCAAGGCAAGCCTTGCCGATGGATTCTAGCAAAGCAAGCTTTGCACTCCGTGTGAATCATCACGCTTTTGGAAAGCGCCGAATATCTTGATTGGCGTAAGCGGCGACGGCCGAATTAGCCGCTTTGCGGGCTTCCAATTTGGCGATGACCTCTTCCAAACGGTTGGCCGGGATGGTGCAGGTCATCTCGTCTGGCGACATACCGGTGCGGACGCGACTGAGCATGCAGCCGGTGCTCATGGCGATCTGGTTGTCTTCTTTGGACATAGGGATGATGTGACACTGCGGTTTGCCGGCGATGGGCATGTCGTTGTAGCCATCGTGCATGACCATGGCCTGGAAGGCGTTGATCCGCAGCAGGATGACGTCCGGGTCGCCCGGCGTCTCGGCCAGCGGGCCATAGGTGACGTAGTTGGAGCGCTCATTTACGACGGGGAGGGCCATGGCTTCCTCCGGGGTGACCCACTCAGCTTCCAGGATACCCTGTACGTCTTCATTGGCCATGACTTCCTCGAGCGACTTCAGGCCATGGGTTACGCTGCCCACGCTGCAGTTATAGTGGTCTTCGGGCGCCGTGGTAAAGGTGCGATCTTCAGACTTGATCCAGAAGACACAGCCGGCCGGGACCTTGCCAGTGCGACCATCCCCACTGGGTGAGGGCATATCACCCTCATACGCGGCTACACCCGCCGGCGCATCTTGCGAAAAACTGATGGCGATAGGCGCGTGTTGTAAACCGAGACTTTTTTCCAACTGGCTGCTCAACTGTTTCCAATTTTTAGACGTCACTCGATTTCTCCTTTGGTAAAATAAGAACTTCGTTTATCATTGCGTTGTGAATTGCCTGTAGCAAGATGGCAAGCAGGGAACCACGTACAAATTTGCTGTCATCGCTACGTCTACTTTGTTCTCTGTTTCCAGACAACATCCCGGAAAACATTTATGACTTGCGCACCAGCATCGGGCCAAGGGGGCGGCCACCGAACAGATGCAGATGCAAATGAAATACTTCCTGGCCGCCGTGCCGGTTGCAGTTGACCAATATACGGTAGCCATCGTCGGCAATACCTTCGTCCGCCGCGATTTTTGCCGCTGCCGTAAACAGCCGGCCCAATACCCGTTCGTCGGCCTCGGTGGCATCGTTGACCGTGGGGATGAGTTTGTTGGGGACAATCAAAATATGAACCGGGGCTTGCGGGTTGATATCCCGAAAGGCAGTAACCAGCTCATCCTGATAGACAATATCGGCCGGTATCTCTTTGCGGATAATCTTGCTGAAGATTGTTTCTTCTGCCATAAAATCTCTCCCTGGAGCTAGTACACGGACGCGTAAATAGGCCGTCGGTTATACCCCCCTCGATCCCCCCGCTCGCGGAGGGACTTTTTAAGCCTCCCCCTGCTGGCGGGGGGAGGTTGGAGGGGGTATCCCTGGGGTTATTTACGCCGCGATGTACCAGTCAGCCGATCAGCTAATACCTGAAGTGCTGACAAGCTGCGTTGTTGAATCGCTGACACGCTGAAATGCTGGCTCTGATTTTAACTCAACTTACCCCTTCAATCCAAATTTCGACCTCGCTGATGGGGTGTTTGTTGCCATTTTTGTAAAAAAGTTTATACTTTAAGAGCAGAGTGAACTCAAAAGGTCGTAACGATCTCGAGATTCAACGAACTAACTTCAACGAGATGGAGAATTAAGAAGGTATGCCAATTTACGAATATGGATGTTCAACCTGCGGTGTTATGTTTGAAAAGCGCCAGAGCTTTACCGACCCCCCGGTTGAGGTGTATGCCAATTGCCCCAACAATCAGCTGGGCTGTCAAATCAGCCGCCTGCTCTCGACCCCGGCTATTGTCTTCAAAGGCAGTGGTTTTTATGTCACAGATAATCGCGGCGCAAATAGCGCCGGGACGCCGGCCGACAAAACTGAAAAATCCGAGACGAAATCTGAAAGCAAACCAGAAACCGCCTCAACCGGTAGTGATACCAACAGCGATAAATAAGGCCATTATGACCATGTGATGGTGCGATGAGACGAGCAAGAAAGTCCGGCATACGCCGGACTTTTTCATTTCTGCATCTTTCCGGTTCAACCTCTTTGGTTCTGATCCATCCGGGTCAGGCTGGTTAAGCATCCGCTTGATCAGAAGGGTTATACCGCAGCAGCCGCATCCCGTTTAAGGTCACCAGCAGCGACGTGCCCATATCGGCCAGGACGGCCATCCACATGGTGCTCATCCCCAGCAACACCAGGATCAGAAAAACGCCTTTGATCCCGATACTGAGGATCACATTGGCCCGAATAGTGCGCATGGTGGTGCGGCTCAACTCAAAGATGAAAGCCAGTTGGCGCAGGTTGTCACTCATCAGGGTAATATCGGCGGTTTCGAGGGCCTGGGTGTTTTGATTGCCGGCAGCGCCGATGGCAATACTGACGTCGGCCGTGGCCAGGGCCGGCGCATCGTTGATGCCATCGCCGACCATGGCGACCGAGCCATATTCACGCTGTAATTCTTGGACCGCCCTCACCTTATCTTCAGGAAGCAGTTCGGCGCGGACCTCGGTGAGGCCAACCGCGCCCGCCATCTTCTCCGCTGCCGCGTGATTATCTCCCGTCAACATGACCAACCGTTTCAGCCCGGCCTGTTTGAGCAGCGCAATGGCCTCGCCGCTGCTCTCGCGAACCGTATCGGCGACGGTAATCGTACCGGCATAGTGGCCGTTCGTTTCGACCATCAACGGGGTGTAACCCTGCCGGGCGTCGGCTGCGGCGGCCTGACAGACACGCTGAGAATGTGGAATCGCCGTGTCGAAATAGGTATGGCTGCCGATCATAACATTCTGCCCCTTGACCTGGCCGACCACGCCCTGTCCCGTAATCGCTCGGACCATTTCGGCGGCTTCATATTTGTGGTTTACCCCCCGCTGCCCAGCGGCCTGGATAATGGCTTGGGCCAGGGGATGTTCGCTGCGCCGTTCGACCGCACTGGCCAGGGCCAGGACATCGTCACAGGCCGTACATGCGCCAATGAGATCACCGCTCAATTCCTGACAGCCGGCCGACCGGAGCCCGACCAGGTTTGGTTTACCCACGGTCAAGGTGCCGGTCTTGTCGAGAGCGATAACCTCGATGGTTTGCAGCGCCTCCAGATAAGCCCCCCCTTTGATGATGACCCCCCGGCCGGCCGCATTACTAATCGCGCTAATAATGCTGACCGGCGTGCTGATGACCAGGGCACAGGGGCAGGCCACGACCAACAGAGCCAGGCCGCGATAAAACCAGCCGAAGGTCGCCGGGTCCAGGTTCCAGAAAGGCTGCCCAAAAAATAGCGGGGGAATAAGGGCAACCAGGACGGCCAGGACGACGACAACCGGCGTATAATATTTGGCGAAACGGTCGATAAAGCGCTGGCTGGCGGCCCGCTTTTCCTGGGCCTCTTCGACCATTTTGATCAGGCGGCTGATGGTGTTGTCGCTGGCCAGGCGCGTGACCTCTATCTCCAGGACGCCTTCGCCGTTAATGCTGCTGGCAAACACCTTCGAGCCAACACTTTTTTCCATCAGCTTGCTCTCGCCCGTGATCGGAGCCTGGTTAACGGACGAAATCCCGGCCCGGACCCGACCATCCATTGGAATACGCTCGCCGGGCTTGACCATGACGATATGGCCAACTTGCAGTTGGTCGACCGTAACCCGGGCTTCCCGAGTCTGGGCGCCCTGACCGAGCAGCCGGGTGGCCTGGTTGGGCACAACCCGCAGCAGGCTGCGGATCGAGTCTCTGGCTCGCCCCGTGGTGTAACCCTCCAAAGCCTCGCCCATGGCAAAGAGCACCATGACCAGCCCCGCCTCGGTGTAGGCCCCGATAACCACGGCTCCGATAGCGGCGATGGTCATCAGGGCATTGATACTGATCTCATGATTGACGCGGATGGTTCGCCACGCGCTGCGGGCAATCGGCAGACCGGCTAAGATCAGGGCCGCAATCGAGGCAGCGTCAATCAACGGATGCCGGATCAGGGCGATTTCTTCGAGGACGATGCCGGGCAAAATCAAGACCGCGCCAAACAAGGCCAGACGCGTCTCGAGCCGCTGCCACAAGAATTGTAGAAAATTTCGGGGCTGGGTGCCGGTTTCAGCTGCCGAATCATCCGGCTGATGAGCTTCGAGCACATCAAAGCCCAACTCGCGGACCCGGTCGATGATGGCCTGCCGCGTAACATCGCCGCTGACGCGCAGGTTTTCGGTGGTAAAGTTTAGCTCACACGACTGCACACCTTCGAGCTGCCGCACACCTGTTTCGATGGAACGGGCGCAGCCGGCGCAGTCCATACCTTGAATTTTAAAGACAGTTTTGCTGTCCATAGTTGACACAGAAATTTCCTCCGTAATCATAGTCAATGTAACAAGGTAGCCTTGCTACCTTGCTACCTGGGATAGTATACACCTTCAAGTTGGGTTGAAGGTCAAATCGAATGATCAGGGATCGTCGTCGTGTTCTCGTTCCAACGCCAGAAACAGCCGGGCGAAAATGAAGGCATGGTCGCCGCGCGCAATGAACAGGAAGCCCTCATCATCGACCAGGAGTTCCGGTACCGGCTGGCTGGGGGTGTGGGCCAGACAATCTGCCTCTAACTCGGCCAGTTGATTCAACGCCGCACCGATGGTCGGGTCGGTGCTGACAACCAGAATATGGTAATCCTGTTCGACCTGCCAGAGGTGGACGTGCTGCCCACGGAGTTGATCGAGGAGTTTGCGGCCTTTATCACTGCGCAGCCGGCAGTCGGTCTGCTGGATCAGCCAATCGAGCATCGTTTCGGCGGGTTGGTTGAGGGGGTTGCCACAGATTTGTTCGACCAGCCGGTCGAAGTGAAGTTGATCGGGTTCGCGACGCTGCCGCTGGATCATATCTTGCAGAAAGAGTTGAAGCTCGTGCCGCAGCACCAGCAGGGGCGTGATCTGGCGTTCGAGGGCGAGGTAACGGGCCTGGGCCGTTTCGATGATGGCCTGATCGCTCAGGTCATTGGCCTGCCAACCCTCGAGCAGGGTTCGGATATCGGCCAGGGAAAAGCCAAGGCGCTGGGCCCGCTGAATGAAATGCAGGGTCTGCTCGGCCTGTTCGTCGTACAGCCGGTAGCCCGCCTCGGAGCGTTCGGCGGGGGTTAACAGGCCCTCTTCTTCGTAATAACGCAGGGTCGATGTACGCACCCCCACCCGCCTGGCCAATTGTCCGATGGTTTGAAGTTTCATCAAACCATTATAATGACGCTTCAAAAGAAAAAGCAAATCGATGATGGTTGGGGTGTGGCCTGCGCCGGGCCGATCTGGATACAATAACCCTGGTCGATGCTGCTTCTACAAGGGGCCGGCTAAAACCACTGAATCTTACCGTTCGGCATCGTCGCGCCACGCAGCTTGGCCTCGGTCAATTCGACGCCGGTCAGATCGGCCCCGGTTAGATCCGAGTAGCCTAAGTCGGCTCCGGTCAGGTCGGCGTTCGTTAACCGGGTGGAACTCAAGTCGGCCTGGCTCAGGATGGCGCCACGTAGTTTGACCTCTTGCAAGTTGGCCTGATTCAGGTTCGCTCCCCGCAGGTCGGCCAAAATGAGATTAGCCCCCCGTAAATTGGCCCGGGCCAGATTCGTCTGCCGCAGATTGGCCTGGCGCAGGTTCGCACCGTAGAGATTAGCCCGCTGTAAATCAACCTGGCTAAGATCGACGCCCCCCAGATCCGCTTGACGCAGGTTAGGTGTTTTCCCTTGTTCACGCGCAGATTTAACAATTTGGATGACTTCGTTTCGGTTCATATAACTGAGTCGGTTGAAAAATCTCTTGTCGAATGGCGAATATGGATGTCTCTATTTTTGTCACAAGAATCTGCTCTCGCATATTATAGCGTGATGATTTGAGTTTTTCAAAGATTTTGGGGGTCTGTAGAATAATGGTATCTATAATGGGTTTAAAGATCGGATCAACCGTCGGCCAGGTCACGCTGGAAGTATTGCTTGAGCAGCCCTCGCTGGGGCGAAACGATAAAGGCCAGACCGAAAAGGAAGGTGCAGGTTAGAACGATGGCTGGCCCCGAGGCAACATTGACGTAAAAAGAAACATAGAGCCCGGTAACACCGCTGAACGCGCCGATCATGGCGGCCAGGACCATCATCACCGGCAGCCGGCGGGTTAATAAAGAGGCTGTGGCTGCCGGCGTGACCAGCATGGCGGTCATCATCGCTACCCCCACGGCCTGCAAGGACAGCACAATGGTAATGGCGATGAGCAGCAGCAAGAGATAGTTTAAGAATGTCATCGGCAGGCGAAGCGTTTTAGCCAGAATTGGGTCAAATGAGATCACCAGAAACTCTTTGTAGAAAGCCAAAATCGTCACAATGACGATGGCTCCAAAAATGCCGATGAGCCATAAATCACCGTTCGACACGCCCAGCACATTGCCGAAGAGAAAATGGGTTAAATCGACCGTGTAACTGCGCACCGTTGAAATCAAGGCGATGCCCAGGGCAAACATCCCGGCGAAGATGACGCCGATGGCCGTATCTTCCTTGATGCCGCTGCGGCTGATCGCTCCAATTCCCAAGGCCGACACAATGCCGGCCACCAGGCCGCCGCCTAGCAGCAGCCAGGCTTGACCACTGCCGCCCAATAAATAGCCCACGGCGACACCGGGCAGGATGGCATGGGCAATGGCATCGCCAAAGAAGGCCATGCCGCGCAGCACGATATAAGCCCCCAGGACCGCGCAGACAATGCCAACGATTAATACCGCCGACAGTCCGCGCATCATAAAGGGATATCCCAGGGGATCAGAAATATAACTGAGCCATTCAAACATGATCGTACTCAACACGTTCAGGGTCAGCAAAATGGGTGGTCGGGTAGTGAAGTGCTAAGGCCATTGTACCCGGTTTATTTCCCAGAGGCGTGCCTGCTTGGATTTTGCAGCCGAATACTAAATGATGTTTCCAATAATAGTTCCCCAGGTTATTATAGCACATAATCTTAGGGCGTTAAACCTTCGGCAA
>Ga0302046_10001442_pt1 | contig 22355 bp, 17 predicted proteins | sample RVTome_11_FD_200261 | JGI IMG/M metagenome (GOLD analysis project Ga0302046, IMG submission 200261) | Soil microbial communities from uranium-contaminated site in the Upper Colorado River Basin, Wyoming, United States - RVT147D111 (version 2) ...
GAAGTCACTTGCAATAGCCACCGGCACCCCGGCGTCGATGAGTCCGCGGGCAGGGGCATATCCGTGATTCAAAAAAAATGAAACACCGGGAAGCAATGTTGCGATAACGCCTGCCTGCTTTAATGTACCGATGGATGTTCCGTCAATGTGTTCGAGGTGGTCCGCCGACACTGCCCGAAGCTCTGCCGCGAGGGCCGATCCGCCGGAGGGACCAAGCTCGTCTGCATGGAGCTTGAGTTTGAAGCCCAGGTCGCGGGCCCTGAGCAAAATCCGCTTCGATTGTTCGACGGAAAAATATCCGGATTCACAAAACACGTCGCAGAACGACGCAAGAGAACGTTTGGCAACATACGGCATCATCCGGTCACAGATCAGCTGCACATATTCTTCGGGTCTGGACTTGTATTCCGGCGGGATGGCATGGGCTCCAAGGAATGTGGCCACAACAGTGGTATAGTGCTCGTTCGAGAGCTCGTGGATTGCATCGAGCATCTTGATTTCCGAATCAGGGTCAAGTCCGTACCCGGACTTGATCTCCACGGTCGTCGTACCGTGCTTTAACAAATCGTCCAGCCGCCTCCGGGCCAGCTTCTTGAGCTCGCGCTTTGAGGCCTCACGGGTTGCTTTAACGGTGCTGAGGATGCCTCCGCCTTGTTCCGCAATCTGCTGATACGTTGCTCCTGCAGCACGCAGAGCAAATTCGCTCTCGCGGCCACCGGCAAATACCAGATGCGTATGCGAATCGACAAATCCCGGAAGGGCGACGCGGTCACGTCCGTCAACAATCGTTGCGTCCGTGTTGAGGGGAGGGTGTTTGGAATCTGACGCGCCGACCCAGACGATGATCCCGTCTTCGATCAGGACGGAAGCGTTTTCCAAAACGGCAATATTCTGCATGTCCTTGCCGGCTTTCCAGGGCTGACCGGTGGTGCGGACTGTGACAAGCTGCTTCAGATCTTTGAGAAGGAGTTGATGCATATCAGGAGATCCTTCCCTCAAACGTGAAATAGGCCCCGCGAACACCAAGGATGCTGAGCCCGTTGTCCAGTGCCCTGAAGATTCTGCCCATGGCAGTTCGCAAGCGTTTGCCGGAACGAACTTTTGGTGCGAGATAAAACCAAAACGGAAGAAACGTCTTGAGGTGGACAGTTTCAAACGTCTCGCCAAGTTTTCGAATCAGGGATAATTGGGAAACGCCTTCAAAAGGGGATTCGGAATGAAGAGCTGAACTGTCCCCGCTTGAGATTGCGTTACGCTTTGATTCCTCTCCGGCGAGGAAGCTTCTGAGATGTTTTCGCAATCGCCACTTCACAGAATACGGCTGGTGGGTGGGAAGGATGGCCGTGAGTCCCGCGGCCACGATTTTTCGAATGTGGCCGATTCCGCAATAGTCCATCACCACAATTGTGCCCCCCGGTTTCAGGGATTTCCGAACCTCGAAAAATAAATGGTCCAAATGGAGAATATGATGAAGCGAATCGTGGGCGACAACACAGGAATACGCCCGCTTCGGGAGGGTCACGCAGTTAAGATCGGCGACGGAAAAAGAGGCGTGATCCGAAAGCCCGGCCTCGGCCGCGCGGACAACTGCCCGGCCGATCCGCTCGCTGCTCAGATCCAATCCCGTTACCCGGCACCCTTCATTGGCGATCATAAGGGAGAGGTTTCCTTCTCCGCATCCCAGTTCCAGGACATCGGGACCATGTGAAACCGCACATCTGACGAGCCAGCGATACTCTTCGCCGAAGAAGAGTTCAAACAAGTGCTCGTCATGCCAGAGTTGCGGATGAGAAGGGTCAGGTCGAACTTTACCCCACGATTCCGCTTCGCGGCTGATGTACCTGTCATAGTGGGTTGGTTCGGGCACGATGGCGTGTGTGAGTATATGAGTATGAAGTATATGAGTAAAAGATTCTGAGTTCCAGTATTGGAACTCAACTACTCATCTACTCACATACTCATATACTCGGAATCTTCACCCCCCAGCGCTTTGCATTGTCGAGGGCCCGCCGATAGCCCGCGTCCGCGTGACGCACGATGCCCATTCCGGGGTCATACGTAAGGACGCGGTGCAACCGCTCCTCGGCTTCCTTGGTGCCGTCGCACACAACCACCATGCCGGCATGAAGAGAAAGTCCGATTCCAACGCCGCCTCCGTGATGCACGCTCACCCAGCTTGCTCCGCCTGCGGAATTCAGCAACGCATTCAGAATCGGCCAGTCTGCAATGGCATCGCTTCCGTCCAGCATGCCTTCTGTCTCACGGTTGGGTGAGGCGACGCTGCCGCAATCCAGGTGGTCCCGCCCGATGACGATCGGTGCGCTGACGTCTCCGCGCGCTACGAGGTCGTTGAAGATCTTTCCCATCTTTGCCCGCTCCCCGTATCCGAGCCAGCATATTCGGGCCGGCAATCCCTGAAAAGCGACCTGGGCCTGCGCCTTCTCGATCCATGTACAGAGTTGCCGGTTTTCCGGAAACGTCTCCATCACGGCACGATCCGTACGGTAAATGTCCTCCGGATCGCCCGACAACGCTACCCACCGAAAGGGACCCTTGCCGTCGCAAAAGAGCGGACGGATGTACTCGGGTACAAAGCCGGGAATTCGAAATGCGGTCTTGAGGCCCGCGGCCTGTGCTTCGCCCCGGATGTTGTTCCCGTAATCAAACACCACGGCTCCCTTTTTCCTCAAGTGCAGCATCCCTTTGACGTGTTCAACGATCGATGCACGGGCGAATGCCGTGTACCTCTTCGGTTTTTTTTTCCGCAGATCCAGGGCCTTCGCATACGATATCCCGGCGGGGACATACCCGTTGAGGACATCATGTGCGGAGGTCTGGTCGGTTACGATATCCGGAATAAATTTTCCGGCCGCGATTCGGGGGATCACGTCTGCGGCGTTTCCGAGGAGGCCGACAGAAAGCGGGATCTTCTTTTCTTTTGCAGCCCGGATCTGGGCCAGGGCGTCGTCCAGGTCCTCCGTCATGGTGTCGAGGTAGCTTGTATCAAGGCGGCGCTGAATCCTGTGCCGGTCGACCTCCACAACGAGGCACGCCGCACCATTCATGGTGGCCGCCAATGGTTGCGCGCCACCCATTCCGCCCAAGCCCGCGGTCAACAGAAACTTCCCCGCAAGACTTCCCCTGAAGTGCTTTGCCGCGCAGGCAGCAAAGGTCTCATACGTTCCCTGCAAAATGCCCTGCGTACCGATGTAAATCCAGCTTCCCGCAGTCATTTGACCGTACATGGTCAGCCCGAGTCCCTCGAGCCGCCGGAACTCATCCCAGGTGGCCCACTTTGGCACAAGCATCGAGTTGCTGATCATCACCCGGGGGGCGTTCTTGTGTGTTTGAAAAACTGCGACGGGTTTTCCGGATTGAACGAGAAGGGTCTCGTCGTTCTCGAGATGGGTCAGCGCGTCGACGATGGCGTCATAACATTTCCAGTTGCGGGCCGCCTTCCCCGTACCGCCATAGACAATGAGCTCTCCGGGTTTCTCGGCAACTGCCGGATCGAGGTTATTCATCAGCATCCGGAGCGCGGCTTCCTGAATCCAACCGCGGCAATGGAGTTGTGTTCCTTTTGGAGCGTGGATGAGTCGTTGCGGCTTTTTGGACATGTTAGAGGCTCTTGTAGGCAATCGCGGCAATTTCCACGATGGCGTTGCGGGGCAGGTTTGACACCTCGACGGTTGTTCGGGCAGGATAAGCGCTTTCCGGAAAATATCCGCCGTACACAAGGTTCATAGTTTGAAAATCATTGATGTCTTTGAGGAATACGTTGCATTGGATGACGCTGCTGGAATCATAGCCGGCTTTGTGAAGTACGGCTTTGAGGTTCTCCAGAGCCTGCCGGGTCTGACCCCCGACCTCTGATCCTGCCAACGCCTGAGTCTCAGGATTCATCCCGATCTGACCCGACACAAAAAGAAAATTCCCCACCTGCACAGCAGGGGAGTAGGGCCCGATGGGTTTGCCTTCGGAGATGATGGTTTTGGCCGATGCCGAACGGAGTTCTTCCTGGATCAAAGCCCTGAGTTCCGTATCGGAAGGGCCGCAGCCGAAAGTAAGCGTCATGAGTAGGAAAATCGAGAATGGAGTTTTCATGGCTGGAGAGTATTGTTGTTGACGTATTTGTTCTGATTCATGCAAAACGGAAAAAGGCAAAAAGCAAAACGAAATGAAACAGAAAAGGACAAAAAGAAAAAATCGCAGTGGCAATCGACAATCCGAAATCCGCGTTTACAATTTATACCCAATCTGCCTCAACAACTCCTTCCGCTCCCTGATGTCCTTCTCGTTCTCGATCCCCTTTGTCTTCATCCCATCCACCACTCCCATGATACCGCGTCCCTGATCCGTCTCGACGACGATCACCTCGACGGGATTTGCCGTGGCGCAATAAATATGGCAGACTTCCGGAACGTTCTTGATGACATTCAGTATGCTGACGGGAAATCCGTTTTCGATGAACAGAACAAAGCTATGTCCGCAGGCCAGCTTCAGTGCGTTCGATTTCGCCAGCTCGATGAGTGCCGGATCGTTGCCCACCCAACGGACGAGGGCCGGCCCGGACGACTCGCAAAACCCCAGTCCGAACCTGATCTGCGGATTCGCTTGCACCATCGCTTCGTAAATATCTTCCACGGTCTTGATGAAATGGCTCTGGCCGATGATGACGTTGGTCGGTTCGGGTTTCTCGATTTTGACGACGGAGAGGTTCATAGGCAATTCCTGCACAGGAGGGACGATTCAAAAATACGCAGGGTTTGGGAGAAAAGCATGGAAAATCCTAAATCATCCTAATATCTAAACTCAAAACAAACTCGAAATTCTAAGCACTAAAATACACGCGTTCAGATATTATTATTTAGATATTGTTTTGTATTTAGATGCTAGCATTTCGTGCTTTCAATGGATGGACTCCATTTGAACAGCTGTTAATAGCCACGACAGCACAGCATGTCCTTTCTTCACGGGAAATGGGGTTTCGACGCAAGCGAGGGAACCTTTTTTCATTTCGAGGCGAAAATGTTCGTCACCTCCGGTCAACACCGAAATGGCGCTGCTGAGCTGGGGTTCGTGCCCGACCAGGAGCACAGACCCCGCTTGCTGGCTGTTCACGGCAGCAAGGAGGTCACGGAGATTGACGCCTGAGACCAGCGCATCGGTTGTTAAGAGGGAAGGAGTCTGCAACCCGTGGCGGATGATCTCTCCTGTTTCCCTGGCGCGGACAAGCGGACTCGTCAGAATAAGTTCGATTCTTGTTTTCGAGCTCCGCAGAAAATGCGTTACGCCCTGAATTTGTCGTTTCCCCAGGTCGCTCAGCGGCCGCTGGGTGTCATGATAGAAGGGCGACTCGACGGCGTCCCCGTGCCGGAGAAAATACAAATGCATGCTGGGAAATACCCGGTTATTCTTTTGAGAGATTGTACTGCTGGATTTTCGTGTAGAGAGTTTTGAGGCTGATCCCGAGTATTTTCGCGGCGACATTCTTGTTCCAACGAACTTCCTCGAGAACTCCCTTCATATGCACCTTTTCGACGTCGCGGAGGGACACAGCGGTCCCGAGAAGCGACTTGCCGCCCCCCTGATGGCCGGGGTCAAAGGTTCCGTGCAGACCAATGGGAAGTGCAAGGTCGTCGGGTTTGATCGTTTCTCCCTCCGCCAGGATTGCCGCCCGCTCTATGACGTTCTCGAGCTCCCGAACGTTCCCGGGCCAATGATACTTCGTCAACACGTCAAGCACTCTCGGATCGATTCGCTTCTGCTGGCGGGAGCGGACTTTGTTCTTGAGAAAATAATCCACCAGGAGAGGAATATCTTCTTTGCGGTCCTTGAGGGGCGGAATCTGCAGGGTGATGACGTTGATGCGGTAGAGGAGATCCTCGCGGAATTCTCCGGTCGTAACCTGCGTTCTCAGGTCTTTGTTGGTCGCAGAGATGACGCGGACATCCGCGTTGAGGTTCTTGTTGCCTCCGACGCGCCGGTACTCTCCGGTTTGAAGAAAGCGGAGGAGCTTTGGCTGAACGGTAAGACTGATCTCGCCGATCTCGTCAAGGAACAGCGTTCCGCCTCCCGCGATTTCCACCAGCCCCTGTTTCGCCGTGTGTGCGTCCGTAAAAGCACCTTTTTCGTGGCCGAATAATTCGCTTTCGATGAGCGATTCGGATATCGAAGAACAATTAAGGGCAATGAACGGCTTTCCGTTGCGCAGACTGTTCTTATGAAGAAAACTTGCCACTAATTCTTTTCCCGTTCCACTTGCCCCCTGAATCAGCACCGCCGAATCTGTCGGTGCAACGCGGTGAGCGATGGAAAGCATTTCGACCCATTTCGGGCTTGCGCCGACGATCTGGCTCGAGAGTGCGTGCCGCGAAAGCTCGGACTTCAGAGCTTTGTTCTCGAGGATCAGCCGGCGACGTTCGAGCGCGTGACCGATGACCGTCAGAAGGTCTGCGGTGGAATACGGTTTGGAGAGATAATTGGTCGCGCCGATTTTCATGCACTCCACGGCGGTCTTGATATCACTGACACCCGTGAGCATAATGACCGGCATGTCGAGGAAGTGATCGCGGATGTACTTCAGCACTTCGATGCCGTCCACCCGGGGCATGCGGACGTCAAGGAGAACAAGATCGAAGGAAGAAGATTGAAGGAGGTTGATGGCTTCCACGCCGTCGCCGGCCGTTTGGATCGCATATCCCTCTTCCCCTAATATGGTGTGAAGGACTCCGAGGTAATGCTCCTCGTCGTCGACGGCAAGAACGGAGATGGGAGGATGCGGCATGGGTAACGTGATCGTTGCGAAACGCTGAAACGTCAGCGTACAGGAAGGGCGAAAAAGAAGGTGGCTCCTTTTCCTTGCTCGGATTCCACCCAGATTTTTCCATTGTGCGCCTCAATAATACGCTGGCAAATGATCAGCCCGAGTCCCGTCGTCTTCTGTTTATTTTCCTTGTCCGAAACGACGTCGCGGTACCGGTCGAAAATCAGAGGAAGTTCCGCCTTCGGAATCCCGGGGCCACTGTTAAACACGGAAATCATGACAAACTCGGACGGCTGTTGGCCCTCTTCGAGTACAAGCTGAACTTTGCGCACCTGAATAACAATGGCTCCCTGTTGCGGAGTGTACTTGATGGCGTTGCTCAGGAAATTCTGAAGTACCTGCTCGACCTTTTCGGAATCATACTCCAGGGGCGGGATTTCGGGTTCGGCGAGATGATCCAGAGTAATCTTGTTGGATTTGATCGGGATCTGGAACTCCTGAACTGTCTTTGAAACCGTATCAGCCAGGTTGCCGATGCCTTTGTTCAGACGTACCCTGCCTCCTTCAAGTTTCGTCAGGTCCATCATGTCGTTCAGCAGGAGGATTACCTTGTCGATCGAGTTGGTCATGTAGCCAAGGAGTTCCTTCTGGTGATCGCCCACCGAGCCCGCCATGCCTTTGAGAAGATAGCCAATACTCTGTTTGAGACCGGCAATGGGGTTGTGGAGATCGTAGAGAAGGCGCGCAGTGTGTTCGGACTGGAGCCGCCGGATGCGGTCCTCGGCATCGCGCTTTTTGAGCAAATTGCGCAACTGCGGGACCAATTGATCCATATCAAGAGGCTTCGTGAGATATTCGCGGGCGCCGAGTTTCATGGCTTCCACCGCCATTGACACGTCACTCATGCCCGTCATCATCACCACTTCAGTGGGACCCGAATTCTTCTTGATATAACGAAGGACTTCCAGGCCGTTCGCTCCCGGCATCTTGATGTCGAGGAGTGCGATATCAAAATCGTTCGATTGGATCTTTTTGATCGCTTCCGTACCGTCGGGGGCTTCCTGAACGACAAAGCCCTCATCGGTAAGCCAGGCGGCGATAGTTGACCGGAGACCGTCCTCGTCGTCGGCGATTAATACGTTTATTTTGTCTCCGTTCATGATAAAGTGTCCCGGTCAAAAGGGAGTCCCTGGAAAGCCCGGTTCGGCGTGAACCGTTCATAATTGGGAGGGAAAAACACCCGACATGATAACCAGATTCGCCAAAAAAGTCAATCGGAAATCGGAGAGAACCAGCCAAGATAAAGAGGATCGCGGAGACGCAGGGGACGCGGAGTTTCGCAGAGTATAGGCCGTGTTTGTGTTAAATACTCTGCGTTCCTCTGCGAACTCTGCGTCTCCGCGTTGATCTTTTTCAAGCGGACAACCCCATTCCATCATCATTATTATCCAATTGAATTTCAACACAGTCCCCACTACATTGAATGTACAAAACGAACTTCTATGGCTTCCTATTTTCTCGACGGTAATTCCCTCACCATTCCGGCAGTCTACCACATTGCGGTAGAATCGGCAGGGGTCGGGGTGTCACCAAAGGCCAGGCGGAACGTCAAAGCCTCCCGGCAGCTCGTGGACAAATGGGTGCGTCAGGATGAAACCGTTTATGGCGTCACGACCGGGTTCGGCGAATTCAGCAACGTACGCATCAAGGCCTGGGATCTGGAGCAACTGCAGGAAAACCTGATCCTCAGCCACGCCGCCGGAGCCGGTGATCCGCTGCCCCCGGAAATCGTCCGCGCCATGATGCTCCTTCGGATTAACGCTCTTGCCAAAGGATACTCCGGCATCCGCCAGGAGACTCTGGACCTCCTCGTTCAAATGCTGAACCGCAACATCGTTCCCGTGATTCCGTCGCAGGGTTCCGTGGGCTCGAGCGGAGACCTCGTCCAACTTTCGCATCTCGTTCTCGCAATGATCGGCAGGGGCACGGTCTGGCAAAACTCTGGGAGCAAGACACGGCAGATTTCATCCCTTGCGGCACTCAAAGCCAACAGGCTTCGCCCCGTTCGTTTGGGCGCCAAGGAAGGGCTCGCACTGATCAACGGTACGCAAATGATGTGCGCGTATGCGGCACTGGCAGTGTTCGAGGCTCAACGACTCAGCACCGTCGCCGACATCGCCGCGTCCATCACCATCGACGCACTCCGCGGCAGCGACACTCCGTTCGACGAAAGGATCCATCGACTCAGGCCCCACCCGGGTCAGGTCGCGGTTGCCCGGAACATTCGTCAACTGATGAAGAACAGCGAAATCCGCGAGTCGCACCGGCGCGGTGATCCGAGAGTCCAGGACGCGTATTCCATCCGGTGTATTCCCCAGGTCCACGGCGCATCCCGGGATGCAATCGCCTATGCCGGCCAGGTCACATCCGTCGAAATCAACTCCGCAACCGACAATCCCCTTATTTTTCCCAAGGATGGCATTCACCTCGAGGGCGGGAACTTCCACGGCCAGCCCATTGCGCTTGCCATGGATTTCCTTGCGATAGCTCTTGCCGAACTTGGAAGTATTGCGGAACGGCGCATCGAACGGCTTGTCAACGGTTCGTTAAGCGGATTGCCAAGATTTCTCACGCAAAATGGCGGGCTCCATTCGGGCCTCATGATCGCGCAATACACCGCCGCATCGATTGTCTCGGAGAACAAAGTGCTTTGCCATCCCGGAAGCGTCGATTCGATCCCGACGTCTGCAAATCAGGAAGATCACAACAGCATGGGTTCCATCAGCGCCCAGAAGGCTTGGCGGGTTTTGAAAAATGTGCAAACGATTCTCGCGATCGAATTGCTCTGTGCCTCACAAGGGCTTGATTTTGCCCGGCTCTACAAGGGTGAGCCTGCGCTGAAGGCCGGCAAAGGCGTTGAGGCCGCGTTCCGCATCGTTCGCAGCCTGGTTCCATTTCTCGACCGGGACCGTATTCTTCATAATGACATTCAGCGCCTTTTGAAACTGACTAGGTCAGACGACCTGGTTTCAGGCGTTCAACGTGCCATCGGAAAGCTTCAATGAAACTCTCATCTGCCGTCATTCGCTCGCTCCCCAAAGTTCTTCTGCACGACCATCTCGACGGAGGTGTCAGGCCGCAAACCGTCATCGACCTGGCGCGGGAATCCGGATATGCAAAACTTCCGACCACAAATCCGAAGGAACTGGAAGCATGGTTTCATCGGGGCGCAACGCGGGGAAGCCTTCCGCTGTTTCTGGAGGGATTCGAACACACCTGCGGAGTCATGCAAACGGAAGAATCCCTGGAACGGGTCGCATACGAAACGATGGAGGATATGAAGAAGGACGGGGTAGTGTATCTGGAAACTCGGTTCGCCCCTGTCTTTCACCAACTCAAAGGCCTTCACCTTGAAACCATTGTCAAATCAGTTTTGAAGGGCCTGGATCGGGGAAAGAAGGACCTTGGAGTAGAGTACGGACTTATCCTCTGCGCGATGCGGAATATGAAGCCGGCGATTTCGGTGGAGATTGCGGAGCTTGCAGTCGATTTTCGCCAGCAGGGAGTTGTGGGATTTGACCTCGCGGGGGAAGAAGGCGGGTATCCGCCCAAGAAACACGTCGATGCGTTTCATTTCATTCAACGTGAAAATTTCAACATCACGGTCCACGCCGGCGAGGCCTTCGGCAAGGAATCCATCTGGCAGGCGATCCAGTGGTGCGGAGCGCACCGCATCGGGCATGCGACGCGGTTGATCGAGGATATGAAAGTGAAGGACGGAATGGTGCAGAGCATGGGAACGCTGGCGCAGTACGTTTTGGATAAGAGAATTCCGCTCGAGATATGTCTCACGAGCAACGTGCATACTGGGGCGGTGAAGAACCTCGAGGAACATCCCTTCGGAATTTTCCACCGTTATAAATTTCGCGTAACGCTGAACACCGACGACCGGTTGATGAGCCGGATCACGTTGAGCGACGAATACAAAACCGCCGCGGACACGTTCAAGCTATCGCTCGAGGATCTCGAAAAACTCACCATCAACGCAATGAAAAGTGCGTTCATTCCGTATAAGAAGAGAATCGGATTGATCTATGACGTGATCAAGCCCGGTTACGCCAAAGCACGTAAGCACAAATCGGCATAATCTGCACAATTATCTCATCTGCGAAATCCGAAATCCGCGTATCAATCCGTGAAATCCGCGAAAATCACGATCTATCAGAAACCTGCTTGTACTACCTGCCGTCAAGTGTACGCGGCCCTCAAGGAATCCGGTGTTGATTTCGAATCCGTCAATTATTATATCAACCCGATTCCGAGATCCAAGCTGAAAGATCTTCTGAAAAAAATTGGGATTCCAGCGCGGGGGCTGCTGCGGACGAAGGAAGCGGTGTACAGGAAATTGAAGTTAGGGCAGAAGGTCTTAAAAAAAGAAGAACTTATTGACCTGATGGTTCGTTACCCGGACCTTATTCAGCGTCCCATCGTTGAAAAAGGGGAACAAGCGATCCTCGCCCGGCCGGCGGAGAGGATCAAGGAACTTCTTTGACCTGAATTAATCCTCTGAAGCATCTCCTGCACCGTTCATATTGCGTGCACGCTCGACCATCCGCTCCAGGTGCTCGACCTCTTTCTTCGGAATCCGGAGCCTTAACACCACGGAATTTTCCACATAACTCCGTTCGCGAATTTCACCCGCAGAATGAAGCAGAGAAATCAGTTTTTGCTGCCCCTGGGATACCGTAAACACACGTTCAACAAACTCCTCCTCCAGCAACGCCAGCACCTCTGTTTTAAACCCGAGCAGATTGATTCCCCGAACAGCTGAAATAAACACGGATTTCGGGTGATCCTTTGCCACCGCATGAAGGATACTGCGGTCCACAAGCCCGTCGATCTTATTGAACACCATAAGCGTTGGTTTTGAAGCACACCCAAGGTCTTCCAGCGTCTCTTGGACAATCGAAATCTGATGCTCAAATGTCTTGCTGGTGATGTCAACAACATGCAGCAGAAGATCAGCCTCTGTAATCTCCTCAAGCGTGCTCTTAAAGGAAGCCACCAGGTGATGAGGGAGTTTTCGAATGAATCCCACAGTATCGGTCATGAGAATGTCCACTCCGGAAACCAGGGGGACAAGCCTCGTCGTGGGATCGAGTGTGGCAAAGAGACGATTCTCGACAAACACATCCGAACCCGAAAGAACATTGAGCAGAGTCGATTTTCCAACGTTCGTGTACCCTACAAGAGATGCCCGCGTGTGTTTGCTTCTGCCTTTTCGCTGAGTGACCCTCTGACGGCCAATCCGTTCCAGCTTCTCCTTTAAGTGGGTGATCCTCGCCCGGATCATTCGTCTATCCGTTTCGATTTGCGTCTCCCCCGGACCTTTGGTCCCGATCCCTCCGAGTTGTTTCGAGAGGTGCGTCCATTGCCTTGTTAGCCGCGGGAGAAGATACTGCAACTGTGCCAGCTCAACCTGCGTCTTCGCTTCCATGCTTTTTGCCCGGGATGCAAAAATGTCCAGGATGAGCCCGCTTCGGTCGAGGACCTTGCAATCGAGCTCTTTTTCAAGATTCTTGACCTGCACGCCGGTCAGGTCATCGTCAAAAATGACCAGGGGAACCTTCTTCTCTTCCACGAGTAAGCGCATCTCTTCCACCTTCCCCTTGCCGATGAACAGAGCGGCGTCGATCCGGTCGCGGTCCTGCATTACGCGCGCAATAACCTCCGCTCCGGCGGTGTCCGCGAGCAGCGCGAGTTCGTCGAGGAGTTCCTCGGTTTCAACTCTGCTCACCCGGCGCGTGGAAACACCCACCAGGACGGCTTTTTCCTTTTCCGGCTTTGAAAGTTCGATCATGTCAACGATGGTATTTGTCCCCCCGCCGTTTCCCTTTTGCCTGCTCTTCCCAGGAGCATTTCTGCGATTGCCAGGATGAGAGCCGCGATCAGAAAGTGCTTCCAGAGTTCAATGCCGTGACGAGTCTCGAGCACTGATGCCCGCAGCGCACTGCTTTCATCAATGGTTGTTACGGCGCCCTCGGGAATCCCCAATGAGAAGAACAACCCCTCAAGCTCTTTTTGTGTCGCTCTTACTGTCCGTGATTCGTCGGGATCAATGTTCACGCTGAAGGCCCGTAGAGGAGATGTGGTATTCTTCAACGTGTAGATTCCAAGTTCTTCCGTTTTCCCAAATGAAAGCACTCTTCCCGGCTCCGATTGGATACCGCCTTCGATGTTCCTGGGAGTGACAAGAGAGAGCCGCTCCTGCGGATCCGGAAGCGAATAAAATCTGACGGTCTCCCCGGCAAGAATCGACGGTTGATGGATCTGTTCCTGCGACAAAGAGGACACAGTGCGCTGGATCAGAGGTACGAAAAGCCCCTTGAGCGGGAAATCGGACCATTCAAGCGTTGGCGAAACCGAAAACAACAGGACGCGACCCTTGTCCACACGTTGTTCGAGCAGGAATGGTGCTCCGGTTGAAATCGAGATGATCACCGCCGAACGCTCGGTGGGCACTGTGCGTGCAAAACGCCGGATCCTTGGAGATTCGAGCACGCGGGACCGCTCATTCGCGGATTCCGTAAACATACCATCGAAAAGCGGATGTGCCAGCTCGGCACGTTCAAATTCCACGAACGAATCCCCCGTTCCGGCCGGTTGGATGCCCTGGAAGGGCGGAAGCTCAAGCAGACGAAGCAGTGGAGCGGAGGCGGTCCCTGTGCCCGGAAAGAGGGCAAGCCCGCCCCCGTTACGGACAAATGCATTCAGTCGATCCGACTGGAAAGAGGAGAGTGCCGCCGGGTCCGTGAGGAACACGATGTCTGATTGTTCAAGCATGCCCGATGTGATCCTGTCGGGCTGTGTTATTGCCAACGTAAGGGATGACCCGCTCTGCTGGCGTGTTTCAAGCGCAAGCCGCAGAAAGCGCAGGTCGGTGGATTCTCCGGCAAGCAGGACACGGATTGTTTCCGAGAGATGCAGGGAAAGAAACCTTCGATTGTCAAACTCCAGATCATCGCTTTCGAGTTCGGCCGTGATATTCTGGAACCCCGGCGATGAAGGAACGACGGTAAATGATGTTCTTACTTTCCCCCCGGCTTCCGCCGATACGCCTTTTTGGGAAACGCGCGTTCCGTTGAGGAAAATGCTCACGAGACGGTTTTCGACCGGGGCGGGTGAATGATTTGCGACGGCAACATCAAGAGAAAATGGCTTCCGTATCTCGATAATGGCATTGGAGATGGAAAGGGATTCGACGGCCAGGTTCTGCTGCGACCGGGATCCGATCGGTATGAGGAACAATCTGACCTGGGGTCCAAAGAGAGCCTCCTTTCCGGTTTCCCCTTTCTCACTCACCAGACCTTCCTGGAAATCTGAGATCACAAATAGTTCCTGCACGAGATTCTCCGAGGCGGAGAGGATCTTTGCGGCGACCCTTGCACCATCTCCGAGTTTTTGGTGGATCGGAGTGGGGCGGATATCTTCCAATAATGAAGCAGCAGCAGTTATGGTCGAACGGGTTGAAACGGAATCCATTCCGGAACGTCCGGCATGGGAAAGCGGAAGGATATGGATTTCATCATCCCCGGTAAGGAGTTCCAACAGATTCAGCGCCGATTCACGGGCTTGCTTCAGGTAATCTCCTGATCCATCCGATGCGGTCATACTGAACGAGTCATCGATAAGTATTACGGCTGTCGCACGGGCTTTGGGGCCCATCCCTTCGGCAAAACTGCCTTTCAGTGTCGGCCGTGCGAATGCCATCACCAGAAAAAGGATCAGGAGAGTTCTGAGAATAAGGAGAAGGAGTTGCCGCAGTTTGAGCCGCCGGATGGTTGTTTTCTGCAATTCCTTGAGAAAAGTGAGCGAACTGAATTCGATGGTTCTCAGTTTTCTGAGATTGATCAAATGCAGAATTACAGGAATTGCAGCCGCGGCAAGCGCAGCCAGCATGAGGGGATTCAGAAACGTCATGAGTTATGCCGAGAAACCTCTTGGAGAGAAGACTGTGGACAGGATCAACTTAACCTCCCTATAACCGAAATGCAAGTTCGAAAGGTTCTCAACAATGGACTTGCGATCAGCTCACTTTTCCATGGAGCTCTCTTTTTACCTCGGTGGTTCTCTGTGAAATAGCCTGAGCCAAACAGGGAAGCCCGCCATTCCCGCGTTGAAATTCGGCGCACATTTCGGTACATTCTTTTTGTCATGACGCACACCAGGCTTCTAACCCGCGTAGTATTGTGTTTACTGGGAGCCGCAATTTCCGCCGACGGCGTTGCCGCCAGGCAAAACGGCGCCGCGGTGAGCGTGCGTACACTGCGACCGGCATTGACAGAGTCGGCAAATGGATTGCCGTCGCTGGTGGATCACCGGGAAGTAAAGCGTCCCCGCGTCGGTCTTGTATTAAGTGGCGGAGGCGCACGCGGAATCGCTTCCATAGGCGTCATCGAGGCTTTCGAAGAAGCCGGGATCCCGATCGATTTCATTGCCGGCACCAGTATCGGAAGCATCATCGGCGGCCTTTACTCCGCCGGGTATTCCATAGGGCAGTTGAAAGCGCTCGTTGATTCAACCGATTGGGAGTCCATTCTGAGCTTGGGGGACGATGCCCGCAGAAAAGACTTGTTCTATGATCAAAAGCTTGCCGCAGACAAGAGCATTCTGGTCCTCCGATTCGACGGGTTTACTCCTGTTCTTCCTGAATCATTTTCCACGGGGCAACGGCTCACCCATTATCTGAATATCCTCGTCCTGCAGAGTGTCTACAATCCGGTCGCATCCTTCGATCAGTTGAAGATCCCGTTTCGTGCCGTTGCAACCGACCTGATTTCCGGAACCCGCGTCGTTCTCGATCGCGGAGACCTCACCGAAGCCCTTCGTGCGAGCGTGACCGTACCGCTTTTGTTCAGTCCTGTCCAGCGCGATTCCGTCATGCTGCTGGATGGGGGACTCACATCCAACATCCCGGCCGACGTTGCCCGCCAATGGGGCGCGGATATCGTCGTTGCCGTTGATGTGACCAGCCCTCTGCGACCGGCTTCCGAACTGAACGCTCCCTGGGAAATTGCCGACCAGATTATCGGCATTGCGATGCAGCTTGCCAATAAGGAACAGCTCAAAGCGGCAGACTACGTTATTCGTCCCGAGATTGGCAATCATCTCTCCACGGAATTCACCGATCTTGATTCACTCATCCACGAAGGGAAAGCTGCTTCGGCTGCGATTATCGGACAGGTGCGAAGGCACTTGCAGCGGTCCAATGACGGTATAAGCGAAATCGTGTTCCAATCGGCCCGGTTTGAATACGACCCCACCCTCCTGGATGAAACCTGGGCAAATCGACTTGAGGCCCTGGGTACACGTGAAGTGCGGGAATCTTCTGTTCGCCAATTTCTTGGCGATTTATACGAAACCGGAGCGTTCGAACGTGTTATGATGCACGTGCAGGAGTACACTGATACGACCGTCTGTACTCTCGAGGCGCATCCGCATCCTCTCCTCACAGCGATCGAGCTTCACGGCAACGCGGTTGTTGCATCCGATACGCTTCGATCGGTATTCGACTGGCTCCTTGACAAACGCCTGAACGCGCACGCGATCAGGCAAGCAATGGAACAACTCCTGGAGATCTATAGGAGCAAAGGGTATTCGCTCGCCCGGATTCAATCCGCTTCTCTGGATCAATCCACCGGTGTTGCCACGATCACCATCAATGAAGGGATCGTCGATCGGCGGACAATTGTCGGCACCAAAAAAACGAAGGATTATGTCATCTGGAGGGAATTGCCGTGGGACGAAGGCGAGGTGTTTCAGGTGGCCAAAGTGGCCGAAGGACTCAACAACCTCTACGGAACGAACCTCTTCGAGCAGATTTCGGTTAAAACGGAACGGTCAGGCGAAGAACAAATAGTGGTGCTCAATATTCGGGAACGCTATACGGACCTGATACGCCTGGGAATGACGATCGATAATGAGCGGAATGTGCAACCGTCGATTGACCTGCGCGATGAAAATTTTCTCGGAATTGGATCTGAGCTGGGCCTGCATTTTTTTGGCGGATTGCGAAACCGGTATTACATGGGAGAGTTTAAGGCGAACAGGATATTCAATTCCTATCTGACCTTCAATTTGAAGGGATATTATGATTTGCGGGATGTTAATGTGTTTGTGGATGATAGTCTCCAAAGCCAGACCCGGTGGAATCGTGTCCGGTCCGGTGAATACCGCGAGGTTCGCCAGGGGATAGCAGTCGCCTTTGGGACCCAGCTCGAACGCCTCGGATTGTTTACTATAGAGGGCAGACGGGAGCGGCAAAGGATCTGGAATATCTTCAGTCAACCGCTGGACACTACCCGCGAGTATACCGTCAGCTCCATTAAACTCGGGACGCGGATCGATTCCCGCGATCAATTCCCGTACCCCCGTGACGGTGTTGTGATGGATTTTTCGTACGAATCCGGAATCGTGGCGGAGGCCGGACAGGTCGGATTTACGAAGATGCTCTTCAGCTATGAATGGTACAAAACGCCCTTTGTCAATCAGACTATTCGTCCGAAGATCCTGTTCGGATTCGGCGATGAAACCGTTCCCCTGACCGAGCAGTTCCGCCTTGGCGGTCATGAGAGCTTTTTCGGATATCGTGAAGACAACGCCAGGGGAAGACAATTGTTCCTGCTCAGCCTTCAGTACCGATACCTGCTTCCGGTGAATCTTTTGTTTGATACGTACTTGATGGTCCGTTACGACCTTGGCCATATCTGGGAGAAGGCAGAGCAAATCCGCATCAAAGATCTTCGGCATGGGATAGGAATGACCCTCGCGATGGACACACCCATCGGGCCGGCGGAATTTTCCGTTGCCAGGGCTTTTTTCATTCGAAAAGACCTCTTCGACAATCCTTTGAGTTACGGTCCTTTTGCCACCTATTTTAAGATCGGATATGCCTTTTAGAAGCAGTGAATTGAAGCAAGACGGCATGCAACGTTTGGACCGTTATCCACGTAGCAGTAGAGGATATACAAACCCCCTATGAAGAGTCCTCTCGAAAAATCCCCTCTGCTCTCGCGTATCGTGTTCACGCTGACGGTGCTTATTGTCCTTGGCGTCACGGCGCTGAACTTCCTTGATATCATGTTCTACAAGGCGGTCAGCAACGACCAATGCGGGTGGCTCCCGCGGCCCGACGGTTTGCCCGGTGCCATCATCACCGATGTCGCTCAAGACGGAGTCACCGATCGGGCCGGTATCAAAGATGGTGACATCCTCCTCAGGATCAACGGACAGGAATTTCGTACGCCGGCGCAGGCGATGGCGATCATCAACCCGATGCCGCCCGGGGAGTATGCGACCTACCTCGTTGACCGGAAAGGCGTGACCTTCGAAACAAAGGTCGAGATTCTCAAAGTGATCAATGTGACCTACCTTGCCTATTGTCTGATTGGTCTTGGGTTCCTTATCGTTGGCTATGTGGTCGTGATGACGAGGCCTCAGGGGAAAATCCAGCGGCTCTTCGCGTGGTACAGCATCGCAGCCATGCTGGCATTCGGATTTTCGACCCTGAATGTCAACCCGGGTGTCGATCCGCAATGGAAGGTTACGGCATTCGTGTCGGCGTTTTTCCTGGGACGGCTTATTGCCCAACCGCTTTTTGTTATTTTCTTCATTTCGTTCCCTGTCCGCAGGCCGCTTGCTGACCGCTGGTGGTTCAGGATCTCCATTGTTGCCCTGAGCATTGCAACGGTGGTCCCTATTTTCATGAATCAAGGGCTGGCAAACCTGCCGGTCTGGCTTGCACAAACGATTATCTCGGCGCCGTTCGTTTTCTTTTTTGCGGGACTTGCCCTTTTCGTTGTTTCGTATTTTAAGTTCATTGAGCGTTCGAAACGCCGTCAGTTCCGGCCCATCCTCGGGGCGATTGTTGTCGGCGTAGTGATGTTTGTGTATATCAGCGTGATGCAGGCTGTCAGTCCGTTCATCGTCTTTACACAGCCGATCTTGCTCATGCCGGGCCTCTTGCTCGCAGCCGTGCCTGCCGCATTCGGATATTCGATCTTCCGGTACCGTTTGATGGATATCGATCTCATCATCAAGCGGAGCCTCCTCTACGGAGCGATCACGGCCACCATTGCCGCGATCTACATCGGCATGGTGTTTGGTATCGGCAGCCTGCTCGGTGCACTCATCGGTGACCAGGAAAACGAGGTCCTGAACATCACCGCATTTCTCATCATTGCCTTTGCGTTCGATCCAATCAAACGCCGCGTCCAGGAAGGCATTGACCGCGTGTTCTACCGGGAACGCATGAATTACCAGCGGGCCCTCCTCGAATTCAGCCAGGAATTACCCCGGCAAATGAACCTTGACCAGATCCTGCATTCCATGGTGAACAGGATATCTTCCACCATGCACGTCGACCGCATAGCCGTAGTCCTGTGCGATGAAACGGAGGGATGCTACAGTGTCGGGCGGAATATCCCCGCCCACTGCTGTATGTTCGGTGATGAGCAGGACGGATTTCTCGGCTTACTGAAGACCACGAAGCGGTCGCATTACTTTGGTTTGCTCGCGGAGGAGCCGGATTCCGTAAAATTCCGACTTCCCGACAAGACAAAAATCATCGAAGGGGGCGTGGTACTTGCAGTCCCCATGTTTCTTCAGGATCGGCTCATCGGGACCATCATGGTCGGACCGAAACTTTCAGAGAAGGCATACTCTCAGGAGGACATCGATTTGCTGGCTACGGTGGGCGGGCAAGCAGCCATTGCCATCGAGAACGCGCGGTTGCACAAGGCGGAAATTGAGCGTCAGCGCATCCGCGAGGAACTTGCCCTTGCACGCCAAATTCAGCAGGGGCTTCTCCCCAAAGAGGATCCGGAAATACCCGGCCTCGATATTTCCGGCGTGGCCATTCCGGCAGAGATCGTCGGTGGAGACTATTTTGATTTTATTCAGATCGACGATAAGAAGCTCCTCGTCGTCGTTGCCGACGTATCGGGAAAAGGAATGTCAGCCGCTTTGTATATGTCGAAGATTCAAGGCATGGTGCAGCTCGCTGCCCACATGTACAAATCCCCCCGGGAAATGCTCACCCATGTGAATCGAAGGATCTATGACGGGATCGAACGGAAATCATTTATTACCATGATCCTCGCGTTGTTCGATTTGGAGAAGAAAGAAGTGACCATTTGCCGCGCCGGGCACAATAAGGCGCTCTTCGGAAGTAACAGCTCGTTGGAATACCTGGAGGCAGAAGGGATCGGATTGGGCCTGGAACGTGGACCCTTGTTTGAAAACACGCTCAAGGAGGTTCGAAAACCGCTGGCCTCGGGCGGAATGTTCTTCTTCTATACGGATGGACTGACGGAGGCGATGAATGACCAGCAAGTGCAGCTTGGTGAAGAAGCGGTCTTGGATATGGTGACAGCCAAGCATGCCCTTACAGCATCCGAGATCCAGCGCTCCATCACGACCGCAGTGGAGGAGTTCGTCGGCAAAGCCGAACGACATGATGATTTGACGATGGTCGTGGTGAAAGTAACATAATGTCTGGCATGGCTTTTGTAACCTTTCCAAGGGTTAACCTTGGAAAGGTTACCATAGAACGCAAAACGGTAACAACGTCTGGCTGACAATTCGCTTCCCCTCTTTCCAATTCCTGATTTTCTCTTTATATTCAGCATGTTGAAACACTAAGCATGGAACTCAGATGGCAACCAAACCACCCCCGCCGGTTGAAGAATTTGCACCCGAAAGTCTCGAAAAGATGGCGTATGCCGTTGTTTCGGAAATTGAGACCCAGGAACCAAACGATCGTGCCAGGCTGGGATATCACGTGTGGGCATGGCTGCGTGAACGCAAAGGAACGCTCGAGGAGGCAGTGATCGCGGCAGGATCGCGGACAAAACTGGGCCGATCGGATGTGATCGGCGTGATCAGGAAGCGGCTGGCCGAAAAAGGAGTGAAGGAATAGGGAGAATTGCGGATTGAAAAGAGGTTTTAACTAATTCGCAATTGACAATTCGCATTTCGAAATTGTCAAAGCTTTTCAAAGTCGACAAACTCAAACCCCTCGTTTTTCTCCCTCTTCACTTCTCGAAAGCTCTTTCCCACAAGATGCTCGTAGGGCGGGAAGAAAGCGTCCCCGTCCTCGTCATTCTTCACGAGGGTTAACAGCCATTCATCGGCCTGCTCCAGCATTGCGCGAAAAATCTCCCCTCCACCAAAAATGAAAACCTTCTCCTGGTCTTTAAGGGCTTCAAGCGCTTCGGGAATAGTGGCGTAGGTCTCCACACCGGGGATACCGCGTGATGTGAGAACAACATGCCGCCGGTTGGGAAGAGGGGTCTGCAGCGATTCGTACGTGCGGCGGCCCATGAGAAGTGTATGGCCGACGGTAACCTTTTTGAGCCGCTTGAGGTCTTCAGAAATATGCCAGGGAACCTTGCCGTCCTTGCCGATGACTCTCTTGCGGTTCAGCGCCGCAATGATGATTAGCCTCAAACAGCCACCTCAAACTTGATCGGCTCATCACATTCATAACCGATCAGACTAAAATCCTCGAATTTCAAATCGTCCAACGGTTTCTCGGCGATCTCGAGCTTCGGGAGATGCTTTGGTCGGCGCTTGAGCTGTTCTTTCAATCCGTCAATGTGATTTACATAAATATGCGCATCGACGATCGTGTGACTGAAGAATCCGAGTTCCAGTCCGACATCCTGAGCGATGGCTTGTGTGAGGAGCGAATATGCCGCGACGTTAAACGGAATTCCAAGTGCAATATCGCCTGAACGCTGTGTCAGATGACAGTTGAGCTTGTTGCCCTGGACGTTGAACACATACGTGAAATGACAGGGAGGAAGCTTGCTGGTGAGCGCATTCCCCGGCTCCCAGGCCGATATGACCATGCGGCGGGAGTTCGGATTGGTTTTGAGGATCTTGATGACCTCGCCGACCTGGTCAATTTCTCGCACCTCATACTTCCCGGTTTCCTTGTTCACCTGGGCACTCGGGAATCTCCGCCAGTACCGGCCGTACGCCGTCTCAAGGTTGCCTTGCTCATCCGCCCAGGCATCCCAGATTTTCGTATGCTTACGCAGGTTGCGTATGTGGTCTTCGCCTGAGAGATACCATAGAACCTCATGGAGCAAAGACTTGAAGTTCATCTTCTTCGTCGTAAGGAGTGGAAAACCCTCGCTCAGATCGATCTTGTAGTGCTCGGAGAACGTTGAAATCGTGTCAACGCCCGTCCTGTTGTATTTTCGGGTCCCTTTGTCCATAACCCGCTGAACGAGATCGAGGTATTCGCGCATGAAGTACCTATGGTGATTGGTGAATAATAGGTGAAAACGCAACAACGAATCAACGCGACAACGAATCAACGCAACAACGAATCAACGCGACAACGAATCAACGCAACAACGAAACTACTCCCTGCTACCTGCGTTCTTCTTGGCCTCTTTTGTAAACCGTGAGAACGCAAGCATCTGCTTCATCAAATCCATTGGGTACGTCACGGAAACGTCCGTGATCGCTCCCGATGCGTCCTTGACAAGCTCATACTCCGGCATCACAAAACCGCTGT
>Ga0302046_10001443_pt1 | contig 22352 bp, 16 predicted proteins | sample RVTome_11_FD_200261 | JGI IMG/M metagenome (GOLD analysis project Ga0302046, IMG submission 200261) | Soil microbial communities from uranium-contaminated site in the Upper Colorado River Basin, Wyoming, United States - RVT147D111 (version 2) ...
TGCTGTCCTTGTCGGTCACATCGGCGATGGAGAGGGCCGTTTCGTTGGCGTTGAAGCAGATTTCTTTGCCCCGGTGCTCGGCGTCCGGGCCGTTGTAGATGACGCACTGCGCGTCGTGCGTGTAGCCGGTGCGATTGCGTCCGGTTTCCGTGTCGGCAAAGCAACCGGCGAACTTGGGCTGCTCCGGCTCTCGGATGTCGATGATATGAAGGCCGCCGCCGCACGTCTCGCCGCCGCCGCTGCTGCCGACGGCAAAGGCAAAGCCCGTCTGCTCGTTGATGACGATGTTGTGGGCCGAGTGAATCCCATCGTAGTTCGCCGCCTCTTCGAACGTCGTCGGCAGGTTGGTTGCCTGCCGGAGCTGGCGCAGGTCGAAGACCTGCATGCCGTGCTCTCCGGCGTTGTCGGCCACGATGAAGGCGTGGTCCTGGTAGACCTTCACGTCGCGCCAGGAGCTGCTGTTGGCGCCGTCGGTCAGGGGCAGGTCGCCTACGAAGATGGGGTTGAACGGATCGGTGACGTCGACGAACGACGTACCGTCGGTGCGGCCGACGAGGGCGTATTCCTTGCCGGTCTCGGGATCGGTCCAGCCCCAGATGTCATTAAGCCGCACGCCGCGTCCGCCGCCGAGGCTCTGGACGGGCAGGAAGGCAGCCAGGTCCACGTCCTTGCAGCCGAACGCGGCGGCCATGCCGTCGGCGCAGTTGACCTGTCCGCCGGTGATGGCCTCCAGGCCGGGTTCATGGGTAGAGATCGTGGCCGTGGCGGTCCAGGCGCCGGTCTCTCCGTTACGCACGAAGAGCGCAGCCTGCCCTTCTCCCGAGGCGGCGCCGGGCACGCCGACGACGGTGACGCCGCTCCGGCTGGCTACGGAGATACCGAAGATAGCGAAGCCTTCCTCGTCGGTCGTCAACTTCTCTTTCTGCGACCATGCGTCCGAGGCCATGTCGTGCTGGAAGACGTACGCCGCCCCGTTGAACTGTCCGACGCCGGGCGCCCCGACGATCAACTCGTGCGCTCCGGCGGACGCGAGCGAGAGGCCGAAGAGGTCCATGGGAGCGCCGTCGCCGGCCTGGAGCGTGGCTTGTTTCGTCCAGGTCGCGCCGGCCGCGTCATGCTTGAAGGCGATCACGGCTCCGGGGATGGGCGTGACATTTTGCTGGCCGCCGCCGGGCGTAATGCCGGGTGCGCTTACGAAGAGCATATCGCCGTGGACGAGGAACGCGGCGCCGAAGCTCTTGAGGGCTTCATCGTCGTTTGCGAGCTTGGCCTCTTCATCCCACATCTGCGTGGTTGCGTTGTACCGGAACACGTACACGGCGCCGGCCCGGTCGTTGTGCCGGGTCGCGCCGACGAAGATGCGGTCGTCGGTGAGGGCGATGCCGCTGCCGAACCGGTCGCCGGCCTGCACGTCGCTGCCCATCAGGCGGGCGGATTCCGACCAGGCGCCCGCGTTGGAGCGACGGAATACGTACACGGCGCCGGTCTGCTCGTCGCGTATCGGGGCGGCGATCACGGCTACGTCGCCGCTGAGGGCGACGGCGTTACCGAAGGCAGCGGTCTCGTCGTCGAGCGAAAGGCGCGCGTCCTCCGTCCAGCCGCCGGTGGCGGTGTTGCGCTGGAAGACGTACGCCGCTCCTCTTCCGCTGCCGGCGTTGGGGGCTCCCACCAGCAAGGTATGGGCGTCGGCCGCTAAGGCGCCGCCGAAGCCGTCATTGGGGGATCCGTCAGACGCTTTCAGCTTCGCATACTCGCTCCACGTGCCGTCAAGGCTGCGATGGAAGAGCACGGCGGCCCCCGGCGTGGATGAGTTCTGGGGTTGACCTACGATCACTTCGTGCTCGCCGATCGTCGTTGCGAGACCGAAGTTAACTTGCTGGGCCTGAGCCGGGACGGCGACGCTCAGCACAAGAAGAGGGAGGAGAACCTGACAGAGTCGTTTCATAGAGAGTCTTGGTTTGTGAAGACCGTGTGGCATAGGGGACCAGCGCGCGCGGTGGCGCAAAAAACGCATTCGGACCTCATTAACGGAAGAATGTATGAAATGATGCAGGGATAACACAGAATTCGAATCCCGCCGAGGGAACCCTGTTGCATCGATGGGTGGTGAGAAAGTATCTATTTTTCACGGCTATAAGAAGCCGGGCGTGCTACCTTCATCCTCGCCCGACTGCCGTTCATTGGATGCCGACACACGATGTTTATCATACAGACGCTCAACAAGATTTCGGCTAAAGGCCTCGACCTGTTACCGCGTGATCTCTACGAAGTAGCCTCGGACGTACGGGCGCCCGACGCGATCCTGGTACGCAGCCAGAACATGCACGATATGGCGCTGCCGGCCTCGCTGAAAGCCATCGCCCGCGCCGGAGCCGGTGTCAACAACATCCCCGTCGAAGCGTGTTCGCAGCGGGGCGTCGTGGTGTTCAACACGCCGGGCGCGAACGCCAACAGCGTCAAAGAACTCGTCGTCGCCGGTCTGTTGCTCGCCTCCCGCCGCATCGTGGAGGGCATCACCTGGGCGCGGTCGCTGGCGGACCGGGGCGATGCCGTTCCCCGGCTGGTCGAGCAAAGCAAGAAATCATACACCGGCCCGGAGATCAAGGGCAAAAAGCTCGGGGTGATCGGCCTGGGGGCCATCGGGGTGGCGGTGGCCAACGATGCTTCCGCCCTCGGGATGGAGGTGATCGGCTACGACCCCTTTATTTCGGTCGATGCTGCCTGGGGCCTCTCGCGCGACGTCCGCCGGGCCGTCAACCTGGACGCGCTGATCGCCGAGTCCGACTACATCACGCTGCATACCCCCCTCAACGACGAGACGCGGGGCCTGATCGATGCCAAGAAGATGGGGTTGATGCAGCCCGGCACGCGGCTGTTGAACTTCGCCCGCGGCGAACTCGTCGATCAGGACGCCCTGTTGCAGGCGCTCGACCAGGGGTCCCTTGCCGCCTACGTCACCGACTTTCCGACCGAGGCGCTGGTGCGCCACGAGAAGGTGTTGGCCGTTCCCCACCTGGGGGCTTCGACGCCGGAAGCCGAGGAGAACTGCGCCGTCATGGCGGTGCGGCAGTTGCAAGACTTCCTCGAACACGGCAATATCGACAACGCGGTCAACTTTCCGTCCTGCCAGCTTCCCCAGGCGCCCGGAGACCATCGGCTCGTGATTATCAACAAAAACGAACCCAACATGATCGGGCAGTTTTCCACCGTGCTGGCCGAACGGCGGATCAACATTGCGGACATGATCAACAAAGGGCGCGGGGACCTGGCCTACAACATCATCGACGTAGATACCCTGGTCGATGCCGATGACCTGGCGCGGCTTCGGGCGATCCAGGGCGTCATCGCCGTGCGTAGCCTCACGCCTGCGGCACACGAAGGAGCCTGATATGAAGATCGCGAAACGCTTTCGCTGGGAGGCGGCCCATCGCTTTCAAGCCGCTGAAGCAGGTGCTCCAACCGCTCATCGACGCCCGGGACCACGTCATCCTTGCCGAAGCCGAACAGGGCGTCGCCCTGACGACGGCGCATGAGGGCGCCCGACCCATCGCAGCAACCGAGAGGGCCTCGGCGCAGCTTCGATGCAAAAGACCCCACGCATGCATTCTCAGGACAAAGCCTTTCTCGAAATAGAATCCGTCGAAGCCCTCCTTGCCCACCTTGCGCGAGCGGATTCGATGCAGGGCATCGTGGCCCAGGGGCTCGACCTCACGGAGGAAGACACCATACGGGCGCTCCTGGCCGTGCCCGCCGACGGGGCTTACTTCCTGGGCTGTCGGCTCACCGATCCGCTCGGCCGGCACCTCCAGCACACGGGCGGTACCCTTTTTCCCCGCTTCGAAGGGTTGCCGTTTCATCCCTACCGCGCGGTGCTCTACACGGCAGAGGAGTTGATGCTGGGCTACGAGCAGGGGCGCCGCGAGAGCCTGGCCGATACGCTCGACGGGTGCATCTATGCGTATTACAGGCGGCATCAAGCCACCGGAGTGCCGCCGCCCATCATGACCTGCCTGGCCTACCGCATCCACGATCACGCCATCGACGATGCCCTCTCCGACCTGTTGTTTCCAGCCGATGGGCCGCCCCGGCGCGTCGTCGGGGTGATGGGCGGCCATGGGATGCGGCGCGACGCCGAGGCATTCGGCCAGGTAGCCCGCATCGCCTGGCACCTGGAGCGCCTCGGGTATTTCGTCGCCACCGGGGGCGGGCCCGGTGCGATGGAGGCGGCCAACCTCGGCGCCTACATGGCGGCGTATGTCGAGGCCGACCTGGAAGGCGTCCTGCGGACCCTGGCTACCCAGCCGAACTATACCGATCCCTTCTATTTCGAGCGGGCGTATGACGTGCGGGCAGCCTACCCGGCGGGGCGGCCCAGCCTGGCTATTCCTACCTGGTTCTACGGGCACGAGCCTACCAACCTGTTCTCGCTCCACGTCGCCAAGTACTTCGCCAACAGCCTGCGCGAGGATGGCCTGCTGGCTATTGCCCGGCACGGGGTCATCTACGCGCCGGGTAGTGCGGGTACCATCCAGGAGATCTTCATGGATGCGGCGCAGAACCACTACGTGACGTGCGGGGCTATCAGCCCCATGATCTTTTTCGGGTCAACCTATTGGACGCGGGAGAAGCCGGTCTATCCGTTGCTGACCGCCCTGGCCGGCGCACGTCCTTATGCCCGGATGCTGGCGCTCTGCGACGACGTCGAAGCCGTCGTGCGGTTTATCGTCGAACACGAGCCGATTGATGCTCTCGACCTGTAATGAACTGGTTCGGGGTTCTTCAAGCAGTACGTTCTGGTTATATTCCGCAACGGCTGGCTTTGCCGGGCTATACGGTTCCTCACACGCACTACGGAGGTTCACCATGCTGAAAGAGTTCAAGGAATTTGCCGTCAAAGGCAATATGGTCGATATGGCGGTCGGTATCATCATCGGCGCCGCCTTCGGCACCGTCGTCAAAAGCGTCGTCGACGACCTGCTGACGCCGCTCATCTCGGCGGTGGCCGGCACACCCGATTTTTCCAACCTCTTCGTAGTCCTGCGTTCGCCCGAGACCGCAGTGGCCGAGCCGAGCGTCGCAGCGATCCGCGAGGCGGGCGGCGTCGTCCTGGGCTATGGACTGTTCATCAATGCGTTGATCGCGTTCCTGATCGTGGCGCTGGTGTTGTTCATCGTCGTCAAAGGGATGAATCAGTTGAAGCGGAAAGAAGAAGCGGCGCCGCCTGCGCCGGAACCGGAGCCGACCAACGAGGAGGTGTTGCTCAGCGAGATTCGCGATCTCTTGAAGGCGCAGGCAGCAGGCTGAGGATCGACGCTTTCCGCGGATAGACGAACGCACGATAAGCCAGCGCGCACGATGCCCTTGCCGTCGCTCGGAGCGGCTCTGCCCGTACGCGGCAACTGGTTCAGCCGGGGGCTGGGCCGGGCCGTGCTGGCCTTGTTGGGCTGGGATTTCGAAGGGACCGTCCCGGACCTGTCCCGGGCGGTCCTCATCGTCGCGCCCCACACGTCGAACTGGGACTTCGTGGTGGGTATGGCGACCGCCCTGGCGCTCGGCCTCGACGCGCACTGGCTCGGCAAACACACGCTGTTTCGCCCGCCGTTTGGTAGGCTCTGGCGCTGGCTCGGCGGCATTCCCGTGGACCGCAGCGCGCGCCACAGCGTCGTCACGCAGACGGTAGCGGCGTTTGCCCGCCACGACCGGATGCTCGTCGCGATGGCCCCCGAGGGAACGCGCAAGCGCGTAGACCGCTGGAAGACGGGCTTTTACCACATTGCCCACGGGGCCGGCGTGCCCATCCTTCCGGTCTATCTCGACTTTGCCCGGCGTCGGGTCGGCGTCGGCCCCCGCCTCATGCCTACCGGGGACCTGGAGGCCGAAGTAGCGCGCCTGCAGGCGTTTTTCCGGGCGTTCCGGGGGAAAAAGCCGACCCGGGCTGCCTGAACAGGAAGCGCTTCCGGGTCAGGGGAAAATACCCATCTGCAAATACGATTTGGCAACCTTGTCGATGGCGCTGATGAACGCCGCCGTGCGCAGGTCCGTGTCGTGCTTCTTGCCGAGTTCGCGGATCTCGTTGTAGGCAAAGACCATCGTGTCCTCCAGGCCGGAGTTGACGAGGTCCTCCTCGCTGGCTCCGAACGCTACGTCCGAGACGACCTTCGCCAGCTTGTCCGGCGCAAAACGCTGGTCGGTGAGCGTTTCGATGGCTTGCAGGATGCGGCGGGCGCTGTGCTCTTCGAATCGACGGCTCATCCGGCCGTGGCGGACGTGCGAGAGGTTGCGCAGCCATTCGAAGTACGACACCGTCACCCCGCCGGCATTGAGGAAGACGTCGGGGATGATGCGCACGCCTTTTTCTTGCAAGATGCCGTCGGCCGCAGCGGTGACGGGGCCGTTGGCGGCTTCTCCGACGATCTTGGCCTGGATGCGCGGGGCATTGTCGACCCGGATCTGGGCCTCCAGCGCGGCCGGTATCAGGATGTCGCACGCGAGTTCGAGGGCGTCGGCCGAGTTCGGGATGTTTTGCGCACCCGGGAAGTTGAGGATCGATCCTGTCGCCCGGCGGTGCGTCATTACGGCTTCGAGGTCCAAGCCCTGCGGATTGTAGATCGCGCCCTCGTATTCGGCCAACCCGACGAGCGAAGCGCCGCCTGCCTGCAAGAAGCTGGCGGCGTGATAGCCGACGTTGCCGAGTCCCTGCACGACGACCGTTTTGCCCTCCAGGCCCGGGGCCAGGCCCAGCGTCTGCATATCCTCGGCGAAGCTGCACGCCTCGCGAATGCCGTAGTACACCCCCCGGCCGGTAGCCTCCGTCCGCCCGCGGACGCCGCCCTGCCCGACGGGCTTGCCGGTGACGCAGGCCAGGGCGTCGAGCGGATTTTCCGTCATCGTCAGCGAGTTGTAGGTATCAAAGATGATGGCCATGTCGTGGGGGCCGGTGCCGTAGTCGGGTGCCGGCACGTCGATGCCGGGCCCGATGAAGTTTTTGCGTTGTAGCTCAAAGGTATAGCGTCGCGTGATCCGTTCGAGTTCTATGTCGGAAAACGCCTTGCGGTCGATCTTGATGCCGCCTTTAGCACCGCCAAAGGGGACGTCCACGAGGGCGCACTTGTAGGTCATCAGCGCCGCCAGCGCCATCACCTCGTCCTGATTGACGCTGAGGGCATAGCGGATGCCGCCCTTCGTCGGCTGCTTGTGATGGCTGTGCTCGGCGCGGAAAGCCTCGATCACGGCGATCTCACCATTGTCCCGCATGAGGGGAAATTCCATGTGATAGACGCTGTTGCAGATCTTGATCTGGCTGAGCAATCCCGGCGGATACTCGGTGTGCACGGATGCCTTGTCGAACATCATATTGACCTGATCGAAGAACTTGCCCTCGGTTGCCAGGAGTTGGTGCGGGGTACCATTCGGTGTCGCCATCGTTTTGACGTCGCGTTGGTGATGAGAAGAAACAGTGAACGGAAAGTACAAAAGATGGATTTAAAAGCAAGGCGGCGCATAGAGGGTGGAGCCGGTGCGTCCGGGCACATCCAGCGCGGATCCCCGTGGCGGGTTCTCGTTTCAACGAGGGTTGTTTATATTGGCGCGTGGTCGGACAGCAAGACGAGAGGCCTACTACCTTGACGGAGCACATTCTCATCGGCATCGTCGGCGTCATCGTGCTGGGGATCGGTGCGCAGTGGATGGCGTGGCGGTTCCGCTTGCCGTCGATCCTGCTGTTGCTGCTGGTCGGGTTCGTGGCCGGGCCGGTCACGCGCCTGCTCGACCCGACAGAGTTGCAGGGAGACTGGGTCTTCGCCTTCGTATCGTTGTCGATCGGCATCATCCTGTTTGAAGGCGGGCTGAGCCTGCGCGTGTCCGAACTGCGCGAAGTCGGGCGGGCGGTGCTCAACTTGATCACCATCGGCGTGTTGGTGACGTGGCTCCTGGCGGGGCTGGGCGCCTATTACGTGGCCGGGTTCAACCTGGGCCTGGCCGTGCTCATCGGCGCGCTCCTGACCGTCACCGGCCCCACGGTCGTCATCCCGCTGTTGCGTCACGTGCGTCCTACCGGCCGCGTCGGGACGATAGCGAAGTGGGAGGGCATCACCATCGACCCGGTCGGCGCCATCCTGGCCGTGCTGGTGCTCGAGGCGATCCTGCTGGTGACCGGTGCCGAGGCGGAAGGGGTCGGCAGCGCCCTGGTGCACGCGCTCGAAGGGTTGTTCCTGGTCTTCTTCATCAGCGTGGGGGTGAGCATCACCGGGGCGGCGCTGATGATCTTGTTGCTGCGCCGCCGCCTGGTGCCGGACTACCTGCTCAACCCGGTGGCGTTGTCGCTTGTGGTGGCCGCCTTCGAGATCTCGAACGTGCTTCAGGAAGAATCGGGCCTGCTGACGACGACGCTCATGGGCATCTTTTTGGCCAACCAGCCCTACGCCTCGGTGCGGCGCATCGTCGAATTCAAGGAGGACCTGCAGGTGCTGCTGATCGCGTGCCTGTTCGTCGTTCTGGGCGCCCGCCTCGAACTCGACGCGCTCGACTACATCGACGGGCCGGCGCTCTTGTTCCTGGCGGGGCTGATCCTGTGCGTGCGTCCGCTGGCCGTAGCCGTCTCGTCGCTGGGGACGGGGTTGACGTGGCGGGAGCAAGCGTTCATGGCGTGGCTGGCGCCGCGCGGCGTCGTCGCGGCAGCGGTGGCCTCGCTGTTTGCTTTTCGCCTGCGGGAGGTCTATCCCGTGGAAATCGGTGGTTTCGTGCCGGTCGTCTTCCTCGTCATCACCGGCACGGTAGCCGTCTACGGGCTGACGATCTCGCCCGTGGCGCGCTGGCTCGGTCTGGCGCAGCCCGACCCTCAGGGCGTGCTCTTCCTCGGCGCCCATACCTGGGCGCGTCGCATCGCCTCGGCGCTCAACAGCCTCGGCTTCAAGGTGCTGTTGATAGACGCCAACGTCGAAAACGTCGAGGAAGCGCGACGCCAGGGGTTGCCGGCCGAGCGGGCCAATGCCCTGTCCGAGAGCATCGTCGACGAAATCGACCTCGCCGGCCTCGGTCGTTTCCTGGCCCTGACGCCCAACGACGAGGTCAATTCACTGGCCTCGCTCAACTTCGCGGAGGTCTTTGAGAGCAACCAGATCTATCAACTCGCCGCCCGGCCCGAGACGCGGCGCGAGCAGTCGGGCGACCTGCCCCTCCACCTGCGCGGCCGCCCGCTCTTCGGTGAGGCGACGACCTATGCATCGTTGAGCCGGCGCTTCAATGACGGCGGCGTCTTGCACACGGTGACCCTCTCGGAGGAACTTACCTTCCCGGTGCTCCGGGGGCGCTACCAAGACGACCTGGTGCTGCTGTTCGTCGTGCGTCGGGACGAGTTGTTGGTGCAGGCCGAGGAAAACCTCATCACGCCCCAGCCGGGCGACACGGTGTTGGTGGTCTCGCCGCCGGTCTCCCGCGAGCAGCCGGGCCTGGATGAGGTGGCCTTCGAGCGACTCATCGCACGGGCCTTCGTCGTGGATCTGGAGAAAGTCGCCTCGTTCGACAGCGTGGTGCAGCGAGCGGCCGCAGCCTTCTCGCAGCAGTTGCCCGTCACTTCCGACCGGCTGGCCCGAGGGTTCATGGAAAATGCCCGGTATGGGGCCATGCCCGTTGCGCACCACGCCGCCTTGCTGCATTATCGGCATACCCACGTGCCCCAGCTGGAGCTTGGGCTGGTGCGATGCCGGCCCGGCCTGCGCATCGACTTTGACGACTCGTCTCCCGACCACGACCTGGTCACGTACCAAGAACCTGTCCATGCGCTCCTGTTCCTCGTCAGTTCTCAAGATCATCCCGGCGAGCATTTGCGGATTCTGGCCCATTTAGCAGGCCGGCTGGGTGATGAACACTTTATGGCACAGTGGCGCGCGGCGGACGACGAGCAGCATCTTAAAGAGGCGCTCTTGTCCGACGTCCGGTACGTATCGCTTTCGCTGGCCGCAGCCGACGAAACGGCGCCGTTCATTGGCCAGCCCATCAGCGCGCTGGCCTTGCCGATCGACACCAGGGTGATCCTCCTCCGCCGCGATGGAAAACTCATCGTGCCGGATGAGCGTACGGTGTTGAACGAGCAGGATCGAATCACGATCACGGGAGAGCCGGCGGGCATCCGGCGTCTTCGCGACCGATACCTGAGCGCCGTTCAAGAGCAGCCGACGGTGAACTGAGCGGGTTCCCGGCCCTGTTCACGGATGCTGAAGGCGGGCGACCGGATTACGCTCATCGGGGGCGCTGAGGCCATTCGGCAACTCCGCAATCACTATCGAAACTGAAATGGATACGACCCCCTACGAGGCGCATGCTGCGGCTTCGTCGGTGCCGCTGATCGACATAAGCCCGCTGGTGTCGGGGGTGGGTGATCCGCACGCGGTGGCCTCGGCCATCGGGCGCGCGTGCCGGGAGTACGGCTTTTTCTACGTCGTCGGGCATGGCGTCGACGAAGCGTTGCAGCGCCGGCTCGAAGCCCTCAGCCGCCGTTTCTTTGCGCAGGATCTCGAAACCAAGCTCCAGATCCGCATGGCGCTCGGCGGCAAGGCCTGGCGGGGGTATTTCCCCGTCGGGGACGAACTCACCGCGGGAAAGCCCGATGCGAAAGAGGGCCTCTACTTCGGGGCCGAGTTGGGCACTGACGACCCCCGCGTGCGAGCCGGGATCCCCTTGCACGGGCCGAACCTTTTCCCGGACGGCCTGCCGTCCTTCCGCGAGACCGTCCTCGACTACATGGCGGCCCTGACCCGCCTCGGCCACACGCTGATGACGGGCCTGGCGCTCAGCCTGGGCCTGGACAGGTCCTATTTCGCCGATCGATACACCGCCGACCCGCTGATCCTGTTTCGCATCTTCCACTACCCGCCGGTGCCCGAGGTGCCCGGCGCGGCGCCGGCGTGGGGCGTCGGTGAGCATACCGACTACGGCGTCCTGACCATTCTCAAACAAGACGACGCCGGCGGGTTGCAGGTCAAGTCGAAGGCGCGCTGGATCGCCGCGCCGCCCGTGCCCGGCTCGTTCGTGTGCAACATCGGCGACATGCTGGACCGCATGACCGGCGGGCGCTATTGCTCGACGCCCCACCGGGTGCGCAACGTCACCCGGCGCGGCCGGTTGTCGTTTCCCTTCTTCTTCGATCCTAACTTCGAAGCGCGGGTCGAACCCATAGACCTGGGCGGCGGCCATGCCGCGAGGGACGACCGGGACGAGCGATGGGACGGGGCGAGCGAGCACGCCTTCGAAGGCACCTACGGCGAGTACGTCCTGGCCAAGGTGGGCAAGGTCTTTCCCGAGCTGCGCCGGGCCGTGATCTAGGAGGTGTCCGTATCAGGAAGCGCCCGCCCTGCTTCGCGGTGCGCCGGACGACCCGCATCCGTCCCTGGTCATCGGCCTCACCAGTCTGGCAGCCATATATCCGGATCAGGTAATCCGATACCGGACCCTCCTCGGGCAAAAACCTCAAGCATCGTCGACGGGCAGCACCGGTCCATACTCGATACGATGGGCTACCCGGCTCTGGTCCGCATCCCGTGACGCATCAAGCGATGTCGGGGCCGCGTGTCACTGCGACGACGAAACCTTTTCGAGCGCTTTTTTCAGGCGCGGTTCGCGCAACTCCACAGGCGGCTCGGTCCGGCGCAGGCGACGCGTACGCAGGTTCAGCATCTCGACGAAGACCGAGAACGCCATCGCGAAGTAGATGTACCCCTTCGGGATGTGCTGGTCGAGCCCCTCCGCCACCAGCATCACCCCGATCAACAGCAGGAAGCTCAAGGCCAGCATCTTGACGGTCGGATGCGCGTCGATGAACCGGGAGATCGCCGCGGCCGAGAGCATCATCACCCCGATGGCGATGACGATGGCGGCGATCATCACCTGGAGGTGTTCCGCCATGCCGACGGCGGTAATGACCGAGTCGAGCGAGAAGACGAGGTCGAGCAGCAGGATCTGGATGATGACGCTGGCAAACGAGGCGGCGGCGCGTTGTTTACCTTCATGGTCGCCGGCGCCTTCGAGCTTGTCGTGGATCTCGTGGGTACTCTTGCCGATGAGGAAAAGACCACCCAGGATCAGGATGAGGTCACGCCCGGAGATTTCCTGCTCCAGGATCTCGAAGAGCGGTGCCGTGAGCCGCATGATCCAGGCCAGCGAGAGCAGCAGGACAATTCGCCCGAACATGGCGAGCGCCAGCCCGATCAGGCGCGCCCGCGGCTGTTGATGGGCCGGCAACTTGCCGGACAAAATGGAGATAAAGACGATGTTGTCGATGCCGAGTACGATCTCCAGCACGGTAAGGGTGAGGAGCGCAATCAGGGCGTTGGGGTCGGTTATCCAATCCACGAGAGGTTCTTGACGGGTTGATGAACGCGGAAGGGGGTACGGGTTGTGGAGGTGGAGCATCAAGGCTGCTCCACGGTTTACGTCCCCCAGAGATTGCACAATCGACAAATCAAAAGCAATCGGAACCTTGTTGCTACCTCGGTTTGTTAGGTGCACTATGGCTTCTCGCTCGTCACATGGGCTTCGGTGCAGGCGTTACCTGGGGCAGTGGGGGCGCTGGCTCCTTCTCTGGGGCAGCGTCGGGGTGGCCTATGGGCAAGACCCCGGCGCCGTGGCGGCGGACCGGCCCGGTTTCGGCGACGGCGCGGCGGTGGTGGCGCCGGGGCGCTTCCAGGTCGAGGCCGGGTATACCGTTGCCCATACCGAGCGGGTTCGGCAACATCGCATCGGGCAGGTCGTCCTGCGGTTCGGTGTGAGTGAACGCCTCGAACTGCATGCATTGCTCAATTCGTTCGTCGTGCTGGATTACCCCCCGCCGCCACCCTGCCCGCGTGAGGGGTCGGGGGGGACGCTTCCTGCGTCGTCATTTCCCGGCGGGTGTCCGGGCGACTCCCGCGACGAGCACGGGTTCGAGGACCAGGCCCTCGGCGTCAAGGTGAATCTGCTCGAAGGTTCCGGCACGGCTCCGGGTCAGCCGATGGTCACGGCCATCATGAATCTGGCCTTGCCTAACGGCAACGAGGAATTCAGCAGCAACGACCTGCGCCCCGAACTGAAGCTGGCGTTCGACCTGGCGCTCAATCGCGGGCTGGCCTTCTCGGGAAACGCCGGCTATGCCTTCACCTTTGCCGACGGCGCGTCCGACCGGTTTTTTACCTATGCCTCGCTGGCCGCCGCCGTCCCCGGCGTCGACGGGCTGAGCCTGTTCGCCGGGCTCTACAGCCTGTTTCCGGGTATTACGGGCGAAGCGGTCCACGGACTTGACGGGGGTGTTATCTTGCTGCTGAATGCGGCCACACAGGTCGACGTGAACATAGCGGTAGGGCTGACGGACGGCGCGCCCCGATACGCAGCGGGAGCAGGCATAGCGCGCCGGTTCTAATCGATGAAGGCGATGGTTGACTGGGAGATGGTTGTGCTGGGTCTTGTCTACGTACCGGTCGTGCTGGCAGCCCGGCACCGCGCCTCTCCCGACGACCTGGATGCCCTCTTCGCACGCCTGTCGGCAGCGCAAAGTACCGAGGCGGCGCGTGCCATCGTCGAGCGCATCTGGGAATGCTGGCTGCACCATGAGAACCCCGAGATCTGTGCCTTGATGGAGGCGGGGATCGGGGCAGTGGAACGTCAGCATTACGAGGCGGCCCAGGACGTCTTCGGCAAGATTATCGAGCGCGATCCCGAGTATGCCGAAGGCTGGAACAAGCGGGCTACCGTACGCTACCTGCAAGGCAACTATGCCGGGTCGGTGCGCGACATCAAGCGTGTGCTTGCGTTGGAGCCGCGCCACTTCGGCGCGCTCTCCGGCCTCGGGATCATCTATCTGCTCATCGCCAACGACCGGGGCGCGCTCGACGCCTTCGAAGCGGTCCTTGCCCTCAATCCACACCTCAACGGGGTGCGGCGGCAGGTCGAAGCGTTGCGCGATGCGCTCAACTCCGGCGGCCCAAGCAGGTTCGACGATGGCGTCTAGCGAACGTCCGGTATTCGATGCGGACGCGCCGGCCTCTGGCGGCGCCGGGGCCCGCCCTTTCATGCCCGACGCCGCCACCCGGGTCGTCGGTTTGCTGGGCTACCCCCTGGCGCATTCGCTGTCGCCGTTGATCCATAACACCGCTTTTCGGGCGCAGGGGTTCAACGGGCTCTACGTCGCGTTGCCGGTGGCGCCTGGGGCCGTGGCGGAGGCCGTGGCGGGGCTGAAGGGGTTGCACTTCCTGGGGGCGAACGTGACGCTGCCGCACAAGCAAGCCGTACTCCCGTTGATGGATGCACTCGCGCCGGGCGCGCAAGCCGTGGGGGCGGTCAACACCATCGTCTGTCGCCGCATGGACGGGGCGGTGACGCTCTACGGCGACAACACGGACGTGGCGGGTTTTCTGAAGCCGCTCCATCCCCTTGTCTCCCTGCTGCACGGCGCCCCGATGCTGATCCTCGGCGCAGGCGGCGCGGCGCGGGCGGTGGCCTATGCGCTCCTCCGTACCTTTGTCCCCTCCCGCCTGACGCTCGTGGCCCGCACCCCGGCCAGGGCCGAACGCCTCGCGCAGGACCTGACTACCTATGACGCCGCCGGGGCGCTTGCCGTCGTGCATCCGGACGATGCCCGCTTTGCCGTGCAGGGCAGTCGCCTCCTGGTCAACGCCACGCCCCTCGGGATGCATCCCCACGTCGACAGTACCCCGTGGCCGGATGTCTCCGCTTTTTCAAGGGATCAGATCGTCTACGACCTCGTGTACAAGCCCGCGCAGACGCGCCTGCTGCGCGACGCGGCGGCGCAGGGCGCCCGGGTCCTCGGGGGGCTGGAGATGCTGATCCAGCAGGCCGCCGCCTCCTACGTCCAGTGGACAGGCCGGGAGATGCCCGTCGATCAGGTGCGCATGACCCTCCAGCCAGGATGATCGCTTCTCAACCCCTTTCGCCGCCCGATCTTACCCCCGAGACGCTGTCGATACAGCCACTGGCCCGGGCCGAGACGATCCCGTCGAGCTGGTACGTCGATCCGGCGTTCCATGCCTTCGACCGCGAACGCATCTTTGCCGGTAGCTGGCAGTACGTCGGGCACGAGGCGCAACTGCCCAACCCGGGCGACTACCTGAGCGCCGAGGTGGCGGGCAACCCGCTCGTGGTGGTGCGCGGCGGCGACGGCGTGGTGCGGGCGTTCTACAACGTGTGCCGTCACCGGGGCGGGCCGCTCGTGATGGACGCGGGGGGCTGTACGAAGGTGCTCCAGTGCAAATACCATGGCTGGACGTACCGGCTCGACGGCTCGCTGCGCGGCGTCCCTCGCTTCAACCGTACGGAACTGTTTGACAAGGCCGATTACGGCCTTGTAGCGGTGACCCTCCAGATCTGGCAGGGCCTCCTCTTCGTCCACCTCGGCGGCGACCCGCCGCCCCTGGCCGTCATCCTGGACGGTATCACCGAACGCATCGGGGCGATCGATCTACGCGCGATGCGGTTTTTCCGGCGCGTGCCGTACGACGTCGACTGCAACTGGAAGGTCTACGTCGATAACTACCTCGAAGGCTATCATATCCCCCTCGTCCACCCCGACCTCCTGAACGTGCTCGACGTTCGCCGTTACGTGACGGAGACGCACCCGACCTATTCGCTCCAATACAGCCCTTTTCGACAGGCAGACGCCGCCAATCCGTACGGGATCGAAGACGGCCGGGCGTTTTATTATTTCGTCTTTCCCAACGCCATGCTCAACATCCTGCCGGGCCGCCTCCAGACCAACGTCGTCCTCCCCCTGGCGCCCGCCCGCTGCCGGGTTTTGTTCGACTATTTCTATACCGACGTCACCACGCCCGAGGCCATCGCGAAGATCGAAGAAGATGTTGCCTTCAGCGACCAGGTGCAGCAGGAGGACGCTGAGATCTGTGCCTACGTCCAGCGCGGCCTCCAGTCGCGCGCCTACGACCGGGGGCGGTTCTCCGTCGAGGCCGAAGAAGGGGTGTATCATTTCCAATGCCTCCTGAAGGAAGCCTACCGCACGGCATGACCCAGCCTCCGACGCTGTATCTACATCCTGCTGTCTTTGGAGAAAATGCTTCCATCGTCGCCGGGTTCAGCACGCGGGGGGGCGGGTGCAGCGGGCCGCCGAACGCATCGTTGAACCTCAGCCTCTCCGTCGGAGACGATGAAGCGCACGTCCGCGAGAACCGGCGACGGCTCTTCGAAAGCATCGGGTTTTCGCCGGAGGCCGTGGCCTACGCCGGGCAGGTGCACGGGGCGGCCGTCAAGGTCGTCGACGCGTCGGGCTTGTATCGCGGTTATGACGGGATGGTGACGCGCACGACGGGCTTGCTGCTCTGCATCACCGCCGCCGACTGCGCCGCCGTTCTGCTTGCCGACGCCGAGGCGCGGGTTGTGGGCGCCTGCCATGCGGGATGGCGCGGGGCCGTCGCCCGCATCGTGGTCGATACCGTGGCGATCATGCAGCGGCTGGGCGCCGCGCCGGATCGCCTGCGGGCCTACGTCGGCCCGTGCATCTCTACGGCACACTTCGAGGTCGGGCCGGAAGTGGCTGCGCAGTTTGATCCCGCCTTTGTATCCCGTCTACCCGGCCGGCCAAAGCCGCACGTCGATCTCAAAGCGGCCATCGCAGCGCAACTGGCCGAGACGGGCGTCGCCGAAGCGCACATCGAGGTTTCCCCCCACTGCACCGTGGCCGAGACAGGCACCTTTTTCTCGCACCGGGCCGAGCAAGGCCGGACGGGGCGCATGATGGGGTTCATCGGGATAAAGAACAGCGTCTGACCCCTGTGCCGAGACCCGACGGCCTTCGTCCTGCGAGCGGGTCTGGGACAATCCCTTACACCACGTCGAGCCTACGTATTACAGCATCCTGCTCGCTTTCCTGTCCACACGGTCGTACGCATTTTTATTCCTTGTGTACAAGGTTTCCTGCCACGGGAGGGTCTGGCGTACTCCGGTGCGTCGCCCGCTCGTTCTTTTCATTTTGAGCCCAGGCAGAGAGAGTCATGACAGAGCCTACATGGACCCAAACGAAGGAAAGCGGCAGATCGAGGGAAAAGCCGTCACAGCGATTCGTTGACGCCCCGCGTCGACCGCACGGTGCCGAGGGACGACGCCCGGCTGTGCCTGCCGCCTCGCCGGCTTCGGCTGCCGTGCTGACGGCGCCGTTGTTCGCCCGGGCTCCGTACAAAATACGCCGTGCAGATGTGCGGAAAGACTACGGCGTGACGGTCGAAGTCGGCTTCATCCTCGCGTTGCTCGCCTTGATCGGCCTTTTCCAGGCGCACATCCGGCGAGACGCGGCCGTCGACCTTACGACCGTTCAGCAAGAAGTGGTGCAGATGGAGGAGATCGTGCAGACGGAGCAGATCCAGCGGCCCCCGCCCCCGCCGCGTCCCCAACAGCCGGTAGTGGTTGCCGATGACGTCGTCCTGGAAGACGACGATCTCGTCTTCGACGCCGCGCTCGACATCGGAGAGCCGCTGGAGGCGTTGCCCCCACCCCCGGCTCCGCCCGGCGAGCCTGCGGAAGCTGCCCGGGAGGAAGAGGAAGACGAGATCTTCGTGGTTGTCGAAGAGATGCCCGAACTTATTGGCGGCGTCGCGTCGATTCAGGGAGAGATCCGGTATCCCGAGTTAGCCCGGCAGGCAGGCGTGAGCGGCCGCGTCTTCGTCCAGTTCGTCGTTGACAAAGAAGGCAACCCGGTCGATCCCTTCGTGATCCGCGGCATCGGCGGCGGGTGCGACGAGGAGGCGATACGGGTGATCAAGCTGGCAAAGTTCAAGCCGGGCAAGCAGCGCGGCAAGCCGGTAAAGGTGCGTTATGTGATTCCCGTCGTCTTCCGGCTCCGGTAAGGGTTGTAGGGGTGTGCCATGCCTCGCAAAGGGGGCGGTCCGAGCAGGCCGCCCCCTTTTTGTTTGAGGACCGCGATTTGGTGTTTTCGTGTTTCCGCAGTATTGTGGTACGTTCCTCACCCCAACGCGACCCGTCCTATGTACTACGCCCGCTTTGCCCTGCTCTTCGTCTTCGTGCTGATTCTGACGACCGCGAGCCGGTCTGTGCAGGCCCAGGTCGCTGAACTCGGAGAAACCACCTTCGCGAACTCGGGGGCCGCCGAGGCCCAGGCACCCTTCCTGCGGGGAGTGCTCCTGTTGCACAGCTTCGAATACGACGACGCTCGCGAAGCTTTCCGCGAGGCGTCGCGTCTCGACCCGGACTTTGCGATGGCCTACTGGGGCGAGGCGATGAGCTACAACCACCCGGTCTGGTTCAGGCAGGAAACGGAAGCGGCGCGGAGTGCCCTCAACCGCCTGGCACCGACGCTGGATGCCCGTCTCGCCAAAGCCGGGACCGAGCGGGAGAAGGACTACCTGCGCACGGCCGACGTGCTTTTCTCCGGCGACGGGGATAAGGAGGCGCGTGACATCGCTTACGCCGGGGCGATGCAGCGGCTCTACGAGCGGTATCCCGACGACCTCGATGCCGCGGCTTTCTACGCGCTGGCGCTGCTCGGCACCAGCCACGGCGGGCGGGACTACGCGATCTACATGAAAGCGGCGGGCGTCGTGGAGGAGGTCTTTGCGAAGAACCCCAATCACCCCGGCGCGGCGCACTACCTGATCCACTCGTACGACGACCCGATCCACGCGCCGGTCGGGCTGCGGGCGGCGCGGGCCTATGCCCGGATCGCGCCCGCCGCCTCCCACGCCCTCCACATGCCGTCTCACATCTTCGTCGCGATGGGCATGTGGGACGATGTCGTTGCCTCCAACGAAGCCTCCTGGGCCGCCGCCGATGTTCGCGTCGAACGCCGGCAACTCGGCGTCGATCAGCGCGGCTTTCACGCGCTCTGGTGGCTTTGCTACGGCTACCTCCAGCAGGGCCGCTTCCGGGAGGCGCGGGACATGCTGGAGGTCATTGAGGAGGACGTGCAGCGGAGCAAGGGGTCGGGGCGGACGCGCACCCACCTCGCTGCCATGCGCGCCGCGTACCTCGTCGACACCGAGCACTGGGACGGCGACGCGGCCCGCATCACGGTTGATCGTTCGGGGCTCAGCCTGGAGATGACGGCCGTCGACCTGTTCGTGACCGGGATGGCTGCCCTCAAGACCGGCGACCGGGCCGCGGCCCGGTCGACCTTGGAGTCCCTGCAAGGCCGCCTCACCTCCGCCGAGGCCGGGCGCGGGCGCGAGGCCGGAACGGTCATGGCCCGGGAACTGGAAGCCCTCTTGCTGATCGATGCCGGTCAGACCGACGCGGCCCTCCGGCTGATGCGTGAAGCGGCGGCCGCCGAAGACGCGATGCACTTCGACTTCGGGCCGCCCTCGCCCGTCAAGCCGTCGCACGAACTCCTCGGCGAGATGCTGCTTGCCCAGGGCCGCGCTACCGAGGCGCAGGGGGCGTTCCAGCAGGCGCTGAGCCGGGCGCCTCGCCGCATGCGCTCGCTCCGGGGGCTGGCCCGCGCAGCCGCCCAGGCAGGCGATGAAGCCGGTGCCCGGCAGGCGTACGACGCGCTGCGCCAGATTTGGCACCGCGCCGACAGCGACCTCCCGGCCCTGGCGGAGGTCAGTGCCGTGCTCGGAGAAGCCGGGTCGCCATAGCGCTTTTATGATGCCCGTGCCTGCCTGCCCGAGATCCCTGAATACGTCCGGCCCATCACCATCCGGCCCCTGATTCACCCCACCAGCGGGCTCCGGGATTACCTGCAACTTACCACGCTAGCCGGGCGCAGCTACCTCGATGAATGTCGTGTACTATGCTCCGGTTCTATTCATACCGCAGCGACTCCACCGGGTCCGCCAGCGCCGCCCGGATCGCCTGATAACTCACCGTCAACAAAGCCACCCCAAGGGCCGCCAGGCCCGCCAGTAGAAAGATCCGCCAGGATATGTCGATGCGGTAAGCGAAGGCACCGAGCCACCGGTCCATGGCGAGGTAAGCCAGGGGAGCGGCGACGACGAAGGCGACCCCTACCAGCTTGAGGAAATCCCTGGACAAAAGCAGCACGAGGCCTCCCACCGACGCCCCGAGCACTTTGCGCACGCCGATCTCTTTGGTCCGCCGTTCGGCTGTGAACGAGGCCAGCCCGAAAAGCCCCAGGCACGCGATCACGACGGCCAGCAGCGCCGCAACGGCAAAGAGCGTCCCGACCCGCCGTTCGGTCACGTAAAAATCGTTCAGCCGCTCGTCGAGGAAGTTATATTCGAACGGATGGGACGGATCGAAGCGCTCGCCGACGGCGCGCAGCCGCTCGATCGTTTCCGGGAGGTGGGCCCCGTCGACGCGGGCGGTGAAGTAGTCGATGGACTGGATGGGGTTCGACCAGTAGCTGAACACGAGCGGGCCGATCTCCTCGTGCAGCGAGCGGAAATGAAAATCCTGGACGATGCCCACCACCCGTCCTTCGAACGGCGCGTCGGGAACGTGGACCACCTCCCCCGCCGGCACTGCGATGCCGAGCATGCGCGCAGCCCTCTCGTTGAGCAGGACGGCAGACGAGTCGGCAGGGAAGTCGGCAGAGAAATTGCGTCCGTGCACGCGTTCGATTTCGTAGGTATCGAGGAAGTCCTCGTCGATGCCGAGAAAGTTCATGGTAATCCGGTTGGTCTCGGGCGCTCCTTCGGGGAGCACTTCGATCTGCTGCATGTTTTTCCAGTCACCCGGTACGCGAGACGACACCGTAACCTGCTGCACGGTCGCAATCTGCGCGAAGGCTTGCTTGATGGTTTGCCAGTCGCGCCGCACGTCGCCGCTGTTGATGTCGATGGCGACGAGTTGGTCCTCGTTATAGCCCAGCCGTGTGTTTTGTACATAGGCGAGTTGTTGGTAGACCACGACCGTCGCCACGATCATGATGATCGACAGGGCGAACTGGGTGACGACCAGCGTGCGCCGGAGGCGAGCGGCGCCGGTGTGCGCGTCTCCGCCGCCCATGAGGACCTGCGCCGGGCGAAACTTCGACAGGAAGAGTGCCGGATAGCTGCCCGCGATCACACCGACCGCCAGGATCAGCGCGATCAGGCCGAGCAGGAGCGGTCCTTCAGCGAGGAGGCCGAACGTCAGGTCTTTGGCCGCGAGCGTGTTGAAGGCCGGCAACGCCAGCCACACCAACCCCAGCGCCAGCCCCAACGCGATCACCGTCGTCAGGATCGACTCGCTCAGGAACTGCCGCGCAAGTTGCGCCCGGTGCGCGCCGACGACTTTGCGCAGCCCCACCTCGCGCGCGCGCCGCAACGACCGGGCCGTCGCCAGGTTCATGTAGTTGATGCAGGCGATCAGCAGCACGAACAGGGCGATGGCCGAGAAGATGTAGAGGTACGCGACGTCGCCCTTGCCCTGGTTCTCGTCGAATTCGATGTGGCCGGAGTGGAAGTGGATGTCCGGCAGGGGCTGGAGGTACGGCACGCGGGTGAGTTGATCCTCCTCGCGATAGCGTTTCAGGAGCGGCACCATCTTGGCCTCGACGGCCTCCGGCGATGCGCCGTCGGCCAGGGCGAGATACGTCATGAAGCTGGTGGAACGCCAGTTCTCTATCCACGATGCCCACCCCTCGTTCCCCGTGGCTTCGAGCGTGGCGAAGGAGATGAGCATGCTGAAGTGCAGGTGGGAGTTGGCCGGCGGGTCATGCAGGATCCCCGTGACCTGGAGGTCGCCGTACTGCTCTACCGAGAGGATCTTGCCGAACGGATCCTCCTCCCCGAAATATTTGCGGGCCGACGCTTCGGTCAGCACGACGGTGAGCGGGTCCGTCAGCGCCGTCTGTGGGTCGCCGCGCACCAGAGCGAAGTCGAACACCTCGAAGAAGCTCGGCTCGACGAAGAGGTAGTCGCCCTCGTAGAAACGGTTCTCACCGTAGGACGCCGTCCGCCGCCCCGCCGACCACCGGCTGACCATACGGACGGCGTCGGTCACTTCCGGTAACTCGTTCACGAGCGTCGGCGCCAGGGGTCCCATCAGGTAGACGTAGTAGCGATCGCCCTGGTCCGGCGAGGTACGCGATTCGACGACGCGGAAGATACGGTCGGCCTTTTCGTGGAAACGGTCGAAGCGCAACTCGTCCTGTACGTAGAGCAGGATTAGCAGAAAGCTCGCCAGCCCGACGGCCAGCCCGGCGACGTTGATGAACGTGTAGCCTTTGTGGCGCCCGAGGTTGCGGAGGGCGATCTTGAGGTAGTTTTTGAGCATAATTTTTCTGGCGAAAAATTATAGAGATAGGTCGGGGCGATGCATGCGTCGTACGAGGGCTTAGCGCATTGGCTACAAGTTAAGGTGGCGAGGACTTTGTCAAGTCCTTTTTTCGTCGTCGTTTCTGCTTGATGAGGCCCAACTCCTTCGCATGGGCTGCTAAATACGCCACTGGATCGGTGGCCTCA